>Ga0209051_1000510_pt1 | contig 49177 bp, 50 predicted proteins | sample AraplaCvi_mMS_r2_2_FD_184286 | JGI IMG/M metagenome (GOLD analysis project Ga0209051, IMG submission 184286) | Arabidopsis root microbial communities from North Carolina, USA - plate scrape MF_Cvi_mMS_r2 (SPAdes) (version 2) | ecosystem: Host-associated > Plants > Roots > Endosphere | place...
CGCATCTGGCAGTATTTCGAGGCGCACCCGGAGATCGCACGCCGCTATCGCAGCGACTTCGAGGCCTACGAAGGGCCGGACAAGGTGGCGATCCACATCGGAGTTTCATGAGTATCAGCCCCAAGAGCCGGCGCGCCCCGCCGGCACGCCGCCATCGCCCGCTCGCCGGGGCCTGCTGATGCGCCGCGCCGATCGCCTCTTCCAGCTCGTGCAGCTCATCCGCGGGCGCCGGTTGACCACGGCCGCGTTCCTCGCGCAGCGCCTGGAGGTGTCGGAGCGCACGGTCTACCGCGACATCGCGGACCTGCAGCACCAGGGCGTACCCATCGAGGGCGAAGCCGGCGTTGGCTACAGGCTCGGCGCGGGCTTCGAGCTGCCACCGTTGATGTTCACTCAGGACGAGGCCGCGGCACTCGTGGCTGCAGCCCGGCTCGCGCAGAGCTGGGTCGATCCGGCGCTGGCGCGGGACATCGAGACGGGGCTGGGCAAGATACTGTCGGTGCTGCCGCCCGGGGCGCGGGTGTCGGCCGAGGCACTGGCGCTGTATGCGCCCGGACTCGGCCTGGACGACACCCTGCGCGCGCGGCTGCAGACGCTGCGCGAGGCGACGCAGTCGCACAACAAGCTGCGGTTGCACTACCGCGACGTCTCGGGCGACGCCAGCGAGCGCACGGTGCGTCCGCTGGGCTGCTTCTACTGGGGCAAGGTCTGGACGCTGTCGACCTGGTGCGAGCTGCGCGACGACTTCCGGGGCTTCCGCCTCGACCGCATGGACGCGATCGAAGTGCTGCCCGATCGCTTTCGCGACGAGCCGGGCAAGACGCTGGCCGACCTGTTGCGGCAGGTCAACGCCGAGACGGCACACGGCAAGGTGGTGCCGCAGAAGCCGGGCACCCCGCCGCCCTGGAACAGCGGCGGCGGCAAGAGCGGCAACGCGGGCTGACGACCTTCTTCAGCGCCTCGGCGCCGCCGCTTCAATAGTCGTCGTTGTTGCTGTAGCCGGCCAGATTCTCGAACTTGGTGAGCGGCTTCAGGAAGCCGAGCTTGACGGTGCCGGTCGGGCCGTTACGGTGCTTGCTGATGATCACCTCTGCCACGCCCGGCTCCTTCGACTCCTTGTTGTAGTAGTCGTCGCGGTAGATGAACATGATGATGTCCGCGTCCTGCTCGATGGCGCCGGATTCGCGCAGGTCGCTCATCATGGGGCGCTTGTCGGTGCGGCTTTCCACGCCGCGGCTGAGCTGAGACAGCGCGATCACCGGGCACTTCAGCTCCTTGGCGAGCATCTTCAGGCCGCGGGAGATTTCACCCACGGCCGTCGCACGGTTCTCGTCGCCCGAGCTGCTGGTCGACATGAGCTGCAGGTAGTCGACCACGATCAGGCCCAGCCTCCCGTACTGGCGCGCCAGGCGGCGCGCGTTGGCGCGCAGTTCGCTGGTCGAAAGGCCCGGCGTCTCGTCGATGTGCAGCGACACGGTGCGCAGCTTCTCGATGGCTTCGGTGAGCCGCGGCCACTCCTCGTCGGTGAGCTTGCCGGTGCGCAGGTGGCCCTGGTCGATGCGGCCGATGGAGCCCACGATACGCACCGCCAGCTGCGCCGCGCCCATTTCCATGGAGAACACTGCCACCGGCAGGCCTTCGTCGAGCGCCACGTGCTCGGCGATGTTGATCGCGAGCGAGGTCTTGCCCATCGAGGGGCGCGCGGCCAGCACGATCATGTCGCCCGGCTGCAGGCCCGAGGTCATCTTGTCGAAGTCGTTGAAGCCGGTGCGAACGCCCGTGATGTCGTTCGGGTTCTCGGCCATCTCCGTCACGCGGTCGAGCAGGTCGACCACCAGGGCATCCATGCTCTGGAAGCCCTGTTTCATCCGCGTGCCTTCCTCGCCGATGTTGAAGATCTTCTGCTCGGCCTCGTCGAGGATCTTGTCGACCGGCTTGCCCTGCGGATTGAAGGCGTTGGTCGCGATCTCGTCGCTGGCGGAAACCAGCTTGCGAAGAATGGAACGCTCGCGAACGATCTCGGCGTAGCGGCGGATGTTGCTCGCGCTGGGCACGTACTGCGCGAGCGAATTCAGGTAGACCAGCCCGCCGATTTCGTCGGCCTTGCCGAGGTTCTGCAACTGCTCGTAGACGGTGATCACGTCGGCCGGCTTGCTGGCGTTGATCAGCCCGCCGATGGCTGCGTAGATCAGCTTGTGCTCGTGGCGGTAGAAGTCGCCGTCGACCAGCAGGTCCCCCATGCGGTCCCAGGCGCCATTGTCGAGCAGCAGGCCGCCGAGCACGCTCGATTCGGCCTCGATGGAATGAGGCGGAATGCGCAGTTGAGCGACTTGGCGATCGGCCGACGGGTCATTGTCGGCATAGGAAAAAACGGCGGACATGGACTTCCCTTGCAACCCTGCATGCTAAGCCGCGCAGGTCGATGCGAGTGTGGACAAGATTGTGAATAAACGGTGATCTTCCAGTGCAATCGGCTGGAAAAGACGGGACAACCTCGGTTCGGAAAAAGAAAAGCCGCCCGAAGGCGGCTTTTGCGCAGCGCACGAAGCGCTGTGGACGATCAGGCGGTTTCGCCGTAGACCGTCACGGTGATGTCAACCACCACGTCGGTGTGCAGGGCCACGCTTACGGTGCTGTCGCCGACGATCTTGATCGGACCGTTGGGCAGGCGCACTTGCGACTTGGCAACCTTGTAGCCTTGCTTGCCCAGCTCTTCGGCGATGTCGCCGTTGGTGACCGAGCCGAACAGGCGGCCGTCGACGCCAGCCTTTTGCGTCAGCTTGATGGTCGTGCCACCGAGCTTTTCGCCTTGAGCTTGCGATTCGGCCAGCTTGGCGGCCGCAGCCTTCTCGAGTTCGGCGCGCTTGGCTTCGAATTCGGCCTTGTTGGCGGCGGTGGCGCGGCGGGCGCGGCCCGTCGGGATCAGGAAGTTGCGTGCGTAGCCGTCCTTGACCTTGACGATGTCGCCCAGGGCGCCGACGTTGACAACCTTGTCCAGAAGAATGATTTGCATGGTGTCGACTCCTTAGACGCGGTGCTGGTCGCTGTACGGCACCATGGCCAGGAAGCGCGCGCGCTTGATGGCGGTGTTCAGCTGGCGCTGGTAGATCGCGCGCGTGCCGGTCAGGCGTGCGGGGATGATCTTGCCGTTTTCGCTGATGAAATCACGCAGCGTGTCGATGTCCTTGTAGTCGATTTCCTCGACGCCCGCGACGGTGAAGCGGCAGAAGCGCTTGCGCTTGAACAGCAGCGACTGGGTGTTGCGCTTCGGGCGCTTGTCTTTGTTGAATTTCTTGAACGTGGCCATTTGGGGACCTCTTGTCGAAAATTAATCTTGCTGAAAATCCTGGATGTGCAGGACCGGATGCTTGCCATTGCCCGGTGTCGCGAGGAAGCCCTGAAAACGCCAGAGACTTCCCATCGACTGCATTGCGAGCCGTTCGGCGATGGCGCCGAAGGCAACGGCCCTGAGGGCCGCTTTCACCTGCCTGGCTTTTCCTGCCTCCTGGAGCGTCGACTCGTGTTCGAGCTTCAGATCGATGGCGGGAAGGCCGGCGGGCGTGTATCGCAAGGCTCCGAGTTCGGCAACCGAGGCGGTCAGCACCAGCTGATTGACACCGGTTGCCGCAGCAGCGGCAGCGGTCACGCCATCAGCTGTTGTTGGCGGCGTATTCGGCCTGCTGAGCCTTGCGGGCTTCTTCGCGCTCGACCGTCTTCATCATCGACGAAGGACCGGTTTCGGCCTTCTTCTTCTGAACGGTGAGGTGGCGCAGCACGGCATCGTTGAACTTGAACGCGTGTTCCAGTTCGCCCATCACGGTTTGCTCGGCTTCGATGTTGACGCACAGGTAGTGCGCCTTGCTGAGCTTGTTGATCTGGTAGGCCAGCTGGCGGCGGCCCCAGTCTTCAACGCGGTGGACCTTGCCGCCGCCGGCCGTGATGAGGCCCTTGTAGCGCTCCAGCATGGCCGGAACTTGTTCGCTCTGATCCGGATGGATCAGCAAAATGATTTCGTAGTGACGCATGGCACTCCTTGTGGATTCTTCCGTGGAAGAGGAAAAGCCACCTGCAGCGTCGGGCGCAGTGTGGCAAGGCAAAGCCGGCTATTGTAGCACTGCTTGCGCCACGCGTGTCCAGCGTCAGTCTTTCAGGGCCCTGTCCAGTGCCGCGGCCTTCTCCGCGCCCACTGCGGCGCGTATCTTGGGCGCCAGGGCGACCAGGTCTTCGTAGCTCGTCGTGCCTTCGACCTGCAGGTTGAGCCTGAAGCCCATCAGGCCCAGCGCGCCAGTCAATTGGGTGGCGATGGGATAGGCATCCTTGTAGCGCTGCTGCCTGCTGCGCCCGGAAGGCGGCGCGGGTTCGGCCGGCTTGGGTGCCGCCGGCGCCTTGCTTGCGGCTGCCGGCGCAGGCGCTTCGGGTACGGACGCCCTGGCTGGTGCCGGCGCAGCCGGCTTGCTCCCCGCCACGGGGCCGAGCAGCCCCAGTTCGACCATCTGGTCAATTTCTTCTCGCCCGATGCCCGTTCCGGAGGCAAGCACCTCGTCGATCGAGCGCTTGCCGTCGAACAGGATGAACGCGGTGCGCTGGCGCGGCGAAAGCGGCACCGAGCGATCCTTGAGAACCTGCTGTCCAGCTTCTGTCTTGACAAGAATCATGATGGTTTCTTCCGCGAAAAACCGGCGGGTGCGGCGACGAGCGGCTTCGCCATGCAATCCGCAAGCAACCCGCCAGCTTGCGAATGTCGCAAGTCTGACATAAGTAACACATTCTGATTCAATTAGGCAGCACGCCGAAGCGGGAATTCCCGGTGAGGGACTCCCCGCGAGGGCCATCGCGCGGCGAGGGTGCCTCGCCTCTCTTCAGTTGTCAGCGCTTGGCGAGCTGCTGCCAGGTGTCGATGACGCTGTCCGGATTGAGCGAAATCGATTCGATGCCCTGCTCCGCCAGCCAGAGCGCAAAGTCCGGGTGGTCGCTGGGGCCTTGGCCGCAGATGCCGACGTACTTGCCCTCGGCCTTGCAGGCCTTGATGACGCGGCTCAGCAGCGCCTTGACGGCCGGATCGCGCTCGTCGAAATCGGCGGCCAGCAGTTCGAGCCCCGAGTCGCGGTCCAGGCCGAGCGTCAGCTGGGTCAGGTCGTTCGAGCCGATCGAGAAGCCGTCGAAGTACTTCAGGAACTCTTCGGGCAGCACGGCATTGCTCGGCACCTCGCACATCATGATCAGCTTGAGCTCGTTCTCGCCGCGCTTCAGGCCATGTTCGCCGAGCAGCGTGGTCACGCGTTCGGCCTGGCCCAGCGTGCGCACGAAGGGCACCATGATCTGCACGTTGACCAGGCCCATGTCGTTGCGCACGCGCTTGAGCGCCTCGCATTCCATGGCAAAGGCCTCGCCGAAATCCTTGCTCAGGTAGCGCGCGGCGCCGCGGAAGCCGAGCATCGGGTTTTCTTCTTCCGGCTCGTAGCGGCTGCCGCCGATCAGCTTGCGGTACTCGTTCGACTTGAAGTCCGAGAGGCGAACGATCACCTTCTTGGGCCAGAAGGCGGCAGCGATGGTCGCGATGCCTTCGGCCACCTTGTCGACATAGAAGGCGCGCGGCGAGGCATGGCCGCGGGCCACGGATTCAACGGCCTTCTTCAGGTCGTTGTCGACGTTCGGATAATCGAGGATCGCCTTCGGATGCACGCCGATGTTGTTGTTGATGATGAACTCGAGCCGCGCGAGGCCCACGCCGTGGTTCGGCAGCTGGGCGAAGTCGAAGGCGAGCTGGGGATTGCCGACATTCATCATCAGCTGGATGTCGATTTCAGGCATCACGCCGCGCTGCACTTCGGTGACTTCGGTTTCGAGCAGGCCGTCGTAGATGAAGCCGGTGTCGCCCTCGGCGCAACTCACCGTCACCAGCGTGCCGTCCTTGAGCAGGTCGGTGGCGTCGCCGCAGCCGACCACGGCCGGAATGCCGAGTTCGCGCGCAATGATGGCCGCGTGGCAGGTGCGTCCGCCGCGGTTGGTGACGATGGCGGCCGCGCGCTTCATCACCGGCTCCCAGTTGGGGTCGGTCATGTCGGTGACCAGCACGTCGCCGGCCTGGACCTTGTCCATTTCGCTGATGTTGTGCACGAGCCGCACGGGGCCGGTGCCGATCTTCTGGCCAATGGCACGGCCTTCGGCGAGCACGGCGCCCTTGCCCAGCAGCTTGTAGCGCTGCTCGGCCTTGCCCTGCTGCTGGCTCTTCACGGTTTCAGGGCGTGCCTGCAGGATGTAGAGCTGGCCGTCGGTGCCGTCCTTGCCCCACTCGATGTCCATCGGGCGGCCATAGTGTTCTTCGATGACGAGCGCGTACCTGGCGAGCTGCTCGACGTCGGCGTCGCTCAGCGAATAGCGGTTGCGCTGCTCGGCCTTGACGTCGGTGGTCTTCACCAGCTTGCCGGAGGCCTTTTTCTCCTCGGGCGACGCGAACTCCATCTGGATCAGCTTGGAGCCCAGGTTGCGGCGGATCACGGCCTTCTTGCCGGCACGCAGCGTGGGCTTGTGAACATAGAACTCGTCGGGGTTCACGGCGCCCTGCACCACCGTTTCGCCGAGGCCGTAGCTGGACGTGATGAACACCACGTCCTCGAAGCCCGACTCGGTGTCGATGGTGAACATCACGCCGGCCGCGCCGAGGTCCGAGCGGACCATGCGCTGCACGCCCGCCGAAAGCGCCACCACGTCGTGCGCGAAGCCCTTGTGCACGCGGTAGCTGATGGCGCGGTCGTTATAGAGGGAGGCGAACACCTCCTTCATCTTGTGCAGCACGTCGTCGATGCCGACCACGTTGAGGAAGGTCTCCTGCTGGCCCGCGAACGAGGCGTCCGGCAGGTCTTCGGCCGTGGCCGAGGAGCGCACGGCGAACGAGGCGGCGGGGTTGCCGGCGCTCAGTTCTGCAAACGCATCGGCAATGGCTTTCTGCAGGTCGGCCGGAAAGGGCTGGGCCTCGACCATCGCGCGGATCTCGGCGCCGGCCGCGGCCAGCGCCCGCACGTCCTCGGTGTCCAGCGCAGCGAGCCGCTTGCTGATCTTGTCGGCCAGGCCATCGTGGGCCAGGAACTGGCGGAACGCATGCGCCGTGGTCGCGAAGCCCGTGGGCACCCGCACGCCCTGCGGCAATTGCGAGATCATTTCGCCGAGGCTGGCGTTCTTGCCGCCGACCGACTCGACGTCGGTCATCCTCAGGTTTTCAAACGGTACGACCAGGGCGGTCGCGTCGAAAAGTGCAGACATGGGAAAGCTCCAGAAGTTGAAACCGGTGCTGCATGCAGACGGCGCGGCACGATCGTTGTCGTTGCTTGGGGTGCTGGCGCGGTGTGCATGGAAAGAATTGGGAGTGGGAAGCAGATTCCCGATAATGGCCCGGATTGTAGGCGTGGCGAGATTGCACGCGCCGCAGGACAAGGCCGCAACACATGACCACACGCACCGTCTTCTTCATTTCCGATGGCACCGGCATCACCGCCGAAACATTTGGTAACGCGGTGCTGGCCCAGTTCGAAATGAAGCCGCGCCATGTGCGGCTGCCGTTCACCGACACGGTCGACAAGGCGCACCAGGCGGTGCGGCAGATCAACCACACGGCCGAACTGGAAGGCGTGCGCCCCATCGTTTTCACGACGCTCGCGAACATGGAGGTGCTGGAGGTGATCGAAACCGGCTGCAAGGGCATGCTGCTCGACATGTTCGGCACCTTCGTGCGGCCGCTGGAGATCGAGCTGGCGGTGAAGTCGAACCACCGCATCGGCCGCTTCAGCGACGTCAGCAAGAGCAAGGAATACGACGCCCGCATCGCGGCCATCGACTTCAGCCTGGCCCACGACGACGGCCAGAGCAACCGGGACCTCGAAGGCGCCGACGTGATCCTGGTGGGCGTGAGCCGCAGCGGCAAGACGCCGACCTCTCTTTATCTGGCGATGCAGCACGGCCTGAAGGCGGCCAACTATCCGCTGATCCCGGAAGATTTCGAGCGCCGCCAGCTGCCGCCGGCCCTGATGCCGCACCGCAAGAAGATCTTCGGGCTCACGATCCAGCCCGAGCGCCTGAGCCAGATCCGCAACGAGCGCCGGCCGGATTCGCGCTACGCCAGCCTCGAGAACTGCCGCAACGAGGTGAGCGAAGCCGAGGCCATGATGCGCCGCGCCGGCATCCGGTGGCTTTCGACGACGACCAAGTCGATCGAGGAAATTGCCACCACCATCCTGCAGGAACTGAAGCCCGAGCGGCTGGTTTACTGAGCCAGCCGCTCGGCCAGGCTGCCGCAGGCGCCGTTTTTAGGCAGCCGCCTGCTCGGCCGGGGCCGAGGTCCGGATCAGGTGGTCGAAAGCGCCGAGCGCCGCCTTCGCGCCGTCGCCGGCCGCGATGATGATCTGCTTGAACGGCACGGTCGTCACGTCGCCCGCGGCAAACACGCCCGGCACCGAGGTCTGCCCCCTGGCGTCGACCACGATCTCGCCGTGCTTGGTCAGTTCGACCACGCCCTTGAGCCAGTCGGTGTTGGGCACCAGGCCGATCTGGATGAACACGCCTTCGAGTTCGACCTTCTTCAGCTCGCCCGTCGCGCGGTCCTTGTAGATCAGGCCGTTGACCTTCTGGTCGCCGGTGATCTCGGTGGTCTGTGCGTTGGTGAACACGTCGACGTTCTTCAGACTCTTGAGCTTGCGCTGCAGCACGGCGTCGGCGCGCAGGGCCGTGTCGAATTCGATCAGCGTGACATGGCCGACGATGCCGGCCAGGTCGATGGCCGCCTCGACGCCCGAATTGCCGCCGCCGATCACCGCCACGCGCTTGCCCTTGAACAGCGGGCCGTCGCAGTGCGGGCAATAGGCCACGCCCTTGTTCTTGAACTCGTGCTCGCCGGGCACGTTGATGTTGCGCCAGCGCGCGCCTGTCGAGATGATGATCGACTTGCTCTTGAGCGAGGCGCCGCTTTCGAGCTGCACCTCGATCAGGTCCTTGCCCGGAACCAGCGCCTTGGCGCGCTGCAGGTTCATGATGTCGACGTCGTAGTCGCGCACATGCTCTTCGAGGGCGTGGGCGAACTTCGGTCCTTCGGTTTCCTTGATCGAGATGAAGTTCTCGATGCCCAGCGTGTCGAGCACCTGGCCGCCGAAGCGCTCCGAAGCCACGCCGGTGCGGATGCCCTTGCGCGCCGCATACACGGCCGCCGCGGCGCCGGCCGGGCCGCCGCCGACGATCAGCACGTCGAACGGGTCCTTGGCGGCGATCTTCCTGGCCTCGCGCTCGACGCCGCTGGTGTCGATCTTCGCGAGGATTTCTTCGAGGCTCATGCGGCCCTGGCCGAACTCGGTGCCGTTCAGGAACACGGTGGGCACCGCCATCACCTGGCGTTCCTTGACCTCTTCCTGGAAGGTGCCGCCCTCAATCATCGTGGTGCGGATGCGCGGGTTCTGGATGGCCATCAGGTTCAGCGCCTGGACCACGTCGGGGCAGTTGTGGCAGGTGAGCGAGACATAGATCTCGAACTCGAAGTCGCCGTCGAGTGCGCGGATCTGGTCGAGCACCGCCTGCTCGACCTTCGGGGGATAGCCGCCGATCTGCAGCAGCGCAAGGATCAGCGACGTGAATTCATGGCCCATCGGCAGGCCGGCAAAACGCGGGCCGTGGTTCTCGCTCGGACGATTGACCGAGAAAGAAGGCTTGCGATGGTTGTCGTCGCGGCTTTCGGTCAGCTTGACCAGCGGCGACGCTTCGGCGACGTCCTTCAGCAGCGACAGCATTTCGCCCGAGGCCTTGCTGTCGTCGAGCGAGGCGACGATCTCGATCGGCTGCGTGGCGCGCTCGAGGTAACTCTTCAATTGGGCTTTGGTGCTGGCGTCGAGCATGACGGACTCTCTTTCGATAACTGAAAACTATCAACTGGGGACAAAAAAGCCCGGGGCCTCGTGAGCGCCCGGGCTTTCGCGCGGGACGCTCAGATCTTGCCGACGAGGTCGAATGAGGGCTTCAGCGTTTCAGCGCCTTCGGTCCACTTGGCGGGGCAGACTTCACCGGGGTGGGCAGCCACGTACTGGGCAGCCTTCACGCGGCGCAGCAGTTCGGCGGCGTCGCGGCCGATGCCGTTGTCGTGCACTTCGATGGTCTTGATCTTGCCTTCGGGATCGATCACGAAGGTGCCGCGGTAGGCGAGGCCGGCGTCTTCGCCTTCTTCGATCAGCACCTGGAAGGCGCGGGCCAGTTGCTGGCTCGGGTCGCCGATCAGCGGGTACTTGACCTTGCCGATGGTGTCCGAGGTGTCGTGCCATGCCTTGTGGGTGAAGTGGGTGTCGGTCGACACGCCATACACCTCGACGCCGAGTTTCTGGAATTCGGCGTAGTGGTCGGCGAGGTCGCCGAGTTCGGTGGGACACACGAACGTAAAGTCAGCCGGGTAGAACACCACGACCGACCATTTGCCCTTGAAGTTGTCGTTGCTGACCGGCACGAACTTGCCGTTGTGGTACGCGGTGGCCTTGAAGGGAATGATTTCGGTGTTGATCAGGGACATTGCTGTTTCCTTGGTGGTGGCTAATGAAAAGAACGAGACATGAGTATAGCTACCAATCTCATGATTTCAATAGTTATCAGCTATTAAAAGTATTGCAGCTTGCTATGTTTGCGATGGCCGCTGCCACGATCGAATACGAACGTGTATCACCATCAAACGCATGCAGACCGGCGCAGCATGGGATTGCTTGCAAGGGCTCGCCCACCCCTCTCACAATCGGTGCTTTCAGAACAAGGAAAAAGAACATGAAGGGCGACCCCAAGGTCATCGAACATCTGCAGGCGCAGCTCAAGAACGAGCTCACTGCCATCAACCAGTACTTCCTGCACTACCGCATGCTCAAGCACTGGGGTCTGGACAAGCTGGCCAAGAAGGAATACGAGGAATCGATCGGCGAAATGAAGCACGCCGACAAGCTGATGGACCGCATCTTCATGCTCGACGGCCTGCCGAACCTGCAGGACCTGGGCAAGCTGAACATCGGCGAGGACGTGCCCGAACTGCTGAGTTGCGACCTCGGCGCCGAAACCGGCGCGCAAGCCACCATCAAGGACGGCATCGCCTACTGCGAGACGGTGCGCGACTACGTTTCGCGCGACCTGCTGCAGGAGATCCTGGACGACACGGAGGAGCACATCGACTTCCTCGAAACCCAGATCGACCTGATCGACAAGGTCGGCGTGCAGAACTATCTGCAGTCGCAGATGGGCGAAGTCAGCTGATCCTCCAAGGCCGGAGCGACGTTCTCAGCCGACATCGCCCGGCTCCTGCGGGCGCTTGTTCCCGCTGAGCATGGCGGCAACCAGGTTTTCCCGGTGCCGCCAACTCGTGAAGGCGACACCGGCCAGGTGCAGGGCGATCAGCGCCACCAGTGTCCAGGCCAGGCTGCGGTGGAGCCATTCCACCCACGCCAATCCCCAGAACATGTCGAGCGAGTACATCCAGCCCGTGACGCCCGCCGCCGTCACCGTGGCAAGCAGCGCGACGACCATCCAGCCGCCCAGCGGGTTGTGGCCCAGATAGCGCTTTTCGCGCCGGGCAAGCACCTCGCCCATGTAGTGCTGCACCTGCGCGGGAGACCGGACGAACTGCCGGAATCTCGCGTAGCGCCCTCCCCACCAGCCGCCGATGCAGCGCCCGGCAATCAGGGCCAGCGCGGCGTAGCCCGCGAGTTCGTGCTGCCGCAACAACGCCTCGCCACTGAACCATGCCACGGCAATGGCCGCGACCAGCGCCCAGTGCGTGGCGCGCAGCCAAAGTGCCCAGACCTGCACCGGCGGACGCCCGGGAGCCGCACGCACCGCGCGGATCCTCAGGACGGCTGCTTCACCTGTCCGACTTTCTCGAAGGTCTTGGGATCGAAGAACGCCTCGGTGCGCTGGCCCTTCTCGTCGAAGCCGTAGACCTCGTAGCAGCCATTGAAGTCCTTGATCTGGCGTACCTTCCAGCCTTCGCCGGTCAGCTTGCGCTGCAGCTCCATCTGCGGGCGCATCTCTGCCTTGGGAACCGGCGCGCACTTGACCGCGTCGTGCTCGACGAACTGGGCGGAGACCGACGCAGACCAAAGGACGGCGGTTGCGGCGGCAGCACTGAAAAGAAGCGACTTGTTCATGAATGGTCTCCCGGCGGTGCAGGCGCCACGCAACGGCTCAGACGTCGAGCCACATGCGCAGCAGGTTGTGGTAAGTGCTTGTGAGGCCGATCACTCCGGAATCGGTCTCGCCATATTGGCTGCGGAGATGGCGCAAATGGTTGTCCATCTCGAACAGCAGCCGGCGCTGCTCGTCGCTGCGCACCATGCTCTGGATCCAGAAATAGCTCGCGGTCCGGTAGCCACGCGTCACCGGCAGCACCCGGTGGACGCTCGTGCCCGGATAGAGCACCATATCGCCGGCCGGCAGCTTGACGCGCTGCACACCGAAGGTGTCCTCGATCACGAGTTCGCCGCCGTCGTATTCGTCGGGCTCGGCCAGGAACAGGGTGCACGAGATGTCGGTGCGCACCCGGCCCGAGCCGTCGCGCAGGAAGCGGACGGCACTGTCCACATGGTTGCCGAAGCTGTTGGACGCACCGCCGTAGCGGTTGAACAGCGGCGGCGAAATCTGCTTGGGCAGCGCGGCCGAGAAGAAAAGCTGGTGCCGCTCCAGGCCGCGCAGCAGCAGTTGCTGCAGCGCGCGGGTTTCTTCGCAGTCTTCCCTCAATTGCTCGTTGTTCTTCGCCTGCGCCGACTGGCTGCCGGCGGTGATCCGGCCGTCGCCCCAGGGTGCATCGGCGAGGATCCCGCGGGCCTCGCGCAGCTCCTCGGAAGTGAGCACCTGTTTGATGTGCAGCAGCATGGCCCCGAGGACAGTCCGATCAGAAGCGCACGCCGACCGTGCCGAGCACCTGCCGCTTGGCGCCCAGGATGGCAAAGCCCGGATACAGCTGATCGCCGTAGGCCTTGTTGCTGAGGTTGTTGATGTTGATCTGCGCGTACACGTCCGGCGTGAACTTGTATTCGAGCATTGCATCGGCCACCACGTAGCCCGGGACGCGGGCGGTCGCCGAGGCGGCACCGGTGGTGCCTGTCAACGGCCGGTTCTCGGTCGCGCCATGTGCGCCCAGTGCGACGCGCAGCTTCGGCGTTGCCTGGTAGCTGACCCAGACCGCACCCGACTGCTTGGGTGTGAGACCCACGCGCTGGCCGACCGAGGCCTGCGCTGCAGCTGCGCTGCCGGCCTGGTCGATCTTGGCGACCGGCATCCAGGTATACGAAGCGTAGATCTCCCACTGCCGGCCCAGGCGGCCGACGACGTCGAGTTCGACACCCGCGGTGTGCCGCTTGCCCGAGAGCGTGTAGGCCGAGCCGGCAAAATCGGCATCGGTGGTGCGCTCGTTGTACTTCTCGGTGCGGAAAATCGCGCCGCGCGTGGAGAGCGCGCCGTTCAGCCAGTCGAGCTTGGCACCCACCTCGAGGTTGCGGCTCTTCTCGGGCGGCGTGTTGGCGTTCTGCGGCGTGACGTACTGGTAGGTGTCGGCCGAGGTGTTGAACGAGGTGCCGTACGACACATAGTACGACTGGGAATCGGAGGGCTGGTACATCACGCCGCCGCGATAGCTCCACGGCGAGTTCGACAGATGCGTGCTGGTGACGCTCAGCGGCGTGCTGCTCACTGCCCCGGCGCGATAGTTCAACTGCTCGAAGTCGCCCTTGAAGCTGTCGTAGCGAATGCCGCCAAGCACCTTCCAGTGCGGCGCAACCTGGATCAGGTCCTGTACATAAAGGCCATACGCTTTCGCATCGTAGTTGCTCGAATTGCGCCATTGCGGCGACAGGCCGGTGCCGACCAGCCCAGCCCCATCGTCGGGCGTGCCGACGCGCGTGGGCGGACGGATACCGAGCGTGCTGCCATTGTTCTGGAAGCGAATGGCCTCTTCCTTCGAGGCATCGATGCCGGCCAGCAGCTCATGCTTCATGCCGAGCGCATCGAACGCCAGGCTGTAGTCGCTCTGCGCATAGGTTCCCTTGTAGCGGTCCTTGCGCGGCGTGAGACCGCTGCGCGTGAGGAAGGTCGAGGGGTCAAGCGAGGTGACCGCCCGGGTGCCGGCCGGACAGGTTCCTGCCGCCGTGGGAAGTGCGCCACAGGCCCCCACTGCCGTGCTCCATTGCGCCCGCTCGAACACGCCGCTGCGCACCTGCGTACGCAGCTCGCCGCCATTGGCGAACCTGTGCTTCCACGCGCCGTGCACGTAATTCGCCTCGCCATCGACGAAGTCCGCCGAGGTGCCATAGAAGTCTCCGGGCTTGACCGGCGCCAGGCTGCCGTTGACGTAGCGCACGGCCGACATCGGCACGTTGTTGTTCTTGAGGTGGAACAGGCCGACGGTGAATTCGTCCGCTGTGCCCAGGCCCCAGCTGTACGAGGGTGCGATGCCGTACTTGTCGATCTTCGCGCCGCCGTTGTCGGCCTTGTTGTACATCGCGTTGATGCGCAGCGCCGAGTTCTCGCCGGTGCGTAGGTTGAAATCGGCGGTGGTGCGAAAGTAGCCGCCGCTGCCCAGGGTGCCCACGACGTCGGTCTGGTCGGCCAGCAAAGGCTTCTTGCTCACCTGGTTCACGACGCCGCCCGTGGAGCCGCGGCCGAAGAGCATTGAGGCCGAGCCGCGCATCACTTCGATGCGGTCGAGGTTGAAGGTGTCGCGGTCGTACTGCGAGGGGTCGCGCATGCCGTCGATCATCAGGTCGCCGGTGCTGGCGATCGGGAAGCCGCGCAGCCGGATGTCCTGGTCGGTGCCGTTCTCGGTCGCGGCGAAAGTGATGCCCGCCGAATAGTGCAAGGCATCCTTCAACGTGTCGAGCTTGACGTCATCGATCAGCTTTTCGGTGATGACGTTGATCGACTGCGGAATATCGCGAATCTCCTGCGTTCCCTTGCCGATATTGGTTTTCTTGGTCTGGACCTGATCCTTGCCTTGCGCTTCGGCCTGCTCCGTCACCGTGATGGTTCCAAGGGTGCCGCCCTGCACCGTGGTCGCCGGCGTCTGCGCCCAGCTGCTGACTGAGGCGGCCAGCATGAGTGCGCCAAACGGCAGCATCGCCGCTTCGCGCGGCGCGCCAGGCGCTGCAGTACGCGCCACAGGAGCCGAGGAGGACAGGGGACGCGACGCACGAGCGCGCCGGCGGGCAGTATTGGACAAGAGAACCTCCAGAAAAGCCAAACGGCTGGTTTGAATGGCTGGCTGGGACCGGTGCTTCACCGGTGGTGGCTTGCCGAAATTTGGCTGGAGTGTAGTGCGAACGTAGTCTGAATCATTCGCACTTAGATTCTCCTGTTGCTAAAATGCTACCTTTTCCCATCCGAGTACCAAAGACCGCTTTCCGGGATAGTTATTGAAAATGCGAGGGATTCGTATTTATAATCGCCTCGAACCCAACCAGCCAGCCAACTGCCGCTTTCACCACCATGATCGTTTGCGTCTGCCGCCGAGTCTCCGACCGTGAAATCGCACGTCATGTGCGGGCCGGCATGACTTTCGACGAAGTCCAGTTCGAGCTTGGCGTAGCCACCCAATGTGGCCAGTGTGAAGGCTGTGCGCGCGATATCGTTGCGCAGTGCAGCGCCTCTCACCCGGTCGCCGCGTTGAACCGCGAATCGGGAACGAGTGCGATCCAGCTTGCCACCTCCATCTCGGAAAGCAAGGCATGGAACTCTTCTCGGCACTCGGCGGCAGCCTGATACTCGTTGCGGGCTCGGTCTGGTGGATCTTTCGTAAGTAAACAGTAGTCGTAGCGGTTTTGCTGCAATCGAGGCACCCTCCATGGGTGCCCGCATTCGAATTGGTTGATCGTGTCTGACCGCTTTGCCCCTCCCCCCTCCGTACTGGGCCTCTCGCGCAATGCACTCATTGCCGGGGGCGTGATCCTGTTTCATGCAGCGGCGCTGTGGGCGCTGCAAAGCGGCCTGCTGCGCCGCGCTGCTGAAGTGGTGATTCCTGTCGAAATCCTGAGCCAGTTCGTCGAGCCGCCCAAGCCGGCCGAACCGCCGCCGCCTCCCCCGCCGCCTCCGCAGCGCAAGCCCGAAGCCGTCAAGCCGCCGCCTCGCCCGGTGGCCATCCGCGAGCCGAAGCCGACACCCGCGCCCAGCGCGCCGGTCGGCGTGCCCGAGCCTCCGCCCCCCGCGCCCGTTGCGGAGGCTCCCGCTCCCACGCCGCCCGCGCCGCCGGCCCCGCCACCGGCCCCGCCCGCACCACGGACGATCGAAATCTCGGAAGGCCAGACGCGCTACGTCAGGGAACCCAAGCTCGTGTATCCCAGCATGAGCCGGCGCCTGGGCGAGTCGGGCACCACCGTCGTCTCGATCTATTTCGACAGCGAAGGCTTCGCCAAGCGCGTCGAACTCTTCAAGTCCAGCGGATTCGAGCGCCTCGACGAAGCGGCGCTCAGCGCCGCCCGCACCGCCCAGGTCACGCCCTTCAGGCAAACGGGAGGCAACGCACAGACCACCTACCTGCTGCGGGCCCCCTTCTCATTCAAACTGAACTAATCTTTCTCTGGAGCAATTTCGTATGGATTCCCAATTCGGCTTGATGAACGTCTGGAACCAGGGCGATTTCGTCACCAAGGCCGTGGCGCTGCTGTTGATCGGTATGTCGCTAGCGTCGTGGATCGTGATCATCATCAAGGCACTCGACGTCATCAAATACAAGCGCCTTGCCAAGCATTCGCAGGACTTCTGGCACAGCGAAGACTTCGCAACCGCGCTCAACAAGCTCGGCAAGGACGACAGCAACCCGTTCCGCGCCCTGGCACTCGAAGGCCGCGAAGCGGCTGCGCACCATCGCAACACGAAGGCCCATCTGCACGATGCACTGGACGTGAGCGACTGGATCACGCGTTCGCTGCGCAACGGCATCGATGCCTTCACCGCGCGCCTTCAGACCGGCCTCGCCATCCTGGCATCGGTCGGTTCGACGGCGCCGTTCATCGGCCTCTTCGGCACCGTCTGGGGCATCTACCATGCGCTCATGAGCATCGGTTCGGCCGGCCAGGCCACCATCGACAAGGTGGCGGGCCCGATCGGCGAAGCACTGATCATGACGGCGCTGGGCCTCGCGGTGGCCATTCCGGCGGTGCTGGGCTACAACGCACTGGTGCGCGGCAACAAGTTTGTTCTCACCAAGCTCAACAGCTTTGCCCATGACCTGCACGCCTACTTCGTGACGGGCGCACGCGTGCAAAGCGGCGGCGGCGACGCCATCGTGGTTCCGCTCAAGAAGGGCTGAGATCATGGCTTTCGGAACCCAGGACGAGCCCGACGAGGTGATGAACGAGATCAACATGACGCCGCTGGTCGACGTCATGCTGGTGCTGCTGATCATCTTCATCATCACGGTGCCGGTGATGAAGCACGCAGTCAACATCGACCTGCCCCGCGCCACCAGCGAACCTGAGCAACCCAAGCCGCAGAACATCCTGTTCAGCATCACGGCCGACGGCAGCTACTACTGGAACGAGCAGAAGATCAACGACGCCGAACTGCCCGTCCGCCTCGCCGCTGAGGCCGCCAAGGATCCGCAGCCCGAACTGCACATCCGCGGCGACAAGGAGGTGCGCTACGAACGCGTGGCCAAGGCGATGTCGAAGGCGCGGGAGGCCGGCGTGCGCAAGATCGGCTTCGTGACCGAGCCCGACGCGAAATAAGTCACTGAACGTCCTTAAAAAAGTCGATCGCGGCGATTGACTTTTTATTGCGAATCATTATCATTCACTCATCGCTTCGATAAGGGAATTTCAGATGCAAGCCAAACCGAACGCCTTTTCTGTTCTGAGCCATCCTTCGCTCGACCAATCGGGTGGCGGACATGCGTCCATCCAGGCACCGCGCCCGGCGCCCATGGTCGAAAGCACGGAGCTTCTGAAAGGAAGCAAGACCGTGGGCATCATGCACAACGGTTCCCTCTACAGGCTCCAGGCCACCAAACTCGGCAAGCTGATCCTGACCAAGTAAGCCGTCAGCCCGCCCTTCGCGCAAGTTTCATCGTGGGGCGACTTGAGGAGACTCATCTCCGAGGGTCGTTTTTTGCTAGCCAACGGTTCGCCGACTAGCCAAGCTTTTTTTTCACGCTGGATATCCAACAAAAACGCCGACTCGAAGTCGGCGTTTTGCTTTGGTGCGTCGAACGCTCAAAGACCGAGGGCTGCGATGCCGGCCTTGGCAATCTGGGCGTCCTCGTTCGACTTCACGCCGCTCACGCCGACGGCACCGATCACCTGGCCGTCCTTCACGATGGGTACGCCGCCCTCCAGCAGGCCCTGTACGGCGGGCGCCGTGAGAAACGCGCTGCGGCCGCCATTGATGATGTCTTCGTAGACCTTGCTCTCGCGGCGCCCCATGGCTGCCGTGTGCGCCTTGGCGGGCGCGATGTGGGACGACAGCGCCGCGGCGCCATCGAGGCGCTGGAGCCACAGCAGGTTGCCGGCATCGTCGGAGATGGCGATGGTCACGGCCCAGTTGTTCTTGAGGGCCTCGGCTTCGGCAGCGGCGGCAATGGCCTTGACATCGGCGAGTTCGAGGAAGGACTTGGTCTTCATGTTGAGAATCAGGTTGCGTGAAACCCGACAGCATAACGGCCAACGGCTCCCTGGGCGCCCTGGTGCTTAGGACCATCGTCCATACGGTCTTTGTGCCGCCGCCCTCTTGCAGACCCCTAGAATGCGCCCAACTGCGTGATTGCAGCAACCCAAGGAGCTACGGCCATGAACGACCGCGTTACCACCCTCGACACTTCCGCCGGCTACGGCCAGGCGCTGCCGCAGGCTGAGCGCCAACGCGTCCTGCGCAACACCTACTGGCTGCTGGCGCTGAGCATGCTGCCCACCGTGCTGGGCGCCTGGGTCGGCGTCGCCACCGGCATCACCAGCTCGCTCACGGGCGGGTTGGGCCTCATGGTTTTCCTCGGCGGCGCCTTCGGCTTCATGTTCGCGATCGAGAAAACCAAGAACTCGGCCGCCGGCGTGCCGGTGCTGCTGGCCTTCACCTTCTTCATGGGCCTGATGCTGTCGCGGCTGATCGCGATGGTGCTGGGCTTCAAGAACGGTTCCGAGCTCATCATGACCGCGTTCGGCGGCACTGCCGGCGTTTTCTTCGTGATGGCATCGCTCGCCACCGTGATCAAGCGCGACCTGTCCGGCATGGGCAAATGGCTCTTCGTCGGCGCCATGGTGCTGATGGTGGGCGCCATCATCAACGTCTTCGTGGGCTCGAGCGCCGGCATGATGGCCATTTCGGTGGCCGCCATCGGCATCTTCTCGGCCTTCATGCTCTATGACCTGAAGCAGATCATGGATGGCGGCGAAACCAACTACATCAGTGCCACGCTCGCGCTTTACCTGGACCTGTTCAACGTGTTCCAGAGCCTGCTGGCCCTGCTGGGCATCGCCGGCGGCGAACGCGACTGAGCGAACGAGCGAGGCGCCGCAAGCGCCAACGAGAAAAGGGCCCGGCGGGCCCTTTTTTCATGCCAGGTCGAACACCGCAATCGACTCGACGTGCGCCGTGTGCGGGAACATGTTGATCACCCCCGCGAACGTGCAGCGATAGCCGGCCTGGTGCACCAGCAGGCCGGCATCCCGCGCCAGGGTGGAGGGGTTGCAGCTCACGTAGACGATGCGCTTGGGCGGCGCCCAGCCATCGGTTCGCAGTTCGGGCTGCAGGTGCAGGTCGGCCATGGCCTTGGCCAGCGCGAAGGCGCCCTCTCGCGGCGGGTCAACCAGCCACTTGTCGGCACGGCCATCGGCCACCAGCATGGCGGGGGTCATTTCGAAGAGGTTGCGCGCCACGAATCGCGTCGCCGACAGCGCCCGCCGGGCGGCGGTGGCAGGCTGGTTCTTCCTGAAGTTGTCGCTCGCGCGCGCGACCAGGGTGTCGCTGCCCTCGATCCCCAGGACTTCGCGCGCACGGCTGGCCAGCGGCAGGGTGAAGTTGCCCAGGCCGCAGAACCAGTCGATCACGCGCTCGTCGGCCTGCACGTCGAGCAGGCGCAGCGCCTTTCCGACCAGGGCACGGTTGATGTGCGGATTGACCTGCGTGAAATCGGTTGGCTTGAACGGCATCGTCACACCGAACTGGGGCAGTTCGTAGGACAGCGGCATGCCACCTTCTTCGAGCAGCTTCACCGTGTCCGGCCCCTTGGCCTGCAGCCACCACTGGACGCCGGCGTTCTGCGCCGCAAAGTCCTTCAGGCGGCCGATGTCCGCATTGGAGAGCGGCTCCAGGTGCCTCAGCACCAAGGCGATCGTGCCGAGCGAGGTGGTACCGGGCGCATCGCCGCAGGCGAGCTCGATCTGCGGGCAGGTCTCGCGGGCGTCCAGCGAACCGATCAATGCGCGCAAGGGCATCAGCATGTCGCTGACCTGCTTGGGCAGCACCGGGCATACCTGCATGTCGGCGAGATACCGGCTCTTGCGCTCATGGAAGCCGATCAGCACGGTGCCCTTCTTGACCACATGGCGCACTGAAAGCCGCGCACGGTAGCGGTAGTGCCAGGCGGGCCCTTCGAGCGGCCGCAGCACGTTGTCGGGCCGCACCTTGCCGAGATGCCACAGGTTGTCCTCGAGGGCGCGCTGCTTCACCGCAACCTGCGCCGCCTCGTCCAGATGCTGCATCTTGCAGCCGCCGCACGCACCGGTATGCAAACCGAAATGCGGGCAGCCAGGCCGAACCCGCTGCGACGATTCGCGCCGGATGGCCGTGACCGTGCCCTGCTCCCAGTTGTTCTTGCGGCGATGAACGTTGAACTGCACTTCTTCGAAAGGCAGAGCGCCTTCGATGAACACGACCATGCCTTCGGCGTTGTGCGCCACGCCTTGCGCGTCGAGGTCGAGCGACTCGACCTTGAGCCATTCGCCCGCCGCGGTTGCCGGGGTTTTCGCGGGGACTTTCTTTTCTTCGATGGATTCCGTCATCCCCCGATTGTCTCAGCGCCGGCCCGGCCCTCCGCGGCCACGGCAAACCCCCGCTAGAACAAGGCGTCGCGCCCCACGCCGGAACGGGTCAGCTGGCGCCGCATCTTGGCCAGTGCCTCGTTCTGGATCTGCCTCACACGCTCGCGCGTCAGCCCGAGGCGCACGCTCAGCACCTCGAGCGTCTCGGGCTCGCGGTCGTGCAGGCCGTAGCGGCCCTCCAGCACCTCGCGCTCGCGCGCATCGAGGGCGTGGACCCATTGATCGAGCAAGCGCGCGACCTCGTGGGTGTGCGTGACGTCGGTCGGATCGCCCTGCCCGTCCTCGGACGCCACGGTGTCGGCCAGGGTGAAGCCTTCGTCTCCGTGCGCATCGCCGGCATCCAGCGAACGCGGCGCTTCGGCCAGCGCCAGCAGTTCCGCGACCGCCTGCACGTCCAGCCCCAGAAATGCGGCGACATCCTCCACGCGCACGCCGTCGGGCCGATGCGCCAGGAACTCGGCATCGCCTTCGAGCGTGCGGCGGGCCCGCAGCACCTGCTGCAGTTCACGCACCACATGCACCGGCAGGCGGATGGCACGCGCCTGGGTCAACACGGCGCGCTCGACCGACTGGCGGATCCACCAGGTTGCATAGGTGGAAAAACGAAAGCCCCGTTCGGGTTCGAACTTGGTGATGGCGTGCATCAGGCCGAGATTGCCTTCCTCGATGAGGTCGGAAAGCGGTACGCCCCGGCCCAGATAGGCCTTGGCGATGTTCACAACCAGCCTCAGGTTGTGCTCGATCATCGATTGCCGCGCTGCAAAGTCGCCGGCGCGCGCAGCGCATGCGGCCTGGTATTCCTCTTCGGGCGTGAAGAGCTCGGTACGCCGCACCTGGCGCAGGTAGATCGTCAGGGCATCGGCGCCTTCGCCGCCGGGCGAATCGGTTGCGGCAATCAGGTCTGCAGCAAGTGCAGCAGGCTTCGCAGGCGAGCCCTGCGGGCCGCTCTCTACAGCCCTGCCCCGGCCCACCGGCCGACGCACGGGCAGTGCGCGACGGGGGCTGGAAGCGGCCATGGCATCACCGGCTCGGCAAGTAGCGCGCCGGATCGACGGGCTTGCCCTGGCGGCGGATTTCGAAATGCAGCTTGACGCGGTCGGCGTCGCTGTTGCCCATCTCGGCGATCTTCTGGCCCTTTTGCACCGACTGGTCTTCCTTCACGAGCAGCGTCTGGTTGTGCGCGTAGGCCGTGAGGTAGGTGTTGTTGTGCTTCAGGATGATCAGGTTGCCATAGCCGCGCAAACCTGCGCCGGCATAGACCACGCGGCCGTCGGCAGCCGCGAGGACGGCATCGCCCGCCTTGCCGCCGATGTCGAAGCCCTTGTTCTTGGCGTCGTCGAACCCCGCGAGCAGCGTGCCGTGCGCAGGCCAGATCCAGCCGAGGTCCTCGTCGCCCGAGCTTGCGGCGGGCGCCGACGGCGACGCCGTGACCGGCGGCTTGCCGACCGCGGCGCTGGCGGGCGCTGCAGGCACCACCGCCGACGGCGGCGTGACAGGCTTGGTGACCACGCCCTCGGAAGAAGGCGCAGGCGCGGTTGCGACAGAGGCAGCCGGTCCCACCGGCGGCACCACGCGCAGCACCTGTCCGACTTCGATCAGGTCGGGATTTTCAAGATTGTTCCAGCGAACGATGTTCTGCCAGCTCTGGCCGGTTTCGTTTCCGATGCGGCGAATCGTGTCGCCGGGCCGTACTGCGTAATAGCCGGGCTTGCCATAGTTCTCGATGCCTGGAAGCGGCTTGCCCGAAGCATCGGTGGTGATGAGCGGGCCACCGGGTGCCGCATTGGGCGCACGCGTCATCGTGCCCCGGTCTTCGACCGGTGCCGGCCCTCGCGGTGCGGCGCAGCCCGCGATCACGAGCACAACTGCCAACGTGATACCAGCGCACCAACTCCGATTGCCAAAACCCTGCATTTGTTGTTCCTTCAAGCGATGCCCGATTTTAGGGGGACAAAGTGAACCGCCTCAAGAATGCGGCGCTCGAGTCCACGGGCGGTTTTGTCAATGACGACGAGCGCCTGCCCGCCGCCCGCCGAGTGCGTGGGCGCCACGATGCGTCCGCCGACGGCGAGTTGTTCGATCCAGGCCTGCGGCACCGCCTCGCCGCCTGCCGCGGCGATGATGCCGGCGTAAGGCGCACCCTTGGCATAGCCGACCATGCCGTCGCCCAGCATCAGATGAACCGTGGCCAGCCGGAAGTGCCGCAGGTTGGCGCGCGCGCGTTCGTGCAGTCCGCGCAGGCGCTCGATGCTGTAGACCTCCGTGGCCACGTGGTTCAGCACCGCGGCCTGGTAGCCGCAGCCGGTGCCGATTTCCAGCACGCGGCCGAGACGGTCCTGCGGCTTGCCGGCCAATGCGGGCGCCCCCAGCAGGAGCTCGATCATGCGGGCCACCACGCTCGGCTTGGAGATGGTCTGGCCCAGCCCGATCGGCAGGCTCGTGTCTTCATAGGCCTGGTTGACGAGCGCGCTGTCGACGAAGAGATGCCGCTCGACCGCACTCAGCGCGCGCAGCACGCGCGCATCGGCAATGCCTTGGGCAGCGAGCTTCTGCACCATGCGCGCGCGCACGGTGTCGGAAGCCATCGAAGGCGTGGCCGGCACCATCGGCTTGGCAGGCACAGCGGGCAGGCGCCCGCGCGTGGCGGCCGAGGCGGTGGGTGTCAGGCGAACCGGGAATCCAGGCCGTTGCGTGGCCATGCTCAATTACCGAGACGGGCAACCGTCTCGCGCCACTGGCCCAGGTTGGCATGGTCGGTCAGGTCGATCTGCAGCGGCGTCAGCGCAATGTGGCCGGCGGCGGTGGCATGGAAGTCGGTGCCCTCGCCGCTGTCCTTGGCGCCTCCGGCACCTGCAATCCAGTACATCGTCTCGCCCCGCGGGCTTTCCTGAGTGATGACTTTCTCCGCCGAATGGCGCCGGCCCAGCCGGCAAACCTGGATCGGCTTGAGCTCGTCGAGCGGCCGGTTCGGAACGTTCACGTTGAGCAGGAAGGCGCCGCCGTCCAGCATGCGCTCGCGCTCGATCTGCTGCACCAGGCGCCGGGCCACCTGGGCGGCCGCGTCGACATGCGCCCAGCCCTTCTCGATCTGCGAGAACGCGATGGCGGGGATGCCGAACAGATAGGCCTCCATGGCCGCACCCACGGTGCCGGAGTAGATGGTGTCGTCGCCCATGTTGGCGCCGTTGTTGATGCCGGAGACCACCAGGTCGGGCCGGTAGCCGAGCAGCCCCTTGAGCGCGATGTGAACGCAATCGGCCGGCGTGCCTGTCACGTAGCGAAAACCGTTGTGCGCCTTGTGCACGTAGAGCGGCGCCGCCAGCGTGAGGGCATTCGACTTGGCGCTGTTGTTGTGCTCGGGTGCAACCACCTCGACGTCCGCGATGTCTTTCAATGCGTCGTGCAATGCGACGATGCCCGGCGCCTGAAAACCATCGTCGTTGGAAATAAGTATCTTCATGGTGCTTTTCAGTGCCCGGATTGTAGGCGCCGCGTGCGTCGCAGCAGGGACAACGGCGCCCTGCCGCGCCCCCTATCATCGCCTCGCATTCATTGCCCACACACGACTGATTCAAAGGAGACCCGAGCATGCACGCATGGCTTTGCGAAAACCCCACCGGCGTCGATGCGCTGACCTGGAAGGAACTGCCGACGCCGGCGCCGGGTCCGGGCCAGGTGCTGATCGAAATCAGGGCCGCCAGCCTCAACTTCCCCGATCTGCTGATCGTGCAGAACAAATACCAGATCAAGCCGCCGCTGCCGTTCGTGCCCGGTTCGGAATACGCTGGCGTCGTCCAGGCGGTGGGCGAAGGCGTCACCCACCTGAAGGTCGGCCAGAACGTGGCTTGCCTCTCGGGCACGGGCGGCTTCGCAACCCACACGCTGGCGCCGGCGGCGCTGTGCATGCCGCTGCCCGAAGGCTTCGGCCATGTCGACGCGGCGGCGTTCATCATGATCTATGCCACTTCGTGGCATGCGCTGATGGACCGCGCACAACTCAAGGCCGGTGAAACCGTGCTCGTGCTCGGTGCAGCAGGCGGCGTGGGCACCGCCGCCATTCAAATCGCAAAGGCGGCAGGCGCCAAAGTGATTGCGGCGGCTTCTACCGACGAGAAATGCGAACTCTGCCGCTCCATTGGCGCCGACGCCACGATCAACTACACCACGCATGCGCTTCCAGGCGGCTTTCGCGATGCCATCAAGGCCGCGACCGACGGCAAAGGCCCCGATGTCATTTACGACCCGGTGGGCGGTGATTTCGCCGAGCCTGCATTTCGCTCGATTGCATGGCGCGGACGCTATTTGGTGGTCGGCTTTGCCTCCGGGCCGATTCCCTCGCTGCCATTGAACCTCACGCTGTTGAAAGGCGCTTCCCTGGTCGGCGTGTTCTGGGGCGATTTCGCCAAGCGCGAGCCCAAGGCCAATGCACAAATGATGGCCGAATTGGCGCACTGGTACGGGCAGGGAAAGATCAAGCCCGTGATCGACAGCACGATGCAGATGTCAGAATTGAAAGCCGCCTATGCCCACATGGGATCGCGCGGCGTCAAAGGAAAACTCGTGATGGTGAACTGAGTGCCGCGGGTTTGCCCGGATTCGCACCCAATAAAAAAGCCCGCATCCGCGGGCTTTTTTATTGGCCAGTGGCCCGCTTCGGCGCTTACTTGATCTCGAACTCGGAAAGCGACTTGCCCGCGGCCAGTGCCTCGGTCACCCAACGCGGCTTGCGGCCGCGGCCGCCAGACCAGGTTTCGCCGGTTGGACCACGGTATTTGGCTGCTGCCTTGACCGCGGGAACCCCTGCGCTGCGCTTGACCGAGCCGCCGCGTGCACTGAGTTTCAGGTCCGACGCGGTCAGGCCGTATTCAGCGATCTTCCGGCGCACATCTTCAATCACGCCTGCGCGCTCTTGGTTGCGAAGGTCTTCGGCCTGCTTGCGCAATTGCGCAATCTGCTCGTCGTACTTCTTGATCTGGGAATTGATATCGGCAAGGGTCGAAGCCATTGTTGGACTCCTGAAAATTGGAAACGGGGCGGATTTTAATTCAATTCCAATTTATTACAAGCGGGCCGTTGCGGGAAAATTGAGGGCCCTGCGCCAGGTTTGCGGCAACGCACAATGCAGCGTGCACCGGTTTGGACGCTTTTTATGAAGCCAAAGGAAGAGTGCTGCGCCGGCGGCAAGAGCCGAAAATGACAACGCCGGGCTGGCCCGGCGTTGTGTTCCCGTGGACGCTATTGCGCAATAGCAGTCGGGAAAGATGTTTTGGGGTGGCTGATGGGACTCGAACCCACGACGACCAGAATCACAATCTGGGACTCTACCAGCTGAGCTACAGCCACCGCAGAGCCTTCAATTGTAGCGGCAAAAACCCCGGTTTTCGCCACCGGGGCATCCGAACGGGCCTGAAATTCTTCTCAACCCGTGGCGAGGGGCCCGGCCGGGGCTGTCTTCTTGATCTTGATCGAGCCATCCGGCCTTTCGCAGGTGCCGATCAGCAGGCCGCTCGCGAGCGCGTGCTTCCGCAGGGCGTCGAACACCTCGTCCCGGCCTGGCGCCGCGGAAAACGCGGGCATGCCGTCGAGCGCGAACAGCTGGAAGGCGTAGCGGTGAGCGCCGTGTCCCGGGGGCGGATCGGGAGGCAGCCAGGCGGCCTGCAGCCCGGAGTTGCGTCCCACGTGCAGACCGGCAGCGCCGGCGTTGTCCCGGCTCGGGATGGCCGCTTCGTCGAGCTTGCCTTCGGTCGGCCGCAGCCCGACGACGATGGCATGCACGAGCGGATTCGGCGTGGGCGAATCGGCGTCCTCGACCACCAGCACCAGCGATTCGGTGCCCGCCGGAAGCCCGGCCCATTGCAGCGGCGGCGACAGGCCTTCTCCATCGGCCGTATGGCGCGACGGCAAGGGCGCGTGGTCCGCGAAAGCAACGCTGCTCAAGGCGATCGACGCCATGCCCTGCCGCATGCCCAGCGTATTGAAGACGATCTTGTCCAGGCCCGCGCGCATTCCCTGCAGCGCGTGGCCGATGACTTCAGGCAGTTTTTCCAGCATGGTCCCGGTATAGCGCTGCGCCGCGAAGCACCCTGTAGGACACAGCAGCAACCAGGACATGGCCGTCTGCGCCAAAGTTCTCGGACATCGAGCCGATGTGATTCGGCCGGCTTCGGCGATCGCGTTGCTCCGCTATCATGAGCGCCGCTTGCTTCGACGGTTCGCGCGTTCTGCAGCGACCGCCACTTTCCATTTCACCGCCAAAGGAATTTCTTCATGAGCATCGTCTGGACCATCCTGATCGGGTTCATCGTGGGTCTGGTGGCGCGGGCCGTCAAGCCGGGCGACGATTCCGCCGGCTTCATCGTGACCACGCTGATCGGCGTGGCAGGTTCCTTGATCGTGACCTATGTCGGCCAGGCGCTCGGCTGGTACACCGCGGGCCAGGGTGCGGGCTTCATTGCCTCGGTGCTCGGCGCGATCGTGCTGCTGATCCTGTACGGCCTGATCAAGCGCAAGAGCTGACCCGGCCGGCAGTGCGGATCGATGCCGCGCAAACCACGGGCCAGGCACCACGTCTACGTGGTCGAACTCGATGACCGCGTCTGGAACCATGGCCGGTTCAGGCGCGCGAATCCCGACTACCAGCTCGGCAAGCCCTTCGTCTACGTGGGAATGACCGGGCTGGACCCCGACATCCGCTTCGACAAGCACAAGGCCGGCATCCAGGCCAACAGCTTCGTCCAGGCCTTCGGCCTCAGGCTGCTGCCTGCGCTCTATGAACGCTACAACCCGATGAGCTACGAGGATGCACGATCGATGGAGGTCGAGCTCGGCATCGCGCTGCGCAGGAGCGGCTACGGCGTCTGGCAGGCCTGAGGCCGATCGTGCCCCTGCACCGGGGTCTCAGGCGTAGGTGATCCAGTTCTCGTAGGCCGCAGCGTCCAGGTGCGGCAGCGTGTTGTAGGTGACGAGCATGTGCCGCTTGGGCGTGAAGGCGAACTCCGTCACGGCGGTGTTCCGGATGCGCAGGTTCAGTTCGATCGTGGTTTCCGGGCTCGTTCCCAGCACATGGCCAACCGCCGTGCTGATGGGTCCGCCGCTCGACACCACCAGCACCTTGGCGCCATGGTGGCGGGCGCGCACATGGTCGAGCGCCGTTGTCACGCCCGCCAGGAAGTCGACATAGCTCGGCATGCCGACGGGCCGGGTCCGGCCCTGCATCCAGGCGCCGAGGCCATCGCGCAAGAGGCGGAAGTGGTGGCGGTACATCTCGGGCGAGTCGGGCTTCTCGAGCTTGCCTTCGTGGATGGTGGCAATGACCGCCTCGCTGTCGTACTCGTTGAGCCCGGGCCACGCCAGCACATCGTCGCGCTTCAGCGCCAGTCCCTCGGCAATGCCTTCCCAGGTCTGTCGATGGCGCTTCAGGGTGCCGGTGATCACGGAATCGAAATGCATGCCGCGCTCCCGCCAGTATTCGCCGAGGCGCACGGACTGCCTGTGCCCGAGCTCGCTCAGCTTGTCGTAGTCGGCAGCGCCGAAACTGGCCTGGCCGTGGCGCACGAGATAGAGGGTTCCCATGCCTGGGATTCTGGCGACAAGCGCAGCTTGCACTTGTCCCACGTGCGACGAGTGCCGCGGGCCGCTGACCCAGGCGCGACAGCGCGCGCCGGTCCCACGGGTCAGCGGGCTGCCGTGGGCAGCGTCTCCGCCGGCTTCGGCACGAGGATCTCGGCCTTGAAGCGTTCCTTCAGCACGTTGTAGTAAGCAACTTCTTCCGCCGCAGCCACCGACTGGCCGACCTGCGCGTTCTCCTGCTGCGTTTGCTCAGGCGCCGACGGCGTGCGCGGAACCACCTTCATCACGCGAACCACCGCATAGCCTTGCGTACCCAGGTCGACGCCCACCAGCGCAGGCAGCTTGGACGCGTCGGCGCGCAGCGCTGCATCGATGACGGCAATGGGCTGGGCCTGCGCTTCGCGTCGCGAAACCGTGACCGGCGCGCCAAAGGTGGCGCCGTCGGCCTTGGCAGTCCAGGCGGCGAGCTTGGCTTCGCCCTCTGCCTTGGCCATGACCGCGGCACGCTCGGTGATGAGCTGCGCACGGATCTTGTCCTTGACTTCGGCCAGGGGCATCGGATGCGCGGGCGTGTACTGCGTCACGCGGCCTGCCGCGAGCTGGTTGGAGCCGACTTCGATGGCTTCGGTGTTCTGCTTGCGATCCAGCGAATCGGCCGCGAACAGCGCGTTCAGGAAATTGCGGTTCGCGAGCACGCCGGTGGCGCCCGGCGGCGGCGTGCGCGAGACGTTGCTGGCCGTCTGGATCGTGAGCTTCAGCTTTTCCGCCGCGGGCTTGAGGCTGTCGGGCTGCTGGTAGACCGCATCGGTGAAGGTTTCCGCGGCCTTCGCGAATTCCTGCGTCGCCTGCTGCGCACGGACTTCGTTCTCGATGGTGGCGCGCACCTGCTCGAACGGCGGCACCACGGCCGGCTTGATGTCGGCGAGGCGGATGATGTGATAGCCGAACTCGGTTTCGACCACGTCGCTGATGTCGCCCTTCTTGAACGCGAACAGCGCATCCTCGAAGGGCTTGACCATCGCGCCGCGGGTCACGAAGTCGAGGTCGCCGCCCTTCTCCGCCGATCCGGGATCCTGCGAGTTCTTGCGCGCGACGTCGGCGAAGGTGGCGGGCGCCTTCCTCACTTCGGCGAGCAATTGCTCTGCCCTGGCCTTGGCCTTGGCGCGGTCGGCTGCCGGTGCGCTTGCCGGTGCGGTGATCAGGATGTGGCTGGCGCGGCGTTCTTCCTTGGTACCGAAGCGCGCCGTGTTCTGCTCGTAGTAGGTCTTGAGGTCGGCCTCGTTGACCGAGATGTTCTTCTTGGCGGCTTCCAGGTCGAGCACGAGGTATTCGATGCTGGCCTGCTCGGGCGCCTGGAACTGGGCGGTGTGGGCCTTGTAGTAGGCCTCCACGTCGGCATCGCTCACGGTCACCTTGGACGCGAAGCTCTCGGGGCTGAAGCGCGCGACCTGGATCTCGCGACGGTCGTAGAAGGCGTTGATGGTTGCCGCAGCCAGCGCGGGCGGCGTGAAGGCCGTGCCCGTGATGCCCAACAGCATCTGCTGCGTGGCCAGTTCGGCGCGCATCGACGCCTCGTACTGCTCCGGCGTGCGGCCGGTGACGCGCTGGAAGCTCTCGCGGTCGAACTTGCCGTCCGGCGTGCGGAACGCCGCAAGGCCCGTGTCCTGCGCGAAGATGCGCGACAGCCGCTCTTCGGAGATGGTCACGTTCGACTTGGCCGCCGCCGCGGCCAGCACGCGGTCGCGCACCATGCGCTCCAGCGTGGCATAGCGCATCACGTCGGATTCGAGCAGCGCCGGATCGACGTTGGGCGATTGCTGGCGGATGCGGTCAGTCTCGAGGCGATGCTGCGCATCCCACTCGGGCCGGGTGATGCTCTGGCCATCGACCCGCGCGACCTTCACTTCGCCGCCGGAGCCCTGATAGCGCTCCACGCCAAAGAGGACGAACGAGGGAATGATCAGCAAGAACAAGAAAATCATGACGATCTTGTTGTACTTGCGGAAGAAATCAAACATGCTTGAACACTCTTTTGCGACGGATGTCGGGACGGCAATAAAAAAGGCGAACCAGTGTTCGCCTTTGCATCGGGTGGTGGTGGGTGCTGAGGGGCTCGAACCCCCGACCTACGCCTTGTAAGGGCGCCGCTCTACCAGCTGAGCTAAGCACCCCACCGGGAATACTTCTCCGAGTCTACGTCTTAGTTCAGCGCGTCTTTCAACGCCTTGCCCGGACGGAACTTCGGAATCTTGGCGGCCTTGATTTTAATCGCGTCGCCGGTGCGCGGATTGCGGCCGGTGCGAGCCGCCCTTTTGCCGACTGCGAAAGTGCCAAAACCGACCAGCGACACCGAGCCGCCTTTTTTGAGCGTGGTACGAATGGCGCCGATGGTGGATTCCAGCGCGCGGGTAGCGGCTGCCTTGGAAATATCGGCGTTCTTTGCGATGTGCTCAATCAGTTCGGTCTTGTTCACAAGGGCCCCTTGTAGAAGAAATAAAGTTGGTCGGCTTTCGTCAGCTGCGAGCTGGCCGCGAAATGACGCGGCTCGACAAGCCTGGCAGGACTGACGCCTCGGCAGCGCGCTGCCAGCGAGGATTACAACCACTGGTCTGCAGGGTGTCAATACGACACGAGGCCGTGCAGAACAGCGGAGCGCGCGATTTTAGGGGCGTTTCTTGAAGACGAATTTCAAAGGGCCTCGGCAATGGCCTTGCCAAGGTCGCTGGTGCTCGCCTTGCCGCCGATGTCGGGCGTGCGCGGCGCTCCGCTTTGGGGCGCCAGCACCTTTTCGATGGTGGAAAGGATCGCGTCGTGCGCGTTCTTGTGGCCCAGGAACTCGAGCATCATCGCGCCGCACCAGATCTGTCCGATCGGGTTGGCGATGCCCTTGCCCGCGATGTCGGGCGCCGAGCCGTGCACCGGCTCGAACAGCGAGGGCGTGGTGCGCTCCGGGTTGAGGTTGGCGCTGGGCGCGATGCCGATGGTGCCGGTGCACGCAGGGCCGAGGTCGGACAGGATGTCGCCGAACAGGTTGCTGGCCACGACCACGTCGAAGAAGTCGGGCCGCTGCACGAAGTGGGCCGTGAGGATGTCGATGTGGAACTTGTCGAGCTTCACGCCCGGATAGTTCTTCGCCATTTCGGCCACGCGCTCGTCCCAGTAGGGCATGGTGATGGAGATGCCGTTCGACTTGGTGGCGCTCGTCAGGTGCTTCTTTGGGCGCGACTGTGCGAGCTCGAAGGCGAACTTGAGCACGCGGTCGACGCCCACGCGCGACATCACGGTTTCCTGCACCACGATCTCGCGCGGCGTGCCTTCGTACATGCGACCGCCGATGCTCGAGTATTCGCCTTCGGTGTTCTCGCGCACGATGTACATGTCGATCTCGCCGGGCTCGCGCGGCGTGCCGTCGCGCCGCACCACGGGGGCCGTGATGCCGGGCATCAGGCGTGCGGGACGCAGGTTGATGTACTGGTCGAATTCGCGGCGGAACAAGAGCAGCGAGCCCCAGAGCGACACGTGGTCGGCAATCTTCTCGGGCCAGCCGACCGCGCCGAAGTAGATGGCGTCATGCCCGCCGATCTGGTCCTTCCAGTTGTCGGGCAGCATCTTGCCGTGCTTCTCGCAGTAGTCCCAGCTCGAGAAGTCGAAGTGGTCGAACTTCAGGTCGATGCCGAACTTGCGCGCCGCGGCATCGACCACGCGCAGGCCTTCGGGCATGGTTTCCTTGCCGATGCCGTCGCCGGCGATGACTGCGATTCTGTGGGTGGTCATGGTCTGGTTCCTTCTTGCTGGAGAGGGGAAGTGAAGAACTGGAGCGCCTCGGCGAGGAGTTCGCGCGGGGCTTCCTCCGGTACGTAGTGGCCGCACGGCAAGGCGCGGCCCGAAACCTGGGTGGCGCATTCGCGCCAGAGCGAGAGCACGTCGAAGCATCGGCCCACCGCGCCGTGCTCGCCCCAGAGCACGCGCAGCGGTTGCGCAAGCTTGCGGCCGGCGGCGATGTCGGCGCGGTCGTGCACGAGGTCGATGGTGGCGGACGCGCGGTAGTCGCCGCAGATGGATTCGGCCGTGCCCGCAATGGCCGCGCAGCGCTCGTACTCGGCCAGCACCTCGGGCGCGAAGGGCGCGAGCCCCGCGTGGCGCCCGCCCATCACGCTGCGCACGTAGCGCACCGGGTCGGAGGCGATCAGGGTCTCGGGCAGCGGCGGCGGCTGGATCAGGAAGAACCAGTGCCAATAGGCGCGCGCAAAGGCCTCGGTGGTGTTCTCGTACATCGAGAGCGTGGGCGCGATGTCCAGCAGCAGCATGCGGTCGACGGCCGCCGCATGGTCGGCGGCCAGCCGATGCGCGACCCGCGCGCCTCGGTCGTGGGCCAGCACGCCGAAGCGCTCGAAGCCGTGATGGCGCATGGCGGCGAGCGCATCGAGCGCCATTTCGCGCTTGCTGTAGGCCATGTGATCCGCATCGTCCGCAGGGCGGCCGGAGTCGCCATAGCCGCGCAGGTCCACCGCCACCACAGTGAACTGCTCGGCGAGCACCGGCGCCACGCGGTGCCAGATCAGGTGCGTCTGCGGATGCCCGTGCAGGAGCAGCAGGGGCGCGCCGCGCCCGCCGATGCGGCCATGCACGCGCACGCCGTTGCGCTCGATGTCGAATTCGGGAAAGTCGAAGAAGGAAGCAGTCACGCGGCGATTGTGCGTTGCGCTCCGTCGATCATCAAGCAACAATCAACCAATTCATACTTTCCGATTTGGCATGAATCCACTGTCGATGGACCGCGGCGATCTCGAGCTCGTGCTGGCCATCCGCGACCAGGGAAGCCTGGCGGGCGCCTCCGCCACGCTCGACGTGGTGCCCTCCGTCGTGACCAAGCGGCTCGGCGCGCTCGAGGCGCGGCTGGGCCAGCGGCTGTTCGAGCGCACCACGCGCCGGCTCAGCGTGACGGCCGAGGGAGAAGCGGTCTGCCTGCATGCCGGGGCGCTGCTCGAAGGCTTTGCCGCGCTCGAAAGCGAGCTCGGCGAGCGGCAGAACGAACTGGTCGGCACCATCCGGCTGGCTGCGACCTTCGGCTTCGGCCGGCGCTGGCTCGGCCCTGCCCTGGCCAGCTTCCAGGCGCGCCATCCCGGGCTGCAGATCGAATTGCTGCTGACCGAGCGGCTGCCCGACCTCGGCGCCGAAGGGTATGACGGTGCACTCTGGCTCTGGGCCGTGCAGCAGCGCCGCGCGGCCGACTGGGTCACGCGCCGCATTGCGCGCAACCAGCGCGTGCTCGCCGCATCTCCTTCATATATAGAACGGCGCGGCCTGCCGGCCACGGTCGACGCGCTGGCGGTGCACGACTGCCTGGTCGCGCGCGAGAACGGCGAGGTCAACCAGCATCAGTTCGCGCTGTGGACCCTGCGCCATGCGCGCGACGGCAGCACCGCGCGCGTGCGCGTCCAGGGTCCGCTGACGAGCAATTCGGGCGAGATGGTGCGCGACTGGTGCCTGGCCGGCCACGGCATCATGCTGCGCAGCCTGTGGGACATCGCACCGCAGCTGGCTTCCGGCGAGCTGGTGCGCGTGCTGCCCCACTACGCCATGCCCGATGCCGACATCCACTGGATCGCGCCCTGGCGCCCCAAGACGCCGCGCCGCGTGCGGCTGCTGCTCGACCACCTGGCGGAACAGTTTCGCGGCGAGCCCTGGAAACCCGGCAAGGCCGGTGCGCCGCGCTGAAGAAAAAGCAAAGGCGGCTCAGCGCTCGCTGCGCACCACCAGGCTCACGCCGGCTGCGGTGAGCCCGATGCCCAGCAAGGTCACCAGAGTGATCGGCTCGGCGAACAGCAGCCAGGCCATCACCGCGGTGCACGGCGGCACCAGGTAGAGCAGGCTCGTGACGGCGGTGGCCGTGCCGCGCTGGATCAGCATGTAGAGCAGCGAGCTGCCGCCGAGCGACAGCACCAGCACCGACCAGGCCATGGCGCCGGTCGAATGCGCGTTCCATTCGATGCCCTGCGATTCCATCGCCGCAAAGGGCAGGCACACAATCAATGCGGCCACCATCTGCACGGCGCTCGCGCTGCGCACGTCGCAGGGCGCGACGAAGCGCTTCTGGTACAGCGTGCCCGCCGTGATCGAAAGGAGCGCCATCACCGCAAGCGCCATGGTCAACGCACTGACCTCCGATCCCTGCCCGAACTTGCGCGACACCACGAGCACCAGGCCCGCAAAGCCGAGCACCAGCCCGGCCCATTGGCGCTGCGAAATGCGCCCGCCGTTGAACGACAGCCAGACGGCGGTCAGCACCGGCTGGATGCCGACCAGCAATGCCACCAGCCCCGCGCCCATGCCCGCATGCACCGCGGCCCAGACGCCGCCCAGGTAGCCGGCCTGCATCAGGACGCCGGTCACCGCCAGGTGTCCCCACTGCGCGCGCTCCTTCGGCCAGGGGACCCGCGCAAGCGCGACCCAGAGGCAGAAGCACACAAGAGAAAGCGCAAAGCGCACGGCCAGGAACTTGAGCGGCGGCGCATAAGGCATGCCATAGCGCGCAACGATGAAGCCCGTGCTCCAGATGAGCACGAAGACGGCCGGCATGGCACGCAGCCAGCTTGCGCCGCGGGCCGCAGCCACGCTCATTTCGCGCGGGCCCGGATTTCGGGGATGGCCTTCTGCAGGTAATAGACCATCGACCAGATCGTGAGCACGGCCGAGATCCAGATCAGCCACTGCCCCCAGAGGCCGGTGTCGATGATCTTGAAGAGGTGTCCGTCATAGAGCAGGAACGGAATCGCGACCATCTGCACGGTGGTCTTGACCTTGCCGATCATGTGGACCGCCACGCTCTTGCTGGCGCCGATCTGCGCCATCCATTCGCGCAGGGCCGAGATGGCGATCTCGCGGCCGATGATGATCAGCGCCACGAACACGTCGGCCCGGTTCAGGTGCACCAGCACCAGCAGCGAGGCGCAGACCAGGAACTTGTCGGCCACCGGATCGAGGAAGGCGCCGAAGGCCGAAGTCTGGTTGAGCTTTCGCGCCAGGAAGCCGTCGAGCCAGTCGGTGGCCGCGAAGACGATGAACATGACCGTGGCGATCAGGTTGCGCATCGGCTCGGCCATCGGCAGGTAGAACACACCAACGATCAATGGAATCGCGACGATGCGCGTCCAGGTCATGATGGTCGGGAGGGTCCAGAACATGCGGGCGATTGTGTCATGCGCGAGAGGCGGAACCGAAAGCCGGGGGCAATCGGCCTCAATGCAGTGCGCGATAGATTTCCTCGGCCAGGTCCGTGGCAATGCCTTCGACCGACGCGATGTCCTCGACGCTGGCCGCCGCCACGCCGCGGATTCCACCGAAGCGCTGCAGCAGGCGCGCGCGGCGCTTCGGTCCGATGCCCGGAATGTCTTCGAGCTGGCTGCCGCCCACGCGCACCTTCGCGCGCTTGGCGCGCATGCCGGTGATGGCAAAGCGGTGCGCCTCGTCGCGGATCTGCGCCACCAGCATCAGCGCCGCCGAGTCCTTGCCCAGGTAGACCTTCTCGCGGCCATCGGCGAACACCAGTTCCTCGAGGCCGACCTTGCGGCCCTCGCCCTTCTCGACGCCGACGATCAGCGACAGCGGCAGGCCCAGTTCGCTGAACACTTCGCGCGCCATCGACACCTGCCCCTTGCCGCCGTCGACCAGCACCAGTTCCGGCATGCGCGCGGTCCGGGTCTTGGGCGATGCGCCGCTGCCATCGCTCTCGGCGTCGCCCGGCGGCAGCGCCTCGGTCTCGGCCGCCATTGCCTCGGCCAGCTTGCCGTAGCGGCGGTGCAGCACCTGGCGCATCGCGGCGTAGTCGTCGCCGGGCGTGATGCCCTCGATGTTGTAGCGGCGGTATTCGCGGTTCTGCATCGTGTGGTGCTCGAACACCACGCACGAAGCCTGCGTGGCCTCGCCCGCGGTGTGCGAGATGTCGAAGCATTCGATGCGGAAGTTGTCGAGGTCGTCCGGCGCGAGCTCGAGCGCATCGGCCAGCGCGCGGGTGCGCGCCTGCTGCGAACCTTCTTCTGCCAGCAGGCGGGCCAGTTGCAGGCCGGCGTTGGTCTCCGCCATCTCCAGCCAGTGCCGGCGCTGCTCGCGCGGCTGGAACACCGCCGTCACGCGCGCGCCGGCCTGCTGCGAGATCGCCTCGATCAGCTCGCGGCTCACCAGGTGGCTCAGCACCAGCGTGGCGGGCACGGGCACGTCGATGTAGTGCTGGGCAATGAAGGCCTCGAGCACCTGCACTTCGATCGGATCGGCCACGGCGGGCACTGCGCCCTCTTCCGCATCGAGCTCGCCATGATGGATCTGCGCGGCGTCTTCCACGTGCACCGGAAAATAGGCGCGGTCGCCCAGGTGCCGTCCGCCGCGCACCATCGCCAGGTTGACGCAGGCCTTGCCGCCCTGCACCTTGACGGCGAGGATGTCGACGTCCTTGTCGGAAGCGATCTCGATCGACTGCTGGTGCAGCACGCGCGAGATCGCCGACATCTGGTTGCGCAGCTCGGCCGCCTGCTCGAACTCGAGCTTCTCGGCGTGCTCGGTCATGCGCGCCTCGAGCTTCGAGAGCACGAGCTGGGTGTCGCCCATCAGGAAGGCTTCGGCGCTGGCCACGTCCTGCGCATAGGCCTCGGGCGTGATGTAGCCCACGCAGGGGCCGGTGCAGCGCTTGATCTGGTACAGCAGGCAGGGACGCGTGCGGTTGGCGTACACCGTGTCCTCGCAGGTGCGCAGCCTGAACACCTTCTGCAGCAGCTGGATCGATTCCTTCACCGCCCAGGCGCTCGGGTAGGGCCCGAAGTAGCGGTGCTTCTTGTCGACCGCGCCGCGGTAGTAGGCCAGCCGCGGAAACTCGTGCGAGGCGATCTTCAGGTAGGGATAGCTCTTGTCGTCGCGGAACAGGATGTTGTAGCGCGGCTTGAGCGTCTTGATGAGATTGTTCTCGAGCAGCAGCGCCTCGGCCTCGGAGCGCACCACGGTGGTCTCCATGCGCGCGATCTTGCTGATCATGTGGCCGATGCGCGTGCCGCCATGGCTCTTCTGGAAATAATTGGCAACCCGCTTCTTGAGGTTGCGCGCCTTGCCCACGTAGAGCACCGCGCCGGCCGCATCGAAATAGCGGTAGACGCCCGGCAGCTGCGGCAGGGCCGCGACTTCGCTGAGCAATTGATCGGAATGCACGTCTGACATGGCGGCTATTGTGGCGCGCACGCCAGGCCCGCATGGCCAGCCTGCGAGGAAACCCCGATCAGCCTGGAATGAATTGTGCTGATGATGGCGGGCGCGAGGAGCGCCTGTGTCATTTCATCAAGACTACTCGGGGAAACTCTCCATGAAGAAAAACATCCGGACGGGCGCCTGGCTGGCACTGTCTCCGATCGCGCTGGCATTGACCGTGGCCGGTTGCGGGGGCGGCGGCAGTGGCGCACAGGACAACGCCGCCCTGGTCGCGACGATCGCCGCCATCAATGCGGCCAACGCCAACCGGCCCGTCCCGCCGCCGCCAGAAGCCGACAAGGGCTGCCTGATCGGCGACGGCGGCACGCCGGTCGTGGTGGGTTCCGGCGACCCGGGCGACCCGGCGGCACCCGAGCCCGCCTCGGGCTACGTCGTCGGCCACAAGCTGGTCTACGCGAAGAACTACATGGTGGTGGCCAACCATCCGCTCGCCACGCGCGCGGGCTGCGACATCCTCAAGGCCGGCGGCAGCGCGGTCGACGCGGCGGTGGCGGTGCAGGCCGTGCTGGGCCTGGTCGAGCCGCAATCCAGCGGCCTGGGCGGCGGCGCGTTCATGCTCCACTACGACGCGGCGACCAGGAAGCTGCAGGCCTACGACGGGCGCGAAATGGCGCCGGCTGCGGCAACCGAGAACTACTTGCGCTGGATCGACGACGTGGCGGACCAGAACCCGCCCAAGCCCAGCGCCCGCGCGAGCGGCCGTTCCATCGGCACACCCGGCGCGGTGCGCATGCTCGACATCGCCTACAGGGACCACGGCAAGCTGCCCTGGAAGGACCTCTTCAGCTACGGCATCACGCTCGCCGCCGATGGCTTCCCGATCGGCGGACGCATGGCCGCCGCCATCTCCGGCTCGGCCGCCAGCCTCAAGCGCGACGCCGAGGCCACGGCCTACTTCTTCAACGACGACGGCACGCCGAAGGCGCTGGGCACCAGGCTCAGGAACCCGGCCTACGCGAGGACCCTCGGCACCATCGCCACGCAGGGCGCAGACGCGTTCTACACCGGCGCCGTTGCACAAGGCATCGTCGACAAGATCGGGATCACGGCGGCCGTCGACGGTTCGACCATCACGCCCGGCAAGACGACCATGGCCGACATGGCCGGCTATGTGGCCAAGCGCCGCGAACCGGTCTGCGGTACCTACCGCGACTACTACGCGTGCAGCATGTCGCCGCCGTCGTCCGGCGGCATTGCGGTGGTGCAGTCGCTGGGCATCCTCGAAACCTTCAACCTGGGCCTGTACAAACCCACCGCCATCGACCTCGAAGGCGGCAAGCCGGCCGTGATGGGTGTGCACCTGGTGAGCGAGGCCGAGCGCTTGGCCTATGCCGACCGCGACAAGTACGTGGCCGACACCGACTTCGTGCCGCTGCCCGGCGGCTCGGTCGACACCATGATCAACAAGCCCTACCTGCAGAAGCGGGCCAGCCTGATCAGCCTGTCGGCGAGCATGGGAACGGCGCTGCCGGGCGACCTCGGGAGCGTGCCCCTGGGCATCGACAAGACCGAGGAGCACGGCACGACGCACTTCACCATCGTCGACAAGCAGGGCAACGTCGTCACGATGACCACCACCGTCGAGAGCACGCTCGGTTCGTTCCACATGACCCAGGGCTTCATGCTGAACAACCAGCTGACCGACTTCGCCTCCAACCCCGACGACACCAGCGTCACCCCGAGCGTGAAGGTGGCCAACCGCGTCGCTCCCGGCAAGCGACCGCGCAGCACGATGGCGCCCACGATGGTGTTCAGGAAGAACAGCGACGGCAGCATGGGGGAGTTCGTGATGGGAACCGGATCGCCGGGCGGCGGCACGATCATCCAGTACGTGGTGAAGACGCTGGTCGGCGCGCTCGACTGGGGCCTCGATGCGCAGCAGGCCACCTCGCTGGTGGACTTCGGCGCCTCCAACAGCAAGACCACCAACGTGGGCGGCGAGCATCCGGCCATCGACACTTCGGACTCGGGCAACAACGACCCGCTGATCACGGGGCTGCGCGCGCTCGGCCACACGGTGGGCTTCGGGGCGCAGTCCAGCGGCATCAGCACCATCATCCGCACGAACGTGGGCGGCAAACCCGTGCTCACCGGCGGCGCCGATCCGCGGCGCGAAGGCATCGTGCTGGGAGATACCTTCACACCCTGACCGAAAACGCCCGCCCTCTCCGCGAGAGGGCGGCGCCTATCTGGCGAGCTCGCTCACCAGCCGGTACAGGAACTCGCGGCCGTCGTAGAGCCGCTGGATCTCGATGCGCTCGTCCAGCCCGTGGGCGCGCGCATCCGCCGGGTCGAGGAACATGCCCGTCACGCCGTACATCGGAATGCCGGCGTTGCGCATGAAGCGGCTGTCGGTGGCGCCGGTGCTCATCGCGGGAACCACCGGCACGCCCGGCCACATGGCCTGCGTCACCGATTCCACGGTCTTCACCAGGTCGCCGTTCAGCGGCGAGGCCGGGCTGCGCAAGGGCTTGCCGAGGTTGCGCACCACGATCTTGTCGTTGCCGACGGCCTGAGTCAGCAGGCGCTCGACTTCGTCCGGGTCGTCGTGCGGCAGGATGCGGCAGTTGACCGTGGCCTTGGCCGACTGCGGCAGCGCGTTCTCCGCGTGGCCCGCCTGCACCATGGTCGCCACGCAGGTGGTGCGCAGCTGCGCGTTGTAGGCCGGGTTGGCCGAGAGCCGCTCGATCACCGCGGGCTCGGGGTTGCCGCCGCCGACGGCGCGCATGTCGTCGGCCAGCTGCCCTGTGGCAAACGGCGCGCTGCGTGCGAAATAGGTCTTGGTGACCTCGCCCAGCTTGACCGGGAACGCATAGCTGCCCAGTCGCTCCAGCCCCGCGGACAGCGCGTAGATCGGGTTGTTCCTGGTCGGCACCGAGCTGTGGCCGCCGACGTCGCGCGCCTCGAGCATGTAGGTGGTGTACATCTTCTCGGCCACCTGCATGCGGTGCAGGTTGGGCTTGCCGCCGCGCAGCTCGCCGCCGCCGCCTTCGTTGATGCCGAATTCCGCCTGCAGCAGTTCGGGCTTGTTGTTGATGAGCCAGAAGGCGCCGTTGCTGAGCGCGTCGCCGCGCTCTTCGTCGGCCGTCAGCGCCAGGATGATGTCGCGGCTGGGCTTGAAGCCTTCCTGCTTGAGCTGTCCCAGCACCGACACCAGCGCCGAGGCCATGGCCTTGTCGTCGATGGACCCGCGCGCCGTGAAGTAGCCGCCGGTTTCCTGCAGCTTGAACGGATCGGTCTTCCAGTCCTCGCGCCGGGCCTCGACCACGTCGATGTGGGCCAGCAGCAGCAGCGGCTTCTTGCTGCCGTTGCCCTTGAAGCGCAGCACCAGGTTGCCCTTCTTGGGGAAGGGCTCGAAGATCTGGATGTCGCCAGGCGCAAAGCCTGATTCGACCAGGCGCTTTTCCATCGCGCGCGCCGCGCGCGTGTTGTCGCCCACCGAATGGCTGGTGTTGATCTCGATCAGCTCCTTGTAGATGTCGTGGAAGCGCTGCTGCTGCGGTGTCAGCGACGGCGTCGTCTGCGCCGAGGCGCCGGCCAGGCCGCCCAGGGCCAGGGAAAGCGCGAGCACTGTTTTCGCCACACCGGGTGGACCAAAGAAACCAAGGGAAAGTGGCGAACGGCGGCGGATCGGCAAGCGCATGGTTTCTCTCTCCGGATGTTGGGTGCCGGCCAGCATACCAAGCAAGCGGCGGGTCTCGCCGAGGCCGAAGACGGGCACACTGGCGACCATGCAATGGGACATTTTCTGCAGGGTCATCGACAACCACGGCGACCTCGGCGTGTGCTGGCGGCTGTCGAGCCAGCTGGCTGCCCTCGGCGAGCGCGTGCGCCTGTGGATCGACGACGCCACCGCGCTGCGCTGGATGGCGCCCACCGGCTGCGAGGGCGTGAGCGTGATCGACTGGCTCGAGCCCGCCGCCGTCCGGCAAGCCGTGGCCGCCCCGCCGCCGGACGTGCTGATCGAGGCCTTCGGCTGCGAACCGGCGCCCGAACTGATCGCGCGTTTTGCCGAGCCGCAGGCCCCGGGCGAGCCGGGCCGGGCGTGGATCAATCTCGAATACCTGTCGGCCGAGCCATACGTCGAACGCCTGCACGGCCTGCCCTCGCCCGTGTTCAAGGGCCCCGGCATGGGGTTGACGAAGCGCTTTTTCTATCCGGGCTTCACGCCCGCCACGGGAGGCCTGCTGCGGGAGCCCGGCCTGCTGGAGCGAAGAGCACGCTTCGACCGCGCGCAGTGGCTGGCGGCGCAGCAGATTCCCTGGCGCGATGGCGAACGCCTGGTGTCGCTGTTCTGCTACGAGCCGCCGGCGCTGGCCACCCTGCTCGAGCAGCTGGCGGCAGGTTCGCAGCCCACGCGGCTCCTGGTCACCTCGGGCCGCGCGGCGCATGCGGTCCGGGCGTTCTTTGCCGGCAGGAAACAGCCGGACCAAGGGCTCTCGGGACTGGGCGCGCTATCAATTTCATACCTGCCCTACCTCACGCAGGCCGATTTCGATCACCTCCTGTGGGCCTGCGACCTGAATTTCGTGCGCGGCGAAGACTCGCTCGTGCGGGGCCTGTGGGCCGGCGCGCCGCTGGTCTGGCAGATCTACCCGCAGGACGACGACGCCCATCACGTCAAGCTCGGCGCCTGGCTCGACTGGCTGGGCGCCCCGCCGTCGCTACGGCAGTTCCACAATGCCTGGAACGGGTTCGACAGCAGCCCCCTGCCCCCTCTTGAAACACAGGGCCCATGGCACGAAACCGTGCGGGCCGCCCGCGAAAGGCTGGGCGCCCAGGAGGACTTGGTCACGCAATTGCGGCATCTGGTCGCCGGAAAAAGCTAAAATAGCGGGCTTTGCGGATTTCGGCCCGGATTTACACAGATCCGAGATGCTCTCCGCCAAACCTGCCGCGGGACATGTACCGCGGGGCCAATGATGCCGGCAAGAATGCCGCCGACGGCTCCGCGCACCGAGCGGCCAACATCCAGAGAACCTGATATGAAAATCGCTCAAGAAATCCGCGCCGGCAACGTCATCATGCACGGCAAGGACCCGATGGTCGTCCTCAAGACCGAATACAGCCGCGGCGGCCGCAACAGCGCCACCGTGCGCATGAAGATGAAGAGCCTGATCGCCAACTTCAACACCGAAGTGGTCTTCAAGGCCGACGACAAGATCGACCAGATCGTGCTGGACAAGAAGGAGTGCACCTACTCCTACTTCGCCGACCCGATGTACGTCTGCATGGACGCCGAGTACAACCAGTACGAAGTCGAAGCCGAGAACATGGGCGACGCCCTGAACTACCTCGAAGACGGCATGGCCGTCGAAGTGGTGTTCTACGACGGCAAGGCCATCTCGGTCGAACTGCCGACCAGCGTCGAGCGCGAAATCACCTGGACCGAGCCGGCCGTCAAGGGCGACACCTCGGGCAAGGTCATGAAGCCCGCCAAGATCGCCACCGGCTTCGAAGTCGGCGTGCCGCTGTTCGTGTCGCAAGGCGACAAGATCGAAATCGACACCCGCACCGGCGAATACCGCAAGCGCGTCTGAGCGCGTCTGCATCCGGCTGACCACCACCACGACGAAGGCTCCGCAAGGAGCCTTTTTCGTTGGCGGGCACGCGGGTTGCATCGGCGCACAATGCCAAGCCAATTCCGTTCGACGACCGTTTCATGAACAACACGCACAACATTCACGACAAGCGCCTGGCCGATGCCTGGGCCACGCTGCAGTCCCATTCCGACCGGGGCCTGCCCCTCGATCCCGATCCCTCGCGCCTGGCCTTCGCCGACCCCGAGTTCCTGCTGCGCCGCGAAACGCGCGGCATCCGCATGCAGCTCGAGCTGATGAAGCCCGACCTCGAGCAGCGCGCCCACGGCATCGAGAACACGGTGGTGGTCTTCGGCAGCGCGCGTTTCCGCAGCGAGGACGAGGCCGCCGCGCTGGTCGCGCAGGCCGAGGCGGCCGGCGACACGGCCCTGGCCGAGCGCTGGCGCCGGCTCTCGCGCAACTCGCACTACTACGAGAAGGCGCGCACCTTCGGCAAGCTGGTCGCGCAGTACAGCGAGAAGAAGGAGCCGCAGGACAAGCTCTTCGTGTGCACCGGCGGCGGCCCCGGCATCATGCAGGCGGCCAACCGCGGCGCGCACGAAGCCGGCGGCCTCTCGGTCGGCCTGGCCATCGCGCTGCCGATGGAAGAAGAAGCCAACCCCTACGTCACGCCGGCACTGAGCTTCAAGTTCCACTACTTCGCGATCCGCAAGATGCATTTCATGATGCGTGCGAAAGCGCTGGTGGCGTTCCCGGGCGGCTTCGGCACGCTCGACGAGCTGTTCGAGGTGATCACGCTGGTGCAGACCAAGAAGTCGAAGCCGGTGCCGATCGTGCTCTTCGGCTCGGACTACTGGAAGAAGCTGATCGACTTCGACTTCCTGGTCGACGAAGGCGTGATCTCGCCCGGCGACGTGAAGCTCTTCGAATACGTCGACGCGCCCGAAGACGCATGGGACGCCATCAAGCGTTTCTACAAACTCTGACCGCCCCGGTCAGGCGTCGTCGCTGTCGTCGGGCCGCAGGGCCTGCTCGAAGAAGCGCGCGAGCGCGCGGGCGCGGCGGCGGCGGTCGGCCACGGGGTTCGCGTGCGGCCCCATGGCCACGGCATCGTCGGCCACGCCGTGCAGCGCATTGAAGAGGATCACGGCCGTCAGCGTCGCGTCCTCGACCTCCCACACGCCCGCAGCGTCACCCTGCTTCAGCAGGGTGACCAGCTGCGTGATGACGACGTTGTCGTTGCGCATGCGCCGGTCCTCGGGCCGGTACTCGTGGAACACCACGTCGTGCAGCGCGACGTTGTCCAGGTAGGTCTCCAGCCCCGCTTCCACCCAGGCCTTGAGCCGCGCGCGGTACTTGCCCGGCGCGTGGCGGTCCATCGCCTCCTGCAGGCGGGCGCAGAAGGTGTCGACGAAGCGTTGCTGCAGCGCGCCGAGCAGCGCCTCCTTCGACGGAAAGTACAGGTAGAAGGTGCCCTTGGCCACCTGCGCGCCGGCGGCGATGTCGTCGATGCTGGTGGCGGGGATGCCCTTGGCGATGAACAGCTGCTCGGCGGCGTCCATCAGTGCGACGGCGCGGGTCTGCGGCGCCTTGGTGCGGCGGCGTGCGGCGGTGGCGGGAACGTCGTCGGGGCTGCTGCTTGTCATGCTCAGGTACCGGCGCGTGCCGTGTCGATGGCGGCGTGCACGGCCGCAGCATCGAGACGCAGGCCGCGCGGGGCCAGCACGCGCTCGCGCAGCCAGGCCAGGGCCTCGTCGGTGCGGGCGAAGGTGCTCGCGGGAATGCCGAAGAGTTTTTCGACGTTCATCTTGCTGATCTTCTCGAACTGGTCGGCGGGCACCACGCTCGCCATGCCCATCATATGGCGGCGGATGTCGGCGCCGCGCGCCTGCAGCCACTGCTTCGCACTCTGGGCGCTGCCCTCGGGATGCACCAGCGCATCGGCGTCCGCGAACACGCGCAGCGAGACAAAGGGCTCGCCGCGGTCGAGCCAGCGGTTCCAGTCTTCGGTGAAGGCCTGCAGGCTTTCCAGCGTCTGCAGGCCTGCGGACACGCTGATGACCAGCGGCCATTGACTGAGTTCGTGACGGATCATGAAAGACTCCTTGTAGATAACCGGAAGGCGCCGGGCACTGCGGCGCAGGAAGGGAATGCGGACTGCGGGCATGGCGAACAGCTCAGGCGCGCGTGGCGGCTGCGAGTGCGGCGGCACGCGGCCTGACGCGCAGCAGCAGTCCCGCCGCCAGCAACCCGGCCACACCGGCACAGGCCATCGCGGCATGGAAGCCGCCCGCGAGCGCATCGCTCAGGAGCCGCTGCGCCACGCCCGGGTCGAGCGCGGCCAGCGCGCCGAGGTCGTGGCGAGACACCGCCGCCACGGCCGCTTGCGATGCATCGGGCACGCCGGCACGCGCGAGCGAATCGGCCATCAGCGCGGTGGCGCGCGTGCGCATCAGCGTGCCGAGCAGCGCGATGCCGATCAGCATGCCGCCCTGGCGCAGCGCGTTCATGGTGGCCGAGGCCATGCCCGAGCGCTGCGCGGGCACCGAGGCCATCACCGCCGTGCTCGTGGCCGGCACGGCCAGGCCCGCGCCCGCCCCCAACGCCACGAAGAGCAGCGCCAGCGGCAGGTACGGCGTGTCGGCCGAGAACAGCGTCAACAGGAGCATCGCCACGCCGATCAGCCCGTAGCCCGCGACCATCAGCGTGTGCACCTCGAAGCGGCGCGCCAGCCGGCCGAACTGCGAGGCCACGAGGCCCGTCGCCACGAACTGCGGCACTAATCGCCAGCCGGTCTCGCTGGCCGACCAGCCCTGCACCTGCTGCAGGAACAGCGAGAAGAAGAACAGGCTGGCGTAGGTCGAGAAGCCCAGCACGAACGAGGCGAAGTTGGTGACCGAAAAGCGCGCATCGCGGAACAGCGCGAGCGGCAGCAGCGGCCGTTCCACGCGCGCCTCCACCGCCAGGAACAGCGCCAGCCCGACACCCGCCGCGACGAGCGCGACCGCCGCGTGGCGCGAGCCCCAGCCGTGTTCGCCCGCGGCAATGAGCCCGTAGGTCAGTGCGCCCAGCCAGAGCACGCTGAGCACCTGCCCAACCGGATCGAGCGCCGCATGCTCGGGGTGCGAGGACTCGCGCAGGCCCCACATCCCCAGCGCCACGGTCAGCACGCCGATCGGCAGGTTGATGAGGAAGATGCTCTGCCAGCCCGCGTGGTCCACCAGCAGCCCGCCGAGCATCGGCCCGAGGATCAGCGACAGCGCCGTGAACGACGACCAGCCGCCGATCACCCGCGCACGGCTGGCCGGCTCGGGAAAGGCATGCGCCAGCAGCGACAGCGCGCCCGGGATCATCAGCGCGCCGGCCACGCCCTGCACCGCGCGGCCCGCCAGCAGCATCGGTAGGCCCGACGCCATCGCACACATCGCCGAGCCCACGGTGAAGACCACCACGCCGGCCAGCCAGGCGCGCTTTCGGCCGTAGCGGTCGCCGATCGGGCCGGCCGACAGCATGAAGGCCGACAGACACAACGCGTAGATATCGATCACCCACTGCAGCCCGGCCAGGTCGGTGGCGAGCGCGCGCTGCAGCGTGGGCAGCGCGACGTTGACGATGCTCACGTCAAGCGTGGCGATGAAGCTGCCGAGGTAGACCGCCGCCACCAGGGCCAGGCGGCGGCGCGGGTCGGTCGCGGCCGACGGGGAATGGGAGTCCATGGACGCCTTCGGGTCAGGAAGAAAGAAGGCGCCGATACTGACTTCGGGTCAGTATTTTGTCAATCAAATGAGAATTACTGTCATTTGCAACGTGGGATTCAAACCGCCGTCACAGCTTCAATCCCCAGGTTGCCTTGGCGCCCAGCGCCAGTACGCCGCCCACCACCCAGAACACGCCGGCAATGCCGATCAGCGCGCCGAGCGAGCCGAACAGCATCGGCATCGCGACGCTCGATGCGTTGATGGTCATCAGCCGCAGCCCCAGCGCCTCGCCGTGCCGGGCATGCGGCGTGATCTGGTGCAGCATGCTCATCACCATCGGTTGCACCGCGCCGAGCGCGAAGCCCAGCACCACGGAGCAGATGCCCATGGTCCACGGTGAATTCAGCAGCGGGTAGATGGCGAACACGGCCGCAGTGACGACGGTCGAGCTCAGGATCACGCTGCGCTCCGACGCACGCGACGCAATCAGCGGCAACACGATGCGGATGACTGCCGCGGCGATCGCGAAGGCGCCGAGGATGGAGCCGATCACCGAGGCGCTGATGCCCCGGTCGTGGCCCAGCACCGGCAGCACGAAGGCGTGCACGTCCCAGCTCGACGACTGCAGCCAGTTCACGAACAGCAGGCGGCGGAACATCGGCTCGCGCAGCAGGTCCCAGGCCCGCGTGGGCGCGGCGCCCGGCACCGGCGCCACCCGCGGCGGCTCGTGCGCGCCACGCGCCAGCAGCCAGCACAGCAGCGGCAGGAAGGCCATCACGGCGAAGCAGATGCGAAAGGCCAGCAGGTCGGCCGGCGCGCGGCCGGCGTGGTCGATCAGCATCCCGGCCAGGAAGGGCCCGACGAAGTTCGCCGCCGCCGGCGCGATGGCCAGCCAGCTGAACACGCGCTTGAGCTGTGTCGGGTCGGTGGCCGAGCGGCCCACGTGCCGCTGCAGCGCGATGACGGTCGCGCCGGTGGCGCCGCCGGTCACCAGCGCGGCGATGCACATGACGGGGAACACCGGAAAAATCAGCGCCAGCCCTGCCCCGCCCGAGGCCGCGATCACCGACAGCCACAGCGGTCGCTTGAGCCCGTGCCGGTCGGCGAAGCGCCCGGCCGGCAATGCAAGAAACACCTGGGTCAGCGCGAACAGCGCGATCAGCAGGCCGACGGCCGCCGCGCTGTAGCCTTGCTGCAGCGCGAGCAGCGGGGTGGCGAGCCGCATGCCCGCCATCGTGGCGTGCAAACAGACCTGCGCCACGATGACGCGCAGCAGTTCAGAACCTTTCACGGGGTGTCGTCGCCCTCGCTGTCAGTGTCGGCCGTGGGCGGCAGCAACGCCTGCGACTGCGCCTCGGGCAAGGCCTCGACCTTGCGCAGCGCCAGGCGCATCTGCTTGGCGCGCGTGTCGGCCTTGTCGATGGTGTCGGAGGCCTTGGCCACCTGCTCCTTGATGCGCGCGACCCATTCGCCGTAACGCTCGAACTCTGTCTTGACCGCGCCCAGCACCTTCCAGACCTCGGAGGCCTGGCGCTCCAGCGCCAGCGTGCGAAAGCCCATGTGCAGGCTGTTGAGCATGGCGAGCAAGGTGGTCGGGCCGGCCAGCGTCACGCGGTGCTGACGCTGGATGGCGTCCATCAGGCCGGGGCGGCGCAGCACCTCGGCGTAGAGACTCTCGACCGGCAGGAACAGGATCGCGAAATCGGTGGTGTGCGGCGCCGCGAGGTAGTTCTCGGCGATCGACTTGGCCTCGACGCGGATGCGCGTCTCGAGCGCTTTGGCCGCGGCCTCGGCGCCGGCCGCATCGGCGCGCTCGTGGGCGTCGATGAGGCGTTCGTAGTCGTCGCGCGGAAACTTGGCGTCGATCGGCAGCCATACCGGCGCGCCGTCGTCGCCGCGCCCCGGAAAGCGGATCGCAAAGTCGACGCGCTGGCCGCTGCGCGGCTTGGTCTCGACCTGGCGCGCGTACTGCTCGGGCGTGAGCACCTGCTCGAGCAGCGCCTCGAGCTGCACCTCGCCGAACACGCCGCGCGTCTTCACGTTGGTCAGCACGCGCTGCAGGCTGCCGACGCCGACGGCCAGCGTCTGCATCTCGCCCAGGCCC
>Ga0209051_1000514_pt1 | contig 48877 bp, 52 predicted proteins | sample AraplaCvi_mMS_r2_2_FD_184286 | JGI IMG/M metagenome (GOLD analysis project Ga0209051, IMG submission 184286) | Arabidopsis root microbial communities from North Carolina, USA - plate scrape MF_Cvi_mMS_r2 (SPAdes) (version 2) | ecosystem: Host-associated > Plants > Roots > Endosphere | place...
TCGATAAAGCTGGCGCTCTCGACGACCTTGTCGGCATCGACGCCAAGATGATCAATAACAATTTTCTTTACGCGTTCTGCGATATCGCTCATGTCGGTTTCCTCGACCTTATGTCCTGATCGGAATGCCGTTGCGGCACCCCTACCCTGTTTCAGCCTGCGATGTTTTCAGACATCCTCGGCAAACTCGTTTACCCGGCTTCAGAGATGTCCCAGGCTTGCGAAAAGCCCGCCGGTCCGTCTGCTTTCTCGGGACGACTGTTGACAGTCATGGCCCGCTTAACATGCTTTAGGTCCGCCGCAAAGCGAGAAAATCAACGGTTCGTGATTGCTCAACATGCTATTGGCGGAAATACTCCCATGCCAGCGGTTTGTCGTTTCAGATCATCGCCATGCCGCCGTTTACGTGCAGCGTCTGGCCCGTCATATAGGCAGCCTCGGCGGAGGCAAGATAAGCGACAGCCGAAGCAACTTCCCCCCCTGTGCCCATGCGCTTCATCGGGATTGCCCCCATGATCGCTTCCTTCTGCTTGTCGTTCAGCTTGCCGGTCATGGCGCTTTCGATGAAGCCGGGCGCCACGCAGTTGACCGTCACGTTGCGGGTGGCGATTTCCTGCGCGAGCGACTTGGTGAAGCCGATCATGCCGGCCTTGGAGGCACAGTAATTGGCCTGGCCCGGATTGCCGGTAACGCCGACGACGGAGGTGATGTTGATGATGCGGCCATAGCGGCGGCGCATCATCGGATGCGTCAATTCGCGCGTCAGGCGGAAAGTCGACGTCAGGTTCACTTCGAGAACGGCGTCCCAATCCTCGTCGCTCATGCGCACGAAGAGGCCGTCCTTGGTGATGCCGGCATTGTTGACCAGAATGTCGACGCCTTCGAGTTCGGCTTCGGCCTTCTGGCCGAGGGCCTTGACCTCGTCGCGGTCGGAGAGGTTTGCCGGGAAGATCTTGACGCGCTCGCCAAGATCGGCCGCCAAGGCTTCCAGCTTCTCGACGCGGGTGCCGTGCAACCCGACGATGGCGCCCTGCTTATGGAGAAGGCGGGCGATTTCCTCGCCGATACCACCCGATGCGCCGGTGACGAGAGCCTTGCGGCCAGAAAGATCGAACATGGAAACGTTCCTTATATCTGGATATCTGGAAATACCAATCAGGCCATGAGGGCGGTAACAGTCGCGTCGATATCCGCCGGACCGTTGACGGAGATTCCGTTGATTGTCTTATCGATGCGGCGGGCAAGGCCGGTCAGCACCTTGCCGGAGCCAAGTTCATAGAGCGTCGTGACGCCATTGCCGGCGAACCATTCCACCGTCTCGCGCCAGCGGACCTGACCGGTCACCTGCTCGACCAGCAAGTTAGCGATCTCGTCGGCTGTGGTCACGGGCGCGGCGCGGACATTGGCAATGACCGGCACGACGGGATCTGATTTGGCGACCTTTGCCAGTGCTTCGCGCATCGCATCGGCGGCGGGCGCCATGAGTGCCGAATGGAAGGGTGCCGAGACCGGCAGCAGGATGGCGCGCTTGGCGCCCTTGTCGGTGGCGAGCCCGGCGGCCTTTTCGACGGCTGCCTTCTCGCCCGAAATGACGATCTGGCCGCCGCCATTGTCGTTGGCGATCTGGCAGGCGCCGGTGGCCGCAGCCTCTTCACAGACAGCGACGACGTCGGCATGTTCGAGGCCGATGATCGCCGCCATGGCGCCGACGCCGACGGGGACGGCCGCCTGCATGGCGTTGCCGCGGATGCGCAGCAGCCGCGCGGTGTCAGTGAGCGAAAAGGTGCCGGCGGCGCACAGGGCAGAATATTCGCCAAGCGAGTGGCCGGCCACATAGGCGACCTTGGACTTCAGATCCAACCCCTTGGCCTCAAGAATGCGGACGACGGCAATCGAGACGGCCATCAGCGCCGGCTGGGCGTTCGCCGTCAGGGTCAAGGTCTCCTCGGGACCGTTGAACATGACGGCGGAAAGACTTTCACCGAGCGCCTCATCAACCTCGTCGAAAACGGCGCGGGCTTCCGCGAAATTCTCGGCCAGATCCTTGCCCATGCCGACGGCCTGACTGCCCTGACCGGGAAAAGTGAAAGCAATGGTCATTCTCGTATCCCTGGCTCATGCCCCTGATTGCGCGCCCCGCGAGGCGTTTTGCCTCCAATTGACATTCTTTCCGGCAGAGTCAAGTGGCGGCCCATTCTCTGCAAAGCCTTCCGGACCGGCGGAAAAGCCAGGTTTTTACTCTTGCGCTCCGCCAAATCCGGCCTAGATTTGCCCGGTCCTCCCCAAGGCTTCAGCTCTCTCCCAAGGTTTTCACATGAAGTACAATTCACTCGGCCGCACCGACATTTCCGTTTCAGAAATCTGCCTTGGCACCATGACCTGGGGTTCGCAGAACAGCGAAACCGACGCGCATGCACAGATGGATTACGCCGTCGAAAAGGGCGTCAATTTCTTCGATACCGCCGAACTCTACCCGACCACCCCGGTTTCGGCCGAAACTCAGGGCCGGACCGAAGACTATATCGGCAGCTGGTTCGGCAAATCAGGCAAACGCGGAGATATCGTGCTTGCGACCAAGGTCGCCGGCCGCGGCCGCGAGTATTTGCGCGGCGGCGAAGGTGCTGATGCCAGGAATATCCGGCTGGCGCTCGAGGCCAGCCTGAAGCGGCTGCGGACGGATTATGTCGACCTCTACCAGATCCACTGGCCAAACCGCGGCCATTTCCATTTCCGCCAGAACTGGAGCTACAATCCTTTCAACCAGGATCGCGACAAGGCCGTCGCCAATATGCTCGACATTCTGGAAACACTCGGCGCACTGGTCAAGGAAGGCAAGATCCGGGCGATCGGCCTTTCCAACGAAACCACCTGGGGCATCCAGAAATACCTGACGCTGTCAGAACAAAAGAGCCTGCCGCGCGTTGCCAGCGTCCAGAACGAATATAATCTCCTCTACCGCCATTTCGACCTCGATCTGGCCGAGCTCTCGCATCACGAGGATGTCGGGCTGCTCGCCTATTCGCCGCTCGCCGGCGGCATCCTGTCCGGCAAATATGTCGATGGCCAAAGGCCGAAGGGCTCGCGCGGCTCGATCAACCACGATATCGGCGGCCGCCTGCAGCCGCTGCAGGAGCCGGCGACCAAGGCCTATCTGCAGATCGCCGCCCGATACGGTCTCGACCCGGCGGGAATGGCGCTCGCCTTCTGCCTGTCCAGGCCCTTCATGGCTTCGGCCATCATCGGCGCAACCTCGATGGAGCAATTGAAAGTCGACATCGGCGCGGCCGACCTGACGCTTTCGGCCGAGGTACTGGCGGAGATCGCCAAGGTGCACCGCCAGTATCCGCTGCCGCTCTGATCCTGTTCCTCTCGTCCAGCCCGACGCGACCGATCGGCCTGCGTTGGGCTTGCATGTCCGATTGGGCTTGCCTTCCCGCGAAAAATCCTTATAAGCCGCCCTGTTCGTTAACCCGGTCTTCTGGCTGGTGGCTGAACGGAGGGCCGGTTTCCGCTTGGAAATCGTTCGGAACGGAAGCGTTCCAGCCTCCCGTGTCTCCGCTCTCGACCGTCTCGGAAACGCTTTCTTGCCTGGGTCCGCCCAATCAGGAGCAGTCGTTGAGGCTTAGCCGCCGAATATCGGGTTGAACCAAACGCAAGAAAGGCAAAGCTGTCATGGCTCTTTATGAACATGTATTCCTTGCCCGGCAGGATATTTCCGCCCAGCAGGTCGATGCCCTCGTAGAACAGTACAAGGGTGTGATCGAAGCTAACGGCGGTAAAGTCGGGCGTATCGAGAACTGGGGCCTCAAGTCCCTCACCTACCGCATCAAGAAGAACCGCAAGGCACACTACGCCCTGATGGACATCGATGCACCGGCTGCTGCCGTCCAGGAAATGGAACGTCAGATGCGCATCAGCGAAGACGTTCTTCGCTACATGACGATCGCCGTCGAGAAGCATGAAGAAGGTCCGTCTGCCATGATGCAGAAGCGCGACCGCGACGACCGTCCGCGTGAAGGCGGCCGTGGCCCGCGTGAAGGCGGCTTCGGTGATCGTGACCGCGGCCCGCGTCCACCGCGTGAAGGTGGCTTCGGCGACCGTGAAGACCGTCCGCGCCGTCCGCGCGAAGACCGCGTATAAGGGAGACCTAAGATATGTCTGAAACTTCCTCCGCTCCGGTCCGCCGCCCGTTCCATCGCCGCCGCAAGACCTGCCCGTTCTCCGGCGCCAACGCGCCGCGGATCGACTACAAGGACGTACGTCTGCTCCAGCGTTACATTTCCGAGCGCGGCAAGATCGTTCCGTCGCGCATCACGGCCGTTTCTCAGAAGAAGCAGCGCGAACTCGCCCAGGCGATCAAGCGTGCCCGCTTCCTCGGCCTGCTGCCCTACGTCGTCGCCTAATAGAATATGTGATCCCCGGATTGCTGATCCGGGGGTCGCCTCCCTTCCGCGATGGGCGCGGATCGGAACTCTAAAAACCCATGTTGAGACGTTTCTGAATTCGATTCAGCAACATCCTCTAACTGCTTGATGAAGCAGGACAGCGACCTTGAACCGACCGAACGTTAAAACGCTGCTGATCGGCGCACTCGCCGGATTGACCGCCTTCCTGCTGATGCTGGGGGCGAGCATGCAGCCGTCGTTTTTCAGCGCGCTGCTCTATACGGCCTCGGCGCTGCCGATTTTGATCGTCGGGCTCGGCTGGGGCAATGCCGCGGCCATCGCCGCTGTCGTCACAGCAGCCGCACTCGGCGCGGCCCTCATCTCCCCCTCTTTCGCGCTGATCATGACGCTGGTGACGCTGTTGCCGGCCGGCTGGCTCAGCCATCTCGCCAATCTCGCGCGGCCGGCTTCCGAACTCGGCGGCCCGGACCATCTGCTTGCCTGGTATCCGCTCTCCGACATCCTGCTGCATCTCTGCGGCCTGGTGACGCTCGCCGTCATCGTCATCGGCGTGATGATCGGCTACGGGCCCGCCATCACCGATCAGATCGTCGATCTGCTGATCGCCTCGGTCAAGGAGCAGCAACCGGAATTCATGCCCGATCCGACGGCGACCGCGCAGACCAAATCGCTGATCGTGCTGATGCTGCCGGCGGTGCAGGGCGGTATGTGGGTGTCTATGCTGTTTGCCGCCTATTATTTTGCCGTGCGCATCGTCGCAGCCTCCGGCCGCGGCCTTCGCCCGCGCGAGGACATCCCCTCCTCGCTGCGCATGAACCGCAACTCGATCTTCATCTTCCTCGCCGGGCTTGCCGCCTGCTTCTTCGGCGGCGTGCCGGCGCTGGTCGGCGCCACCGTGACCGGCACCTTCGGCGCCGGCTTCATGCTTTCCGGTTTCGCCTCGCTGCATTTCCGCACGCGCGGCAAGGACTGGCGCCTACCGGCCCTCATCCTCAGCTACCTGGCCTCGATGCTCATGCTGCTGCCAGCTTTCCTCATCCTCGTCCTCGGTCTCAGCGATACGCGCAAGGCGATCGCGCTGACCCCGACGAAAGATGCTGATGCCCCCAAACAATCCGACACGAAAATCTGAGACACAGAAAGGTAAAAGAAAATGGAAGTCATCCTTCTCGAACGCATCTCCAAGCTCGGCCAGATGGGCGAAACCGTAAAGGTTCGCGACGGTTTTGCCCGTAACTACCTGCTGCCGCTTGGCAAGGCGCTGCGCGCCAACGCCGCCAACAAGACCCGCTTCGAAGCCGAGCGCGCGACGCTCGAAGCCCGTAACCTCGAGCGCAAGTCGGAAGCCCAGAAGGTCGCCGACGTTCTCGACGGCAAGTCCTTCATCGTGGTACGCTCCGCCGGCGAAACCGGCCAGCTCTACGGCTCGGTCGCCGCCCGTGACGTCGTCGAGATTCTCGCCGCCGAAGGCTTCAACATCGGCCGCAACCAGGTTCACCTGAACACGCCGATCAAGGCGATCGGCCTGCACAAGGTCGAGCTGCAGCTGCATGCCGAAGTCGAAATCCACGTCGAGCTGAACGTTGCCCGTTCCGCCGAAGAGGCAGAGCGCCAGGCCAAGGGTGAAGAACTCACCTCGGTCGACGCCATCTACGGTGTCGACGAAGACGCTCTGCGTCCGGAAGATTTCTTCGATCCGGAAGCTGACGGCGTCGACGAAGACGAAGCATAATATCGCCGGAGCAATCCGCGACAGGAGCCCGGCCATCGCGCCGGGCTTTTTCGTTGGGGATTTTCCGGATGTTTTTGCTGCGGGCCTTATGGCATCGCGCTAAAATAACATTCTCCGAAATGAATGGGCTGAGTCGGCGCCATGCCGTGTCATACGGGTGACACTCACAGTATTTCTCCTTTGTGTTGCCCGGGACTGTGGAGAAGTCGAACAACGTGCACAGCGTTCAGGATTTAAGCGAAGCGAGCCCTCGCTCCTTTCGCGGCCTCTTGATTTTCGCGTCCGGAATTGCAAATCCGGAGCTGGAAAAAGACAGAACGGATGATGATGAACGACGCCGCTCGAAAGATTGCAGCCGTTGCCCCCTCGGAGCAGCATTATCGCGAAGCACCCAACAACATCGAAGCCGAGCAGGCGCTTCTGGGTGCCATCCTGATGAACAACGACGCCTATTACCGGGTGTCCGACTTCCTGAAGCCGATCCATCTCTACGAACCGCTGCACCGGAAGATCTTCGAGGTTGCCGGCGATATCATCCGCATGGGCAAGATCGCCAACCCGGTGACGATCAAGACCTTCCTGAAGGCCGACGAGAAGGTCGGCGACATGACGGTGTCGCAATATCTGGCGAGCCTCGTCAGCAACGCCGTCACCGTCATCAATGCCGAGGATTACGGTCGGGCGATCTACGACCTGGCGCTGCGCCGGGCGCTGATCACCATCGGCGAGGATGTCGTCAACATCGCCTATGATGCGCCGCTCGACATGCCGCCGCAGTCGCAGATCGAGGATACCGAACGCCGCCTCTTCGAACTGGCGGAAAACGGCCGCTATGACGGCGGCTTCCAGGCCTTCAACGATGCGGTTGCGCTGGCGATCGACATGGCCGCCGTCGCCAAGGAACGAGACGGCGGGCTTTCCGGCATTTCCACCGGTATCCATTCGCTGGATTCCAAGATGGGCGGCCTGCAGCGTTCGGACTTGATCGTGCTTGCCGGACGCCCCGGCATGGGCAAGACCTCGCTTGCGACCAACATCGCCTACAATATCGCCGCCGCCTACGAAGGCGAAGTCCAGTCGGACGGCAGCATGAAGGCGAAAAACGGCGGCGTCGTCGGCTTCTACTCGCTCGAAATGTCGTCGGAACAGCTTGCCACCCGTATCATCTCCGAGCAGACGGAAGTCTCCTCATCGAAGATCCGCCGCGGCGACATCAATGATGCCGATTTCGAAAAGCTTGTCGCCTGCTCGATGATGATGCAGAAAGTGCCGCTCTATATCGACCAGACCGGCGGTATCTCGATCGCCCAGCTGTCGGCGCGCGCGCGCCGTCTCAAGCGTCAGCGCGGCCTCGACGTGCTCGTGGTCGACTATATCCAGCTGATGACCGGCTCGGGAAAATCCAGCGACAACCGCGTGCAGGAAATCACCCAGATCACCACCGGCCTGAAGGCGCTCGGCAAGGAACTCAACGTTCCGATCATCGCGCTGTCGCAGCTCTCGCGTCAGGTCGAAAGCCGCGACGACAAGCGGCCGCAGCTTTCCGACCTTCGCGAATCCGGCTCGATCGAGCAGGACGCCGACGTCGTGCTCTTCGTGTTCCGCGAGGAATATTACGTCAAGAACCAGGAGCCGCGCGACATCAACGATCCGAAATATCCGGAATGGGAAGCGTTGTTCGACAAAGTGAAGGGCACCGCCGACGTCATCATCGCCAAGCAGCGTCACGGGCCGACGGGCACGGTGAAGCTCGCCTTCCAGTCGGAATTCACCCGCTTCGCCGATCTCGCCGATCCCTCCTTCACACATTACGAGGAACATTGACGCGGTCCCGCGTCGATTTCCTTAGCTAAAGCCCGGCGGCCCGCAACAGGGCAACCGTTGCGACGCCAATCACGACGCTCATAAGCATTGGCAAACGGCGCGCGGCGATTGCCGTTGCCGCGCAGGCCAAGGTCTCTGCCCAGCCCGCCGCAAAGGCGGTCGGGGCAATGACCGCCATCAGCACAGCCGGCGGAATGGCCTCGATCGCCGCTCTCCGCCGCTCATTCATCTCGACATGATGGAGCAACACGAGGCCGCTGACGCGGGTGAACACCGTTGCGGCGGCCATCGCGAGGATGGCGATGAAGATGTTGAGATCGAGCGTCATGCCGCCTGCTCCCGCGCCCTGTGCTGCCATAGGGCCGTTGCCAGCCCGGCCAGAGCGCCGGCGGCGATATACCAGACCCCCGGCACGAAGTGGTGGACCGCAACGGACGCGGCACCACTTGCCGCAAGGACGGCGCCGGTTTCCGGCCCCTTCCAGAAACCCATGACGAGCACGATGAAGACAGCCGGAAAAGCGAAGTCGAGGCCGACGACCGTTGGATTGCCGAAAAAGGCGCCGAGCAGTGCGCCTGTCAGCGAAGAGCCGACCCAGGTGAGGTAGAAGGGCGTGACGATGCCCGCATACCAGGCCGGTGTCAGTCGTGTGGCTCCCGCGCGGAATTCCGCCATGGCCCACAGTTCATCTGCGAGGAATAGCATGGCAACATACCGTTTGACGCCGGAGAAGGACTGCATCTTCGTGCCGATCGACGCGCTCATCAGCACGTGACGGATATTGACCAGCAGGGCTGCAAAGCCGACGCCGATCCAGCTTGCCGGATGGGTCCAGATGTCCATGGCCACGAATTGCGAACCGCCCGCAAAGACAAGCGCGCTCATCAGCGTCGTTTCAAACGGGGAAAGCCCCTTGGTGGCTGCGACCGCGCCGAACACCAGGCCGATCGGTAACACGGCGACAACAAGCGGAAAAATGGCGCGCATTCCGGCAAAAAAATCGCCGGATGGCCGGCTGTGCTGCAACATGGCAACCTCCTGATCAAGATCGCGGAGGATTAGCCCGGCCAGCCAGGGCCGTATTGAACGAAAGTGATCAGCCCGTGCGGAATTGACCTGGTGTTACGCCTGTCCGTGCCTTGAAGTGTCGGGTGAAATGCGCCTGATCGGCAAAACCGCATTCGAGCGCAATATCGGCAGGCATGCGCCCCTGGCGCAGCAGCCGACGGGCCACCTGCACGCGCCGATCCGTCAGAAAAGCGTGCGGGGTAATGTGATATTCCTTGCGGAAGGCACGGATGAGGTGGGCGCGGCTCAAACCCGCCACTCCGGCCAGCTCCTCGAGCCCGACATCGCTGTCGAAGTTCTCGATGAGGTATTCGCGGGCACGGGCCACCGCGCTTCGTTCCTGCGTATCGACAGGAACGATGATTGCGCTGCCGTGACGCGCAAAGATCGCTGCCAGCACCGAAAACATTCCCTCATCCGATTCCAGCGCGCCTGCCCCGCTCTCAAGCGTTCGATGGGCGGCGTGGAAGGCATTGGCGAGCTGTGGATCGCGTGGAAGCCCGCCGGAGAAAGAGGGCGTCGCATGGAAGGCCTTGCCGGTGACATCCTCCAAAATATCGACGAACAGCTTCATATCGGGATAGATCATCCGGTAGCGGTAGCCCTCTCCGCCCGGAGCGCCGTCATGGATGACACCGGGATCGATGAGATAAAGGTCGCCCGGGCCGGTTTCCTCCCGCCTGCCGCTGAGAGTGGCGATCTGGCTGCCGCTTTCTATTGCGCCGATGCTGAACGTGTCATGCGCATGCGGCGCATATTCGTGCGTCAGGAAGGTGGCGCTCAAACACTCCATGTCGCGGAAGCGGCCATCCCGCCAGAAGCGGGCCGATTCCACGTTCGCAAGCGGCATGGCCGCCGCCGCCTCTTTTTGCGATACGTTCTGCATCCACTGAGATTATCGCGGAAGCCTGCACGCGTCTTGAACAAAAGTGATCAGATGACAGGCAAAGGGTGGTATGTGACCTGCCTTGGCCATAATGCTCTCTAAAGCGCGTCGCGATCTTTCAGATTCGCTCCCTGCGCTTTAGCTCTTTGTCTTTACGCATGTCGTTATCGTAAAACCGCTGCACACTTTTGCGCGACATGCTTTAGACTGGCTCAAGCGATTTCCTTCCATTAGTTCACGGCGATTCATGACAGATTTTCCCATCCCCTTCGAAGATGACGATCTTTTCGCTTCCGCGGGCCTGCGGCTGACCGTCGATCTGACCGCGCTGACGGAGAACTGGCGCGACATGGCGCGCCGCTCCGGCGCGGCGCGCGCCGCAGCCGTTGTCAAGGCGGATGCCTACGGCACGGGCATCGAGGATGCCGGTGAAGCGCTCTATATGGCCGGCGCCCGGGATTTCTTCGTTGCCACAGTCGACGAGGGCGTCACGCTTCGCCTCTATGCGCCAGAGGCGCGCATCTTCGTGCTCGCGGGCATATGGCCGGGCACCGAGCGGCGCTTTTTCGAAAACGATCTGGTGCCGGTGATTTCCTCCGACGAGCAGCTCGCCTTCTGGATGGCAGTGCTTGCCGACTACGGCGATTATCCCTGCGCACTGCATGTCGATACCGGCTTCAACCGGCTCGGACTGCACATGGACGATGCGATCGCGCTCGCCGACGACGTTTCGCGGCCGGCGAGCTTTGCGCCGGTGCTGGTCATGAGCCACCTCGCCTGCGGCGACGAGCCCAGCCATGCGATGAACCGGCAGCAGCTCGAATCATTCCGCAGGGTTAGCGCCGCCTATGAAGGTATCGATTCAAGCCTTGCCGCCTCGGCCGGCATTTTCCTTGGCGAGGATTATCACTTCGACCTGACCCGTCCCGGCATCGCGCTTTATGGCGGCGAGGCGGTCTGCGGCCGGGCCAATCCGATGCGGCCTGTGGCAACCGCGGAAGCGCGTATCATCCAGGTGCGCAGCGTCGAAGCCGGCGAGACCGTCAGCTATGGGCGGGCGCTGCAGCTTCGCCGCAAAAGCCGACTGGCGATCGCCTCGGCCGGGTATGCCGACGGCTACATGCGCGGGCTGTCGAGCGGCGGCGTGCCGCTGCGCCAGGCCGTGCCGCAGGGCGGGCTAGGCTTCATCGCCGGACACAAGGTGCCGGTCGCCGGCCGGATCACCATGGACCTGACGATCTTCGATATCACCGACCTGCCCGATAACGCCGTGCGCGCAGGCGATTATGTCGAGCTGTTCGGAAAGAATCTGCCCCTGGACGAGGTGGCGCGGGCGGCGGGCACGATCGGCTACGAGATCCTGACCAGCATGGGGCTGCGCCACGAACGGCGCTATGTCGTCGACGAGGAATAGCTTCCCCGTCAGCGGCTGCTGAGCGCCAGCCGGACACCGAGCGCCAGGAAAAGCGCGCCGAGGCCGCGATCGAGCCATAGCCCGATTCTTTGATTATGCCTGAGCGCATCGGCAAGCCGCCCTCCGAGAAGGACGAGCGGCGGTTCGATGAAGGCGGCGACGACGATGATGAGCCCGCCATGCAGCATGAGCTGGGTCCATGCCGGCCCTGCCCCTTCGACGACGAATTGCGGCAGGAAGGCCAGGAAGAAAATCGCCACCTTCGGATTGAGCAGCGACACCAGAATCCCCTGCCGGTAGATCTTCGCCGCCGGCAACTTTTCACCGGCAGCCTTTATCAAGCCATTGCCGCCGCCGGCGCGCAAAGCCTGGATTCCCAGCCAGACGAGATAGGCGGCGCCGATCCATTTGACCGCGGAGAAGGCGACCGAAGAAGCGGCGAGCACGGCGGAAAGGCCGAGCGCTGCCATCAGAACATGCAGGCAGGCGCCGGACCAGACGCCGAACAGTGCGGAAAAACCGGCGCGTTTTCCGCCTCTCATCGTGTGACCGAGGATGAAGGCGATGTCGGGCCCGGGCGACAGATTGAGCAGAACCGCGGCCGAGAGAAATGCAAACCAGTGCGCGAGCGAATAATCGAACATCTTCCACCGTTCAGGATGAGCAGAAGCAAAGGATAGGCACGGGAGGTGCTGATGGGAAAATCATTAGTTTTGATCCGTCGCGATAGCCATTATCTCAGGCACGACAGTGATTCGATGAAGCATGCATCTGCTTCGCTCGAGACCCCGGACTGAAAGAGTATTCGATGGCGAAGGCCAGGACACAATTCATCTGCCAGAGCTGCGGCACGGTTCATAACCGCTGGGCGGGCAAATGCGAGAACTGCGGCGAGTGGAACACCATCGTCGAAGAAGACCCGATGGGCGGGATCGGCTCAGGCCCCGGCAAGACGCCGAAGAAGGGGCGGCCGGTGACGCTGACGGCGCTGTCGGGCGAGATCGAGGAGGCGCCGCGCATCCATACCGCCATGTCGGAGCTCGACCGGGCGCTCGGCGGCGGCTTCGTGCGCGGGTCGGCGGTGCTGATCGGCGGCGATCCCGGTATCGGCAAATCAACGCTGCTGATGCAGGCCGCCGCCGCCCTTGCGCGGCGCGGCCACAAGATCATCTACGTCTCCGGCGAAGAAGCCGTCGCCCAGGTCCGGCTGCGGGCGCAGCGGCTTGCAGCGGCCGATACCGATGTGATGCTGGCGGCGGAAACCAATGTCGAGGATATTCTGGCGACGCTTGCCGAGGGCAAGCGGCCGGACCTCGTCATCATCGATTCCATCCAGACGCTGTGGAGCGAACTTGCCGAATCCGCCCCGGGAACGGTGACGCAGGTGCGCACCGGCGTGCAGGCGATGATCCGTTTCGCCAAGCAGACCGGGGCCGCCATGGTGCTCGTCGGGCACGTGACCAAGGACGGGCAGATCGCCGGACCGCGCGTCGTCGAGCACATGGTCGATGCCGTGCTCTATTTCGAGGGCGATCGGGGCCATCATTACCGTATCCTTCGCACGGTCAAGAACCGCTTCGGACCGACCGACGAGATCGGCGTCTTCGAAATGTCGGACAAGGGCTTACGCGAGGTCGCCAACCCCTCGGAACTCTTCCTCGGCGAGCGCAACGAAAAATCGCCCGGTGCTGCCGTCTTTGCCGGCATGGAGGGCACGCGCCCGGTGCTGGTCGAAGTCCAGGCGCTGGTGGCGCCAACCTCGCTCGGCACGCCCAGGCGCGCCGTGGTCGGCTGGGATTCGGCCCGGCTGTCGATGATCCTGGCGGTGCTGGAAGCCCATTGCGGCGTCAGGCTCGGCCAGCACGACGTCTATCTCAATATCGCCGGCGGCTACCGCATCACCGAACCGGCGGCCGATCTCGCCGTCGCCTCGGCGCTCGTTTCCTCGCTTGCCGGTATTGCCCTTCCCGCCGATTGCGTCTATTTCGGCGAAGTCAGCCTGTCGGGCGCCATCCGGCCGGTTGCGCACACCGCCCAGCGCCTCAAGGAAGCCGAGAAGCTGGGCTTTTCCGCAGCATTGCTTCCGTCCGCCTCCGCCGAACTGCCGAAGGGTTCCGGCGGACGCTGGAGCGAGGTCGAAAGCCTGCCGGATCTGGTTGCGCGCATCGCCGGCTCGAAGGGGGCGCTGCGTGTGGAAGACGAGGTTTGATCCTTTCATTGCCAAGATTGGTGATGATATAGGAGGCACACGATAAGGCACGACACGGCCGCCCAGCGGCAGTCCTGGAGTTGAATTTACATGCCCATTACGATTTTCGACGGTATTGTCATCGGCGTCGTGCTCTTCTCCGCCGTGCTGGCGATGGTCCGCGGCTTTTCACGCGAGATCCTCTCGATCGCAAGCTGGGGCGGCTCGGCAGCAGCCGCCTATTACCTCTATCCCTACCTGCTGCCCTACGCGAAGAAATACACCGATGACGACCGCATCGCGATCGTCGGTTCGGCAGCGGTCGTCTTCCTGATCGCGCTCATCGTCATTTCCTTCATCACCATGAAGATCGCCGATTTCATCATCGACAGCCGCGTCGGCGCGCTCGACCGCACGCTCGGCTTCCTGTTCGGGGCTGCGCGCGGCGTGCTGCTGCTGGTCGTCGCCGTCGCTTTCTGGAACTGGCTGGTCGATGCCGACCACCGCCCGGCCTGGGTCAACGAAGCGAAGTCGAAGCCCTTCCTGGATTCGATGGTCGTGAAGCTGAAATCGGTTCTGCCGGAGCAATTTGCCCAGATGATACCGGCGAGCATCCGTGATAAGCTTCAGCCGCCGGCACAGGGCGGCGCTGAAGGCACCAATCCGCCGACGGGCGACCAGGCGCCGGCGGAAGACGCACCGACAGCGCCTGCACAGCAGCCGGCGAATTGACACAGTGTTCAAGAGCTTGACCCGCCTTCCGGCAATTGCCATTTGAGCGGGAGTTGAAATGAGAGGTCCGGCCGGGCATTCCAGCTCTGTCGGGCTTCAGTTATTTCTGGAAATGCCGATCCATTCTTGTGAGAGCAGAGGCCCGCAGAAATGAACCAGTCCCATTCCTTGCCCACCGACGATCCGCTCGACGGAGATACGCTGCATGAAGAATGCGGGGTTTTCGGAATTTTGGGACACCCCGATGCCGCGGCACTGACGGCTCTCGGCCTGCATGCTCTGCAGCATCGCGGGCAGGAAGCGGCCGGCATCGTCTCCTTCGACGGCAAGCGCTTCTACCAGGAGCGCCATATGGGGCTCGTCGGCGACCACTATACCAATCCGATGACGCTCGCCCGCCTGCCCGGCAGCATATCGATCGGTCATACGCGCTACTCGACAACCGGCGAAGTGGCGATGCGCAACGTGCAGCCGCTCTTTGCCGAACTTGAGGAAGGCGGCATTGCCGTTGCCCATAACGGTAATTTCACGAACGGCTTGACGCTGCGTCGCCAGATCATCGCGACCGGCGCCATCTGTCAGTCGACGTCCGATACCGAAGTGGTTCTCCACCTCATCGCCCGCTCCCGCCATGCCTCCACATCCGACCGCTTCATCGATGCCATCCGCCAGATGGAAGGCGGCTATTCGATGCTCGCGATGACGCGCACCAAGCTGATTGCCGCGCGTGACCCTACAGGCATCCGCCCGCTTGTGATGGGCGAACTCGACGGCAAGCCGATCTTCTGCTCGGAAACCTGCGCGCTCGACATCATCGGCGCCAAATTCATCCGCGATGTTGAAAACGGCGAGGTCGTCATCTGCGAAATTCAGCCCGACGGCTCGATCAGCATCGATGCCCGCAAGCCCGGCAAGCCGCAGCCGGAGCGCCTCTGCCTGTTCGAATATGTCTATTTCGCCCGGCCGGACTCGGTCGTCGGCGGCCGCAACGTCTATACGACGCGCAAGAACATGGGCATGAACCTCGCCAAGGAATCGCCTGTCGAGGCCGACGTGGTCGTGCCGGTGCCGGATGGCGGCACGCCGGCGGCGCTCGGCTACGCACAGGAAAGCGGAATTCCCTTCGAATACGGCATCATCCGCAACCATTATGTCGGCCGCACCTTCATCGAGCCGACCCAGCAGATCCGCGCCTTCGGCGTGAAGCTGAAACATTCCGCCAACCGGGCGATGATCGAAGGCAAGCGCGTGGTGCTGGTCGATGATTCCATCGTGCGCGGTACGACGTCTCTGAAGATCGTCCAGATGATCCGCGAGGCTGGTGCGCGCGAAGTCCATCTCCGCGTCGCCAGTCCGATGATCTTCTTCCCCGACTTCTACGGCATCGACACGCCCGATGCCGAAAAGCTCTTGGCCAACCAGTATGCCGATGTCGAAGCCATGGCCAAATATATCGGCGCCGATTCGCTTGCCTTCCTGTCGATCAACGGGCTCTACCGCGCCGTCGGCGGCGAGGACCGCAATCCGGCCCGCCCGCAGTTCACCGACCATTACTTCACCGGTGACTATCCGACCCGCCTGCTCGACAAGAACGGCGAGTCGATGGGCAACAAGCTTTCGATGCTTGCCAGCAACGGCTGAGCCGCCGCTGCTTTAACCTCCCTTCCGAGGGGCTGTTGCGCCCCTCGCCTTCGCAAGCAAATCCGGAACCGGAGCAGATGAATATCAATCTTGAGGGCAAGATCGCACTCGTCACCGGTGCATCGCGCGGCATTGGCTATTTCACGGCGCTTGAGCTTGCGAAAGCCGGCGCCCATGTCATCGCCTGCGCCCGCACGGTCGGCGGGCTCGAGGATCTCGATGACGCGATCAAGGCCATCGGCGGCACGGCGACACTGGTGCCCTTCGACCTGGCGGACATGAACGCAATCGACGCGCTCGGCGGCTCGATCTTCGAACGCTGGGGCAAACTCGATATCCTCGTCGCCAATGCCGGCGTACTCGGCGTCATCTCGCCGATCGGCCATATCGAGGCGAAGGTGTTCGAGAAGGTGATGACCATCAACGTCACTGCGACATGGCGGCTGATCCGATCGGTCGACCCGCTGCTCGCCCGCTCGGATGGCGGCCGCGCCGTCATCCTGTCATCGGGTGCCGCCCATAAATGCCGGCCTTTCTGGAGCGCCTATTCCGCCTCCAAGGCCGCCGTCGAGGCACTGGCCCGGACCTGGGCCGGCGAAAGCCAATCGACGCCGTTGCGCATCACCAGCGTCGATCCCGGCGCGACCCGCACGGCGATGCGCGCCCAGGCGGTGCCCGGCGAAGATCCGCAGACGCTGCCACATCCTTCCGAGGTCGCCAAGGCGATCCTGCCTCTGCTCGGCCCCGGCGTGACCGAGACGGGCAAACTGTTCATTGTGCGGGACAATAAGCTCGCCGATTACCGGCTGCCGGAATAAGCCAGGCTCACTTGGCTGCAACTGCCGGGAACAGATGCGCGAAGCCTGTCTCCGACGGGCAGAGCGCATTGAGGTCCACCGCCCCCTGAATGCCGTTGACACTGCCATTGTCGGAAAATTGCCAGATCGACCAACGACCGCAGCCTTGCTGCGCCGGTTCCTGAAACACGCTCCGCAGCCAGAGGTAATGATCGGGGAAGCGGGATTCATTGCCCTTTAGATACTGATCGTAGAACTCCTGGGTGACATAGAAAATCGGCTTTTCTGGAAAGGCACCCTTCAGCTCGGCGAAGAAGGCGTTCACCTCAGTCGCCATTTCCTCGACCGTCGGGACCTTGTTGCAATTGCCGACGAACTCCAGATCGACGGTGATGGGCAGGATCCCCGGCTGCCGCGGCACGGTCGCCAGGACATTCTGCGCCTGATCCTTGCCCGGGCGGCAGAAGGTGAAGAAATGATAAGCGCCCCTGACCATTCCGGCATCGCCGGCGCGCTGCCAATTGTCGGCGAACCTCGAATCCTTGTGGTCGCCGCCTTCGGTCGCCTTCATAATCGCAAAGCGCACGTTCGGCTGCGCGGCCACCGTCTTCCAATCGATATCGCCCTGGTGATGGCTGACATCGATGCCCTGGATCGGATAGGTTGACAAAGACGGATTATTGAAACGAAGCATACCGAAATCGTATGCGAAATATGCGGTCGATGCGACTGCCAGAATTGCAATCGCTCCGATCATCCCCCGGCCCCAGCCTCTCACGCAGTCCTCTCCTATTGAGCAACTCCCAACTGCCTATAAGCGATTTGCGCCACGAAAATGGCAGGTGAGCCGTGCCGCGGATCATCGCTTGCCCCTCTTGACCAAAGGTCATTCCCGCGCCATAAATCCCGCCATGAAAACGGTTATCTGCATTATCTGCCGGAAGATTATTCGCTAGCGCACGCGCTGGCCCGGCCGTTTTCGTCTCCCAAATAGTCAGATGCGAAACGCCCCGGCCCGCCGGTCGCGATATTTTTCTAGTTGTGCTTATGGGAGAGTGGAATGGGCGGCATGCCGGAACTGAAGCTGTACAACACGCTGACACGGGAAGAATCGGTCTTTGCGCCGATCGATCCGGACAATGTCCGCATGTATGTCTGCGGCCCGACCGTCTATGATTTCGCTCATATCGGCAACGCCCGCCCGGTCATCGTCTTCGACGTGCTGTTCCGGCTGTTGCGCCATGTCTATGGCGAGGATCACGTCACCTATGCCCGCAACATCACGGATGTCGACGACAAGATCAATGCGCGGGCGCTGAGGGATCATCCGGGCCTGCCGCTCAACCAAGCGATCCGGGCGGTCACCGAAAGGACCGAGACGCAGTTTCACGCCGATGTCGCCGAACTCGGCTGCCTGGAGCCGAGCGTCGAGCCGCGCGCCACCGACAATATCGTTGAGATGACCGAGATCATCGAGAAGCTGATCGGCAACGGCCATGCCTATGTGGCAGCGGGCGAAGTGCTGTTCGACACTAAGTCCATGGCGGATTACGGCCAGCTTTCGAAGCGCCCGCTCGACGAACAGCAGGCAGGCGCCCGCGTCGCCGTCGATGCGCATAAAAAGAACCCGGGCGATTTCGTGCTCTGGAAGCTGTCGAGCCACAACGAACCCGGCTGGGAGAGCCCATGGGGCCGTGGCCGACCGGGCTGGCATATCGAATGCTCGGCGATGAGCCGGCGTTATCTCGGCGATATCTTCGACATTCACGGCGGCGGGCTGGACCTGATCTTCCCGCACCATGAAAACGAGATCGCCCAGTCACGTTGCGCCCATGGCACCAAGGTGATGGCGAATGTCTGGATGCACAACGGCTTCGTGCAGGTCGAAGGCCGCAAAATGTCGAAATCCGAAGGCAATTTCGTCACCATTCACGATCTGCTGCATACGCAGATTTTCGGCGGCCGCAAATGGCCGGGCGAGGTGCTGCGCCTTGCGATGCTGATGACCCATTACCGCGAGCCGATCGATTTCTCGATCAAGCGGCTGGAAGAGGCTGAACGCCTGCTCGCCAAATGGCCGGCGACGGAAGCCGGCGATGCCGCGCCGGATGAAACCGTGCTGACCGCGCTCGCCGACGACCTCAACACGGTCGCGGCGGTGCAGGCCTTACATGCGCTGGCGCAGGCCGCCCATAACGATCCCGCCGCGGCCGCCCGTTTTGCCGCGACGGCTGCGTTCCTCGGCCTGCTGCCGAAGAAAGCCGAAATCGACCAGGCCGTCGCAGCGGCGGTCGATGCGTTGGTCGCCATGCGGCTTGAAATGCTGAAGGCGAAAAACTTCGCCGAAGCCGACAGGATCCGCGACGAACTGACGGCAAAGGGCATCCAGCTGAAAGACGGCAAGGATGCGGCGACCGGCGAGCGGGTGACGACGTGGGAGGTCAAGCGGTGAGACCCGTGTCTTCGGATAAGGCCCCTCCCCAACCCCTCCCCACAATGGGGAGGGGCTACGGCGCTGTACTGCTCCGAAGCGACCTCACCGCAAACGCAAGCCTTCGAGGCGGGAATGAAGGCGGCATCACGGGAGAGCCCTCCCCCTTGTGGGGAGGGTTGGGAGGGGTTCTCTTTTTCTCATCCACATTGTTGCGGAGGGATTGTCCATGACCACCTATACCGGCGGCTGCCAGTGTGGCGCGGTGCGCTTTCGCGTCAGCGGCGAACTCAAAGATTCGTCGATCTGTCATTGCCGCATGTGCCAGAAGGCGTTCGGCGCCTACTATGCGCCGCTGGTCTCGGTGCGCGGCGCCGATTTCGCGTGGACACGCGGCGAGCGAAAAAAGTTCCGCTCTTCCAATTTCGTCGAGCGCGGCTTCTGCGGCGATTGCGGCACGCCGCTCTCCTACGAGGCGCCTGACGGGGTTGCAATTGCCGCAGGCGCCTTCGACGATCCTTCGGCGCTTCCGCCGGTCGTGCAATACGGCATCGAGGGGAAGATCGGCTTCGTCGATCATCTGCACGAGTTGCCGGGGCACCGGACGGAAGAGGATGCGCAAGCCGCCCCCTTCGTGCTCGAACTCGTCTCCTACCAGCATCCCGATCATGAGACCCAGACATGGCCACCCAAGGAGCCCAGATGACAGCGGACGCGGACAAAAACGGCGGGTGCCAGTGCGGAGCGGTGCGTTACCGCGCCGAAGGCGAAGTCGGTTATCCCCATCTTTGCCATTGCCGCATGTGCCAGAAAGCGGCCGGCAATTATTTCATGCCGCTTGGCGGCGTAAAGCACAGCAATTTCACCCTGACGCGCGGCGCGGCGAAATGGTTCCACTCCTCTGACCTCGTGCGGCGCGGTTTCTGCGGCGATTGCGGCACGCCGCTGTTCTACGATATTCCGGGGACGGATTTCATCAACATCACCCTCGGCTCGCTGGACGATCCCGACGTGGTCAAGCCGGTGATGCAATCGAACACCGGCCGCAAGATGTCCTGGTTTCACGCACTCGACGGCCTGCCGCTCGAACCAGAGCCCGAAACGCCCGACCGCGAGGATGCGATTGCGGCAAGCAACCATCAGCACCCCGACCACGACACGAAAAGCTGGCCCCTCGGAGAAATCTCATGACGGACACGATAAAAACAGGCGGCTGCCAGTGCGGCGCCGTGCGCTTCCGCATCTCGGGCAAGTTGGGGCGCCCCTCGATCTGCCATTGCCGCATGTGCCAGAAGCAGTTCGGCGGCTTCTTCTCCGCCCTAGTCACCGCGCCTGAGGAAGCGATGGAATGGACGCGCGGCGCGCCGAGCTACTTTCAATCCTCGGTCAATATCGAGCGCGGCTTCTGCAGCAATTGCGGCACGCCGATGACCTATCGTCATCCGGGCGGGCTGGAGCTTGCGATCGGCACCTTCGACGATCGCAGCGACCTGGCGCCGCAAATCCAGGTCAATTACGACGCCCGCCTGCCCTGGGTCGAGGAGATCTTCGAGGCGCCGGTGCTGAAGGATCAGGATTTCTACGCACGGCAGGAGGCGATCATCTCCTTCCAGCATCCCGATCACGATACCGAAGTCTGGCCCGCGAAAGGCGTGAAAATATGACCGAGAGACTGCGCACGCTCTATCCTGAAATCGAAGCCTATGCCTCAGGCCATCTCGATGTCGGTGACGGCCATGTGATCTATTGGGAGCGCTCGGGAACGCCTGGCGCCAAGCCCGCCGTCTTCCTGCATGGCGGCCCCGGCGGCGGCTTCTCGCCTACCCATCGCCGGCTTTTCGATCCCGCCCTCTACGACGTCGTGCTGTTCGACCAGCGCGGTTGCGGCAGGTCGACGCCGCATGCCGAGCTCAATGCCAACACGACCTGGCACCTCGTCGCCGATATCGAGCGGCTGCGGGAAATGGCCGGCGTCGACAGCTGGCAGGTGTTCGGCGGCTCCTGGGGTTCGACGCTGGCGCTCGCCTATGCCGAGGCGCATCCGGAGCGCGTCTCCGAGATCATCGTGCGCGGCATCTATACGCTGACCAAGGCCGAGCTCGACTGGTACTATCAGTTCGGCGTCTCGGAAATGTTCCCGGACAAGTGGGAGCGCTTCATCGCGCCCATTCCGCCCGATGAGCGGCATGAGATGATGCATGCCTATCATCGCCGCCTGACGCATGAGGACAGAAGGGTGCGCCTTGCGGCCGCGCAGGCCTGGAGCATCTGGGAAGGCGAAACGATCACGCTGCTGCCCGAGCCTTCGACGAGCGGCAAGTTCGAGGAACCGGAATTCGCCTATGCATTTGCGCGCATCGAGAACCATTTCTTCGTCAATGCCGGCTGGATGGACGAGGGACAGCTGATCCGCGACGCCGGCCGGCTGAAGGATATTCCCGGCGTCATCGTGCACGGCCGCTACGACATGCCCTGCCCGGCAAAATATGCCTGGCTGCTGCACAAGGCCTGGCCGAAGGCGGAATTCCACCTGATCGAGGGTGCGGGGCATGCGTATTCGGAGCCGGGAATTCTCGACCAACTGATCAGGGCGACAGACAAGTTTGCCGGGAAGACAAACTGATTGTTTGAGGTAGCCTCTCACCCTAGCCCTCTCCCCGCGCGCGGGGAGAGGGGACGAGCTCTGCGATACGGCGCGGCATCTCCCTTCTCCCCGTCAGAACGGGGAGAAGGTGGCGGCAGCCGGATGAGGGGCTGCATCCGCAATCCAACAACACCCGCTTGCCGGGAGGAAACGACATGAAAGAACGCATCTATCTCTTCGACACGACGCTGCGGGACGGGCAGCAGACGCCCGGGATCGATTTCTCGGTCGAGGACAAGATTGCGATCGCCGCGATGCTGGACGAATTCGGCATCGATTACGTCGAGGGCGGCTATCCCGGCGCCAATCCGACCGATACCGCCTTTTTCAGCGAGAAGCGCACCAGCCAGGCCAGCTTCGTCGCCTTCGGCATGACGAAGCGGGCGGGCGTTTCGGTTTCCAACGATCCCGGCATTGCCGGGCTGCTGCAGGCGAAATCCGACGCCATCTGTTTCGTCGCCAAGAGCTGGGATTATCATGTCGCGGTGGCGCTCGGCTGCACCAATGAGGAAAACCTCGAAAGCATCGCCGAAAGCGTCAAGGCGGCGGTCGGCGCCGGCAAGGAAGCGATCGTCGATTGCGAGCATTTCTTCGACGGTTTCAAGGCCAATCCGGCCTATGCGCTCGCCTGTGCCAAGACCGCCTATGAGAGTGGCGCCCGCTGGGTCGTGCTTTGCGACACCAATGGCGGCACGCAGCCGCCAGAGGTACGCACCATTGTCGAGGCGGTAATCACTTCAGGCGTTCCCGGCCGCTGTCTCGGCATCCATGCCCATAACGATACCGGCCAGGCGGTCGCCAATTCGCTGGCTGCCGTCGAAGCCGGCGTCCGGCAGATCCAGGGCACGCTGAACGGCATCGGCGAGCGCTGCGGCAACGCTAATCTGGTGACGCTTATCCCGACCTTGGCGCTGAAGAGCGCTTATAATACACGTTTCGAAACGGCGATCGATGAGGAGCGGCTGCTCAATCTCACCCGGCTCTCGCACGCTTTCGACGAGTTGCTCAACCGCTCGCCCGATCATCAGATGCCCTATGTCGGCGCCTCCGCCTTCGCCACCAAGGCCGGCATCCATGCGTCGGCGCTGATCAAGGACCCGAGGACCTACGAACATGTGCCGCCGGAGAGCGTCGGCAATTTCCGCAAGGTCATGGTGTCGGACCAGGGCGGCAAAGCGAACTTCATCAATGCGCTGAAGCGGCGCGGTATCGTGGTCGCCAAGGACGATCCGAAGCTCGATCTGCTGATCTCGATCGTCAAGGACCGTGAATCGATCGGCTATGCCTATGAGGGTGCCGATGCGAGCTTCGAACTGTTGGCGCACCGCACGCTCGGCACGATACCGGAATTCTTCACCATCGAAGGCTTCCGGGTGATGATCGAGCGCCGCTTCGACAGTCTCGGCCGCGTGAAGATCGTCTCGGAAGCGGTGGTCAAGATCACCATCGACGGCCAGACGCTGATGTCGGTTGCCGATGCCGAAGGGCCGGTCAACGCGCTCGACCTGGCGCTGCGCAAGGATTTCGGCAAATACCAGCACGAGATCGACGATCTGGTGCTCGCCGATTTCAAGGTGCGTATCCTCAATGGCGGCACGGCGGCAATCACCCGCGTGCTGATCGAATCCACCGACAGCGATGGCGTGCGCTGGTGGACGGTCGGCGTTTCCGAGAACATCATCGACGCTTCGTTCCAGGCGCTGATGGATTCCGTCATCTACAAGCTGATGAAGAACCGGCAGCTTGCCGGCAAGATCGCAGCGGAATAATCTGTTTGCCGGTTCGGCTAACCGCGGGCAAACGCCGCCAGCGTCTCGCCCGCCATCCTATAGCGGATCCATTCCTTCTGCGGCTCCGCGCCAATCGCCTCGTAGACACGGATCGAGGGTTCGTTCCAGTCGAGCACGCTCCATTCGAAGCGGCCGCAACCCTTCTCCAGCGCGATCTGCGCCAGGCGCCGCAGCAGCGCCTTGCCGGCGCCCGAACCGCGCGCGTCCGGCGTTACGTAGAGATCCTCCAGATAAAGACCGTTCTTCGCTTGCCAGGTCGAATAGCTGAAGAAATAAACCGCCATGCCGATGGCTTGACCCTCGCGTTCGCAGATCAGCGCATGCGTGACCGAACCGTCCCCGAAGATCGCCGCGCGCGTGCTCTCCTCGGTCGCCTCGACCTCGTGGATCGCCTTTTCATAATCGGCCAATTCGCGGACAAATCGCAGGATCGTTGCCGCGTCTGAAGGCGTTGCCGGGCGTACGGAAAGGGTCATGTGAGAGGCTCCTGGTCTGGCGCTTGGCGTTCCAGATGAAAGAACCTGCCGGGCCTGTCAACTGAATGCGCAGATCAGCGGGGTTCCCTCGATTGGTCCACCTGCCGCCCGCTCGCGGCAATCTGGAACAGGATTCGGATTTTGGAGGCCGATATCAGCCTTTGCCGCTATCATCCGTTCATTCTTCTCCCATCCGCTTCAAATCCTCTTAGCCTTTATTCAACGAAATGAATTGGCCTATTCACGGCGCTTAAGCTAGGCCGGATCAGAAGCAGAACAAAGATGGAAACACCCCGATGTCGACCGATGCATCCGTTCCCCTGGCCAAGAACGAAGACAGTCCGCGCGGTTTTGCCTTCGCGCTGACGGCCTATCTGCTCTGGGGCTTCCTGCCGATCTACATGAAGGCGGTGGCGCATATCTCGCCGGCCGAGGTGATCGCCCACCGCATCGTCTGGTCGCTGCCGCTGGCCGGCATCGTGCTGATCGTGCTCGGGCGCACGGCGGATATCGCCACGGCGCTGCGCTCGCCGCGTATGCTGGCGATGGCGGCGCTGACGGCGTCGCTGATCACCGTCAACTGGGGCACCTATGTCTGGGCGATCGGCGCCGGCCATTCGCTCGACGCAGCACTCGGCTATTTCATCAATCCGCTGTTCAGCATCTTCCTCGGCGCGGTGCTGCTGAAGGAAAAGCTGCAGCCGCTGCAGATCGCGGCGATCGCGCTGGCAGCACTTGCCGTCGCCATTCTCGCATTCGACAGCGGCGGCATTCCGTGGGTGGCGCTGACGCTGGCAATCAGCTGGGGTTTCTATGCCTTGCTGCGCAAGACGCTGCCGCTCGGGCCGAACCAGGGCTTTTTCCTCGAAGTGCTGATCCTCAGCGGCCCTGCCCTGCTCTATATCCTTTATCTCGAATTCGGCAGCGGCCAGGGCCATCTCTACCGCACCGGCCTTGCCGACACGACGCTGCTGCTCGGCTGCGGCGTCATCACCGCCGTGCCGCTGATGATCTATGCCAATGGCGCCAAGCTGCTGAAGCTGTCGACGATCGGCATCATGCAGTATATCGCGCCGACGATGATCTTCCTGATCGCCGTCTTCATCTTTCACGAGCCGCTCGGCACGGCGCGCATGATCGCCTTTCCACTGATCTGGGCGGGGCTGTTCCTCTATAGCTGGTCGATGCTGAAGGGAAGTCGCGGGCGCTGAACGGCGGGCGCCGGAGACGCCGGCCCCTCGCCTACATTTTCGAGATCACTTCATCCTCGCCGTTACGATCAGCGGCGAGCTGGGCTGCCTGAGCCATGATTGCCGGAATGATGCCGGAGATCTCATCGACGACAAGCGGCTGCACCCGGTGAGCGGTGTGCAGGAAGCCCTCTTCTGTCATGTGGCGCATCAGCTCCATCATCGGATCCCAGAAACCGTCGACGTTGGCAAAGACCATCGGCTTTTCATGGCGGCCGAGCTGCGCCCAGGTCATGATCTCGACGATCTCCTCCAGCGTACCGATGCCGCCGGGCAGCGCGACGAAAGCATCGGAACGCTCGAACATCGTATGTTTGCGCGCATGCATGTCAGGGGTTACAATAAGTTCGTTAAGTTGACCGAGCGAGTGGCGAGTCGCTTCCATATCGATCAGGAATTCGGGGATGATGCCCGTGACCTGGCCGCCGCCTGAAAGCGCGCCGCTGGCAACCGCGCCCATGATGCCTTTGGTACCCCCGCCATAGACGAGGCGCAGGCCGTATTCGGCGATCTCTCGTCCGAGAGCACGCCCGGCCGCCATGTGGGAAGGATCGCGTCCCGGCCTTGAGCCGCAGTAAACGCAGATGGATCGAATCGATACAGATTGTTCGGTCATAGAGGCAAACAACTATTCCATTTCAATGCAGTCAAGAAAATTGACTGGAAAGCAGCCTACCTAGCTTGCCGAATTGCTTTGAATGCTTGTGCAAAGCAACGGGAATCGCTAGCAATTTCGGTTACTACGGCAAATTGCCGCCTGGGGAGACATAATGATGAAGAACCGTGCCGGCTTGCTGGCCCTTGCAGTGCTCGTAATCGCAATCCTACTGATGGTATTTTTCGTCATGCCGCGCATTGGCGGCGATGCAGCCAAGGTCGGCGACGCCATCAACCAGGCGAGCACGGAGCTCAAGGACACGGTTAACGAGTCGGCAAAAACATCGCGCTCGGCCGTGGCCGACGCGGCCGGCGTCGCCGATAAGGTGGGTCGCCTATCGGCCAATGCGAGCGTGTCGCTTACCGAACTCAAGGCACTGTTTGCTGACGGCAAGGGCCCCGCCGACGACGTCTTCACCGCTGCCAAGACGAAGGCCGTCGATGCGCTGAGCGCGCTTGCCGGTTTCGCAATCCCCGAGGGGCTCGATCCGGCGACCCAGGCACTTGCCGTCAAGGCGAAGGATGGCGGCACGAAGGCGCTCGCCATTGTCCAGTCGCTACCGGAGAACATTACCGAAGCGCTTGCCGCGATCGCCAAGGCTGAGGCTGCGCTGACCGGTGCGCCTGAGCCTGCGGCGAGCACGGCTGCGGCGAATGCCGGCCCGAAGCTTCCCGCATTCGACGTCCTGCGCGTCGAGCCCGATGGCTCGACGGTGATCGCCGGCTCCGCCGAACCGAACGGCAAGCTCGAAGTGCTTGACGGCGAAAAGGTCGTGACGACAGCCAATGTCGATGCCAGCGGCGATTTCGCCGCCGTTCTCGACGATCCGCTTGCGGCGGGCGACCACCAGCTGGTGCTGAAGTTTACCGGCAAGGACGGCAAGAGCACGCTTTCCGAAGAGGTTGCGACCATCTCCGTACCGAAGGACGGCAACGGCGCCAATCTGCTCGCCATGGTCTCCAAACCCGGCGCGGCGAGCCGCATCATCACCGCGCCGAAGGCCGGCACCGAAGTCGCCGATGCCTCCAACCCGATGGCGCCGCCAACAGACAAGCCAGCAACGGGCGCAGGTTCGGCTGCGCCTGCTGCGACCGTTGCGCCAACCGGCGAGCTGGCGCTGCAGACGCCCAACCTAACCGACGCCGCCTCCGGCGGCCTAGCGACGGCCCCCGCCGTTCCCGGCACCGCCGCACCCGACAAGTCGAATGCGCCCGATGTGATGGTCAACGCCGTCGAAATCGAGGGCAACAAGATTTTCATTGCCGGCACGGCGCGCGCCAACGCCAAGGTCCTCGGTTACGCCGACGACAGCCTTGTCGGCCAGGACACCGCCGGCTCCGATGGCCATTTCGTTATCGACGGCGTGGTGGCGCTCTCGGTCGGCGACCACAAGATCCGCGTCGATGTCGTCGATCCCGCCGGCAAGGTGATCGTGCGTGCAGCGGTGAATTTCAATCGCCCGGCCGGCGACCAGGTCAGGGTCGCGGCGCAATCCGTCCCAGCCGACGCAAATGGCGCCTCCTCAATGGTGCCGCTCGACGAAGGCGAACTCGGCAAGCGCAAGGCCGAAGTCGGCAAGGCCTTCGGCCTGCTGAAGGGGCTGTTTGCCGATGGCAAGCTGCCCGGCGCCGAACAGCTTGCGGCGGCGCGCTCGGCAACCGAATTCGCATTGCGCTCGGTCGCAGATTTCCGGCCGGGATCCGATGCGCCCGACACGTTCAAGCAATCGTCCGGCGCCGCCTCGCAGACCGCGACAAGCGCCTTGAAGATGCTGCAGGGCCTGCCGAAGGATGCAAAATCCGTCGGCGCAGGCCTCGACGGCCTGGGGGCGATCATCGCCGGCCTCTCCGCGTCCCCCGCACCGGCGGCACTGGCGGCACCGGCGGCACCTGGTGCAACCGACGCGGCAGGCAACCAGCCGAAGACGATCGAACAGGCGCCGCTGACGGCAAACAACGCGGCGGTGATCATCCGCCGCGGCGACACGCTGTGGCAGATTTCGCGCCGCACCTATGGGCTCGGCGTTCGTTACACGACGATCTACATCGCCAACGAGGACAAGATCGTCGATCCGGATCGCATCCGCCCCGGCCAGATCTTCGGTCTGCCGAAGGATGTACTGCCGAACGCCGAGGAACTGCACCGCAAACGCCTGTCCAACCGACACCTCTAAAGCGCGTCGCGATCTTTCAGATTCGCTCCCCGCGCTTTAGCTCTTTGTTTTCGCATGTCGTTGCCGCAAACCACCCGCTGCACACTTTTGCGCGACATGCTTTAAGCGCCAAACACCGTAACGAGGCCGGGCGGGATAACCGCCCGGCCTCTCTTTTCCTGAACCCCGCACTTGTTGTATTCATCCGCCCGGCATCCTATCTGGCGGTGGCGGGGAAGCGCTTCGGGCATATTCCGGTTCCGCGCTCTTGCCGGCATCGAAGCGCGGCAATCGCCGCAAGCCCATCCGGGCTGGAGACAAGCATGGCAAACGGCAAGACAGTCTCGGAATCCAACCTGCTGCAGACGCTTCTCAACCTCTGGCCCTATATGTGGCCGGCCGGCCGACCCGACCTCAAGATGCGCGTCGTCTGGGCGTCGGTCTTCCTGCTGATTTCCAAGTTCGTCCTGCTGCTCGTTCCCTATTTCTTCAAGTGGTCGACCGATGCGCTGAACGGCAGGATGGATCTCGCCGGCTCGGTACCGCCGCTGCTGGCCGGCGCCATCGCCCTGGTAATCGCCTATAACATCACCCGCCTGATCCAGCTCGGTCTCAATCAGCTGCGCGACGCGCTGTTTGCCAGCGTCGGCCAGCATGCGGTGCGCCAACTCGCCTACAGGACGTTCGTGCATATGCACGAGCTGTCGCTGCGCTTCCATCTGGAGCGCAAGACCGGCGGCTTGTCGCGCATCATCGAGCGCGGCACCAAGGGCATCGAGACGATCGTGCGTTTCACGATCCTCAATTCGGTCCCGACCGTCATCGAATTCCTGTTGACGGCGGCGATCTTCTGGTGGGGTTACGGCTTCTCCTATCTCGCCGTCACCGCCTTTACCGTCTGGGCCTATATCTGGTTCACGATCCGCGCATCCGACTGGCGCATCGCCATTCGACGGTCGATGAACGACAGCGATACCGACGCCAACACCAAGGCGATCGACTCCCTCCTCAATTTCGAGACCGTCAAATATTTCGGCAACGAAGAGATGGAGGCAAAACGCTTCGACAAATCGATGGAACGCTACGAGAAGGCGGCAACCGATGTCTGGACCTCGCTCGGATGGCTGAACTTCGGCCAGGGCGTGATCTTCGGCATCGGCACGACGATCATGCTGGTGCTTTCGGCACTCGCCGTGCAGCGAGGCGAGCAGACGGTCGGCGATTTCGTTTTCGTCAATTCGATGCTGCTGCAGCTTTCCGCGCCGCTCAACTTCATCGGCTTCGTCTACCGCGAAATCCGTCAAGGCTTGACCGATATCGAGCAGATGTTCGACCTCCTGGAGGTCCAGGCCGAGGTCAAGGACGCGCCCGATGCGGTCGATCTTCGGATCGGCCAGGGCGCGATCGCCTTCAGGGACGTGCACTTTTCCTACGACCCCGCCCGTCCGATCCTGAAGGGCATTTCCTTCGAGGTGCCGGCCGGCAAGACGGTTGCCGTCGTCGGTCCTTCGGGAGCCGGCAAGTCGACGCTGTCGCGGCTGCTCTATCGTTTCTACGATATCCAGAGCGGCGCGATTACCGTCGACGGGCAAGATATCCGCAAAGTCACGCAGAAGAGCCTGCGCTCGGTGATAGGCATGGTGCCGCAGGATACCGTGCTCTTCAACGATACGGTCGCCTACAACATCCGTTACGGCCGCACATCGGCGAGCGACGGCGAGGTCTTCGCGGCAGCCGAGGTGGCGCAGATCGCCCATTTCATCGAAATGCTGCCCGAAGGGTTCGAGACCAAGGTCGGGGAGCGCGGGCTGAAGCTTTCGGGCGGCGAGAAGCAGCGGGTGGCGATCGCCCGCACCATTCTCAAGGCACCGCCGATCCTGATCCTCGACGAGGCGACGTCGGCGCTCGACACGACGACGGAACGAGAAATCCAGACGGCGCTCGACGTGGTTTCGAAGAACCGCACGACGCTGGTGATCGCCCACCGACTATCGACGGTGATCGGCGCCGATGAAATCATCGTTCTCAAAAGCGGCGAGATCGCCGAGCGCGGAACGCATGGCGCCCTGCTAGAGCGGAACGGTCTCTACGCCTCGATGTGGAACCGGCAGCGCGAGGCGACACAGGCAGAGGAACATCTGAAGCAGGTGCGCGAAAGCGACGACCTGGGGGTGATCACGCGGCTTGCCCCGGCAAGCTGAGCCGGGAGCGACAAGGCCCAAGCTTTTGTTGTTCAGAACTCCGGCGTCGGAACCACGTCCGGGGCCACAGCATTGCCCCGGAGACGGTTTTTCGCTAACCAGCAAAAAACGACAACGCAAGGAGACCGGCAGCATGAGCCTGTTCAACACGGTTCGCAACACGATCGTCCCCGTGCATAAGGAGGGTTATCCCTTCGTTGCCGCCTTCTTTGTCGCGTCGCTGATCCTGGGCTGGATCTTCAAGCCGCTCTTCTGGATCGGCATGATCTTCACGCTGTGGTGCGCCTATTTCTTCCGTGATCCCGAACGCGTGACCCCGCAGGACGACGATCTGGTGATCTCTCCCGCCGACGGCAAGGTCTCGGCGATCCAGATGGTGACCCCGCCGGCCGAGCTCGACCTCGGCTCCGAGCCGATGCTGCGCATCTCGGTGTTCATGAACGTCTTCAATTGCCATGTGAACCGGGCGCCGATGCGCGGGCGTATCGTCAGCATCAATTACCGCTCCGGCAGCTTCGTCAATGCCGAACTCGACAAGGCGAGCGAGGACAACGAGCGCAACGGGCTGGTGATCGAAACCCGCCACGGCCAGATCGGCGTCGTACAGATCGCCGGCCTCGTGGCGCGGCGCATCCTCTGCTGGGCAAATCCCAACGAACCGGTGGATGCCGGCGAGCGCTTCGGGCTGATCCGTTTCGGCTCTCGGCTCGACGTGTTCCTGCCCGCCGGTGCCGCGCCGCGCGTCTCGCTCGGCCAGGTGGCGATTGCCGGGGAAACTGTGATTGCCGAATTCGCCTCCGCCAAGGGTCCCATCATCAGCCGCCGCAGTTAAGGCGCGTCGCGATCTTTCAGATTCGCTCCTCGCGCTTTAGCCCTTTGTTTTTACGCATGTCGTTGTCGCAAAACCGCTGCACACTTTTGCGCGACATGCTCCAGGTTCAGATTGGAACGCGATATGGAAACGCCCTTTCCGCCTTTCGAGCCCAACGGTCCGGATGATTCCGCCCGCGGCCCGCGTCTGCGCGAAATCCCGCTCCGTCTCGTCTTTCCGAACCTCATCACCATTCTGGCAATCTGCGCCGGGCTGACCGGCATCCGGCTGGCTTTCGAGAACCGTTACGAGCTCGCCGTCTCCATGGTGCTGGTCGCCGCCTTCCTCGACGGCATTGACGGGCGCGTGGCCCGGCTGATGAAGGCAACCTCGAAGTTCGGCGCTCAGATGGATTCGCTTGCCGATATCGTCAATTTCGGCGTCGCACCTGCCCTCGTCGTCTATGTCTTCGCGCTCGATCAGGCGCGCTCGCTCGGGTGGATCGCGGCTTTGATCTACGCGATTGCCGCCGGGCTTCGGCTTGCCCGCTTCAACGTCATGGCCGAACGCGAGAACAAGGCGAGCTGGCAATCGGAATATTTCGTCGGCGTACCGGCGCCGGCTGGCGCCATGCTGGTGCTGCTGCCGGTCTATCTCGGCTTCCTGGGCCTGGCGACGGACCGCACCTTCGCCTATGTCTCGTCGATCTATACCGTCGTCATCGCCTTCCTGCTGATCAGCCGGCTGCCGGTTTGGTCGGGCAAATCGGAAGGCAACCGGCTGCGGCGCGATCTCGTGCTGCCGATGATGCTCGGCGTCGTGCTCTATGTGGCTCTGCTGATGAGCTACACCTGGGAGGTGATGGTCTTCACCGTTGCCGCCTATCTCATATCGCTTCCCTTCGGCGCGCGGAAATGGCGCCGGAAATATGGAACGCTGACGATCGAGGAACCCGGCGTCGGCGACGACGACATCGGCCGTCACATCTGAGGCGGACGCATTTCCTGATTTTTTCGGAGTGATGGGAATGCGTCTCTTCGCATTCCCGGGAAAACTGTTGCGCGCTTTTTCCCCGGAAAAACGGCTGCGCAGTTTTATTGGAACCGCTCTCTTCAGTAAGTATTAACCAACGTAGGCTTCAGTTAAGCCTCGCGAATTATGGTGCGCGTTTACAAATCCTGATAAGCTGCGTCCCCGTTTTGTCGCTATTGGTGACCAAACTTCAAAATACAAAATACCCCGGGAAGAAACACGTAAGGAGAGTATCGTGACTTCGAAGAAGAGCAGTAGCGGCGAACAGCAGACGGCCAAGCCCGATCTCGCCGCCAACTATCGCCCTGTCGGCCTCAAGGCTGTTGCGGCGGCATCGCTGATGGCGAAACACAAGCCGACCAGCGTCAAGAAATCCGCTTGAGCGCCCGTGCGACTAACGAAAAGCGGCAGATAGTATTCAGAAGAAACTAAGCTGACCGTCGTCAGGCCTCTGCTTCTCGGGGGCCTTCAGCGGCTTTTCGACGACGACCGGCTGCTGCAGGTCAGGCCCCATATTGGCGACCTTGTTGACTTTGTCGGAGACCGGGACGGCCTCGAAAAAATCGTCCTGAACCGGCCGCATCAGGTCGACCACCTCGCGCGGTTCCTGGGTCTTGCAATCCAGCCAGCGCGAAAAATCTTCCGGCTTGACAATGACGGGCATGCGATCGTGGATCGCCGACATGCCCGAATTGGCCGGTGTCGTCAGGATCGCGCCGGTATCGACCTCGGAACCATCCGCCGAGGACCATGTCTCCATCAGCCCGGCAAAAGCGACGACCCCGCCCTTACGCGGCCTGATCCAATAGGCCTGCGGCCGCTCTCCGCTTTCCTTGGACGGGCGATGCCATTCATAAAAGCCGGTGGCCGGGATAAGTATGCGGCGATGACGCATGGCCGCCCGGAAGGAGGCCTTGCCGATCGCGGTCTCGGAGCGGGCGTTGATCAACAGCGGGAAGTCCCTCGGATCCTTGACCCAGGCCGGGGTGAGACCCCACCGCACGAGCACGGCGCGGCGGTCGGCCAGGTTGCTGCCCTGCTGCCGGCCCTCGCCTGCTATGATGACGAGGATCGGCTGCGTCGGCGCGATGTTATAGCGCGCCGGAAACTCATCGAGATCGACACCGGAGAAAAATTCGCGCAGGTTGGCGCTGGAGCTTGTCAGGGCGAAACGTCCACACATCGGCTTGTCTTTGCACCCGGCTTGAGTCCGGTCAAGGCGTCAGCCTCTCGGCCCAAAGAGGATAATGCTCGTTCCGGCAAGGCAGACCAGCGCCCCGCCGATATCGTAGCGATCAGGCACGCGGCTTTCGACCAGCCAGAGCCAGAGCAGTGAGGCGGCGATATAGATGCCGCCATAGGCCGCGAAAGTGCGGCCGGCGGCCTCGCTCGGCACCAGAGTCAGAAGCCAGGCAAAAAGCGCCAGCGAGACCATTCCCGGGGCCAGCCACGAGATTGGCTTTCCAAGTCTCAGCCACGCCCAGAAGGCGAAGCAGCCGGCAATCTCGAAGACGGCGGCAACGGCATAAATGATGTAGGTCACGGAAGCACCTCTCGCGCCTTCGCATTTCTTCGGCAGTATTCATCGGGTAGGATGGGTCATCACAGCAAGAGCCATCTCATGATCTCCACCGCCAAAGCCGCCTCCTCCGCCATTCTCGAACGCGACGGACGATTCCTTCTGGTGTTGCGGCGCAATCCGCCTTCTGCCGATATGTATGCGTTTCCGGGCGGCCGCGCCGAACCGGGCGAGACGCCGGAGCAAACGGCGTTGCGCGAATTCCGTGAGGAAACGGGCATTTCGGTGCGCAATCCGCAGCTGTTTTCGACCTATGACCTGAAGACCCATGCCGCCGATGGCAGCCTCAGCAGCCACTTCTTCCTGTCGGTCTTCCGCGTCGAGGCGGATCGGGAGCTGGTGGCTGAGGCCGCCGACGATGCGGCGGCGCTCGGCTGGTATACGGTTGAGGAAATCCGGCGGCTGCCGGTGCCGCAGAGTGTGCTCGAATGCGCAGAACGGCTAGAACAGGATGATTTCAGGCCGACCGGCCTATAATCTGAATCTTATTCTGAAATAAAATTAGAGCATGATGTCAAAAGAAACCGCTGACACTTTCGGCAGCATGCTCTGGCTTGCGGCGAATAGGAGTGGAAACTCTCAAGGTCCGCCTTGTTGCCGTCATGCTCAACGTATCAACTGGGAGCATGATTCCCGTTCGACGCGTTTTCCTGTCCCTGCTCGTGCTCGCCGGCCCCACCATGGCGCAGGGTAAGAACGCGCCGCCTCCACGGGAGGAGGAGATTACGCCGCCGCCTGCGGTGACGGTGCCCTATGACGACAAACTGGCACGGCTGGCCGAGGTGTTGGGCTCGGTGCATTATTTGAGAACGCTCTGCAAGGCGGCAGGCGGCGACGAGTGGCGAAACGGCATGCAGCAGCTGCTCGATTCGGAGACCGGCAACGAGCCGCAGCGTAGGGAAAAACTGACCGCAGCCTTCAATCGCGGCTACCGCGCCTTCGCCTCCGTCTATACCGATTGCACCGCGGCGGCCATCGTGGCAGAAGAGCGCTACCGTAACGAAGGTGCAACACTCGCCACAGAAATTACCTCGCGTTTTGGAAATTGACGTTTAATTAACCTGTTTTCGCATGTGGACGTGTCGTTTTGGGAAAAGGCTGTTAGTGTTGTTAACGGTGCAGTAAGACATGAGAAGTTCTGAGGAAAAGACAATGGAAGCAAGCCTCAACGAGATCGACGACATGATCGTCCACGAGAAGATGCAGGCGGCTCTGGAGTACCAGAACGAGGCTTGGGCCGACGGCATGGCCGACGGAATCGAGCCTGAGATCATCGCTGATGCCGCTATTGCGCATGCCCTGCGCGAGACGATCAGATTGCACGGGGAAAGCAGCGCCGAAGCCTTGCTGGATTCGCTGCGTGAACGCATGCTTGCCGGCGAATTCTCCGCGAACCGCACCCTGCAATAATTATTTTCAGAGAGTTTGATGCATACCGGTAAAGAGAAAATTTCGCGAATTCCGCTCGCGCCGGTGCTGCTTGCGTTCAGCCTCGCCGCCGGCAATATTTTCCTTGCCCCGGCAGCCTACGCGCTTTCCGAACTGCACAAGATCCCTGGCCAGGCGGCCAACGACGCGCCGGCTGCACCGGGAAGCGCTCAGGGGCAGAGCCAGCCGCAGAGTGGCACCGCTCCCAGTGTTCCCATGGCCGATCCACTGGTCAACAGCCAGAACAATCAGGGTGTCGACAAGACGCCGGGCGCCCAGGATGCTTCCAAGCCCGCCGAAGTGATCTACGACATCAGCAAGGTGCCCGAGCCGGTTCGCAAGATGCGCGAGCAGATCGTCGAGGCGGCCGCCTCCGGCGATCTCGAACGCTTGCGGCCGCTGATGGGCACCGGCACCGAGCAGACACAGGTGACTGTGGGCGAGCCCACGGACGATCCGATCGGCACGCTGAAGGATCTTTCGGGCGATCCCGATGGAGACGAGATCCTCGCCATCATGCTCGACATCGTCTCGACCGGCTTCGTGCATGTCGGCCAGGGTACGGCAGACGAGATGTATGTCTGGCCCTATTTCGCCGAAAAGGACCTGAAGTCGCTGACGCCGCCGGAGCGTGTCGAGTTGCTGCGAATCGTCACGGCCGGCGATCTTTCCGACATGCAGGAGTTCGGCGGCTATAATTTCTACCGCCTCGGCATTACCCCTCAGGGCAAATGGAAATTCTTCACGGCGGGCGATTGACGCCCACAACGCTTGCGCCTTTCGCGTTTCGCCTTTCGGTGGGACGCTTGCGATCCACCTCATGAAGACATACCTCTGAGCGATAACCAACGCGACAGGTTCCGCCATGCCAGCCGTATTCCTGAAAGACCGCTCACTTCTCTCCATCAGCGGCGCGGAAGCCCAATCCTTCCTGCAGAACCTGATCACCACCGATATCATCTCGCTTGAGGCCGACGAGGCGCGGCCCGGGGCACTGCTGACGCCGCAGGGCAAGATTCTGTTCGACTTCATGATCTGGCAGGAGGGCAACGGCTATACGATCGAAACGGATGCCGGCCAGCGCGATGGCCTGCTGAAGCGGCTGACGATGTACAAGCTGCGCGCTGCCGTCACGCTCACGCCGCGCACCGAAGATGGGGTCACCGTTTCCTGGGACGAAGATGCCGAGGGCGTTCGGGACAGCCGGGGCGTCCGGGACAGCCAGGGCGTCCGGGACAGCCAGGGCGTCCGGGATAGTCGCTTCGCCAAGGCTGGCGTCGCGTTGATCCGTCAGCCCGGCAAACACGGCGACGGTGAAGAATTGCTCTACGATGCGCTGCGCATCACCCACGGCATCGTCACGTCAGGATCGGACTTCGCCCTGCAGGATGCCTTTCCGCACGACGTGCTGATGGATTTCAATGGCGGTCTGTCCTTCAGGAAAGGCTGTTATGTCGGCCAGGAGGTCGTTTCGCGGATGCAGCACCGCGGCACCGCGCGCCGGCGCGTTGTCACAGTGTCCGCTGCAACGGCTCTGCCGGAGACCGGGACGGAGATCTCCGCCGCCGGCAAGCCTGTCGGAACACTCGGTTCGGTCGAAGGCGACCATGGATTGGCGATTGTGCGCATCGACCGCGCCGGCGCAGCAATGGCCGCCGGCACGCCGCTGCTCGCCGGGCAAACACCCGTTTCCCTCGTCCTGCCGCAATGGTCCGGCCTTGTCTTTCCCACCAGCGCCGACGAGGCCAGCGCGTGACGACCACGAAAGCTCCGCGTGCCTGGCAACGCATGTTGTCCGGGCGAAGGCTCGACCTGCTCGACCCCTCGCCGCTCGATGTGGAACTGATCGACATTGCCCATGGGCTGGCGCGTGTCGCCCGCTGGAACGGCCAGACATCGGGCGATCATGCTTTTTCGGTGGCACAGCACAGCCTCGTCGTCGAAGACATTTTCCGCCGCGTCAATGATGCGTCCCCGCAGGAGTGCCTGATGGCGCTGCTGCATGACGCACCCGAATATGTGATCGGCGATATGATCTCGCCGTTCAAATCGGTGGTCGGCGGCGGCTACAAGACGGTGGAAAAGCGGCTGGAGGCCGCCGTGCACCTGCGCTTCGGCCTGCCGCCGCATCCCTCGCGCGACCTCAAGGACCGAATCAAGAAAGCCGATACGATCGCCGCCTATTTCGAGGCGACGGTGCTCGCCGGCTTCACACCTGCCGAGGCACAGAAGTTCTTCGGCCAGCCGCGCGGCATCAGCAGGGAGATGCTGATGATCGATCCGCTGCCGGCGATCGAAGCGCAGCGGCTGTTCTGTGAGCGCTTTGCGGCGATCGAGACCGCGCGGGAGATGGTCTCGTGAGCTTCATCATCGTGTCGCCGCTGTCGCGCATCGCGGAGATGGCGGTGCGCCACAAGGTGCGCGACATGATCAGCCTGATCGCCAAGGAGCAGGCCTTTCATCGGCCGGGCGTGATCGTGGCCGACCGTCATCTGACGCTTGCGATGAACGACATCACCTTCAAGGGCACCGGCGGTCTGGTGGCGCCCGACGAAACGCATGTGCAGGGGATTATCGACTTTGCCGCGTCGTGGCGGCAGGAGACGCCGCTACTCATCCATTGCTGGATGGGCGTGTCGCGCTCGCCGGCAGCAGCCCTGATCGCCGCACTGTCACTTGCACCGGATCAGAGTGAGGAAACGCTTGCCCGTCGGCTGCGGGCGGCCTCGCCTTTCGCGACGCCGAATGCCCGGCTGATCGAGATCGGCGACGCGCTGCTTAACCGTAGCGGCCGGCTTGTTGCGGCAGTGCGGGCGATCGGACGCGGTGCGGATGCCGACGGCAACGCGCCCTTCGTGCTTGCAATCGCAGCGCCCGCCTGCGGTTGACGCTGCCGCCATCTGCCCCATCTAGCCCCGACCACGTAGAAGAGGCCAGATCATGCAACAACAGGCAGCCGACGTCCTTCTTGCCACGCAAACGGCGCTTAGCCAGGCGAGCGCGCTTGCAGTGCAATATTCCTTCTCCGTCCTCGGGGCCGTAATCCTGCTGGTTCTCGGCTGGGCGCTTGCCGGTTTTGCCAGCCGCTGGGCCTATGAAGGCCTGTCGCGCGTCCATGGCATCGACGAGACGCTGGCGCGATTCTTCACCAATGTGCTGCGATACGCGTTGCTCATCCTGGTGTTCATCACCGTGCTCGGCCAGTTCGGCGTCCAGACAGCCTCGATCATCGCGGCCCTCGGCGCAGCCGGCCTGGCAATCGGACTGGCGCTGCAGGGAACGCTGCAGAATATCGCCGCCGGCATCATGCTGCTGATCCTCAGGCCGTTCCGGGTCGGAGAATATATCGAGACCAGCAGCGTGGCCGGCACGGTGCGCGAAATAGGGCTGTTTGCGACCGAACTCAGGACCGCCGACGGGCTCTACCGGTTGGCGCCGAATTCGACGCTCTGGAATACGCCGATTACCAATTTCAGCCGCGAGGCGACGCGGCGGAACGAGCTGAAGATCAAGGTGGAGGATGACATCGATCGGTCGATGGAAACATTGATGGGCCTTGCCAAAGCCGATTCCCGGGTGCTGAAGTCACCGGAACCGAGCGTCTTCATCGACGGCCCCGGCGACGGCGCGATCTTCGTGACGCTGCGATACTGGGCGAAGACCGGTGACTGGTGGACGGTCAGCCGGGACATGGCAAAACGGGTAAAGCTTGCCTTCGACGAGAACAATCCGGCCGCGTCGCCGGATGCGCCGAACGCCGCACCGGCAGAGATGTCCAACGGCAGGGCGGCTGCCGAAAAGGCAGCACTGAGGCGGCAATGAGACATTGATCCAGGAACTTATGCAGCAGACTATTGAATGACGCCGCAGGACAGTCTTTCCCCGGCATCACCCGAGGGCTGGCTGCGATAGTCATCCGAATTGGCGTGCACCATCAATGCGCGGCCGCGAATGCCGTCGGTCTTGCCATCAAGCGTGACCATGCTGTCGAAGACCTGCGCCCTCAGCACGCCGTCCTGCCCGACATATTGATTGGGCATATCGCCGGCATGCGGCCCCTTGGCGGCAAGGATGCCATGCTCGGCCTTCTCAGGGTTGAAGTGACCGCCGGCCGACTCGTGATGGGTCGCGGCGTCGCATCGGCCGGTCTCATGAACATGGAAGGCCACCCATTTGTTCGCCGGCAGTCCCGATATCTCGAGCTCGATCAGCACACCGCCGGTGGCGGCAGCCGTCAGCTGCGCGCGGCCATCTTCCTTGCCGTCCTTGCCGACGAAATTGGCAACCGCGGTCTGCTTGTCCTGGGCACCCGCCGGCAATGCAACGGCAAGCAGGCTCAGGGCGGCGATGATGCACATGGGTTTCATGGGAGATATCCTTCCGTCCGGTTGTCCTTCTGAACGTATCAACCCGGAAGGTGTTCCTCATTTGGAGCGCCGTGTGTCCGACAGGAGGCTCTATCACATGGAAGTGGCGCTATTCGCGGGGAGTGCGGGACGAAAAAAGCCGGCCAACGGCCGGCTTGCAGATGACCCGATTCGGGAGCGGCTCAGGCGACGGCGCTGAAGTCGAACTGGCCGTAAGTGTTGCGGTAGAGATCGTCCGGTTGATCGCCGGTCGTCGGCGCCGTCTGCTGCAACGGATAAGGGACGCCGATGCTGCTGTCACGCGAGTCCATCATCAGCGCAATCAGGCTGCCGGAAAATTTCGGCTGCGTCTCGCTGGTGTTGTCCTCTTCCAGGAGTTCCTTGATGATGCCGGGCTTCTCATCAGCGGCACGCTCGCCACGGCTGAGTACACCATCGCCATTGGCATCAAGCCGCGAGAGTGTCGCCAGATATGCATATGACGTATCGGAAACGGATGTGGTGCTGGTCATACAAACCTCCATTCACCGCCTTTTGCCGGTGGTGTTTGTACGCAATACGAACGTGGACAATCATTGAATGACTCGCTGGTTAAACTGATTTGCGCGGTGCGTCAATAAGTTGTTAACTTCTCATTAACGATGATTGACAACGGTTAACGGACTGGCCTGAGGCTGAGCATCCGCCTGCGCCAAGCGAAGAGGCTTTGCGGTATTTCAGCGATTTTTCACATATAAAACAAATGCCTAACGACGCGAAGCCGCTGCTGCACTGCAACCGAATATTAATCCCGCCCGTCCAGAATGAGCGACACTAGATACCACCTGGACGTTTAGTTTATGAGAAATCAATTTAATGGCCACTTTTGGAAGAGTTTTCAACGCGATGATGTACGTCCATCAAATGACGGCCATGGCCGTCGCGCCCGCCCTGCAGAGGCCTCGCCATGAAAGCTGAGGCACTCTTCTGGCAGCAATGCAGCCAGGCCGTCACCGCCGATGGATCGGTGGATGCACAGCGTCTTATGGAGCTTGTCATCGCGACCTATCGTGTCCACGAAAGCGACTATGACGAGATCGAAAGAAGCGCGGAAACGATGCTAAGGGACAACCATGCGCTGAGAGGCAATATGTCAGCCCTCAGTCAGGCATTCGACGGACAGCAGAGGCTCTTCGAAATCATCCTCAACAACCTGCCACTCGGTCTCAGCGTCTTCGACGCAGATCAGCGGCTGACACTTTCCAACATTCGCTTCAGTCAGCTTTTCGGCCTGACGCAGGCCGATGTCACTCCAGGCGTGACAATCGCCGATCTCATCGACAAAATGCGCGGTGCGGAAGGCGCCAGCGCCAAGCCCGGCCGGCGAGCCGGGCGACATTCCTCCGCAGCCGTAAAAAGCAGCGGTATTCGTCGGCGCGAATGGCTGATGGACGATGGCCGCGTCATCCAGAGCATGGTGACTATCCTTGCCGACGGCAGCAACATCGCCATTCATGCCGATATTACCGAGGATCGAAAGGCGGCTGAGCGCATCACCTATCTCGCCCACCACGATCCGCTGACCGGTCTTCCGAACCGCATCCATTTCCGCCAGCAGGTCGATGCGGCACTCGCAGAGCGCAAACCGGACGAGCAGATCGCCCTCATTCACCTCAACCTCGACCGGTTCAAATCGATCAACAACTTGATGGGCGTGTCCGCCGGCGACACGATCCTGCAGCAGGTCGCCGCGCGCATCCGGGCATCGGCCGGTTCGGAAAACACCCTGGCGCGGCTGGGTTCGGACGAATTCGCCATCCTGCAGACGGGCAGACAGCAGCCGTGGAACGTGACGGCGCTGGCCGAGCAGATCCGCCGCGAGCTTTCCGAGCCATTCCTGCACGGCGAAAAACAGATGGAGCTCAGCGTCTCGATGGGGATCGCAGTCGCCCCGGGGGATGGCGATGAAACCGATATCCTGCTGAAACATGCCGGCGTGGCGCTGTCGCATGCCAAATCGGACGGGCGCAAGCGCGAGCGTTTCTTCGCCGGCGAGATGGAAGCGCAGATGCAACTGCGCCACGCGCTGGAGGCGGACCTCAGAGCAGCCATCGAGAAGGAAGAATTCGAGCTGCATTACCAGCCGCTCTACGACCTTTCGCAGCGGCGCATCTGCGGCTTCGAGGCGCTGATCCGCTGGAACCATCCGATCCGCGGCCGTGTTGCGCCGATAGATTTCATTCCGTTCGCCGAAGAGGTCGGCCTCATCGTCGATATCGGCCGCTGGGTTTTGCGCCGGGCCTGCAGCGATGCGGCAGAATGGCCTGAAGACATCAAAGTCGCCGTCAACGTTTCGGCGACGCAGTTCAGCAGCAGCGACCTGACCAGGGATGTCGGCGAAGCGCTGGCGACCGCCTCATTGTCGCCGCTGCGGCTCGAGCTCGAAATCACCGAAAGCGTGCTGATGGAAAATCTCGGCGAAGTGCTGCCGATCCTGCATGCGCTGAAGGAGCGCGGCATCCGCATCTCTATGGACGATTTCGGCACCGGCTACTCCTCGCTGAGCTATCTCTCAAGCTTCCCCTTCGACAAGATCAAGATCGACAAATCCTTCGTCAACGACATCGTCGACAACAAGGAAGCACATGCGATCATGCACGCGATCATTCTGCTCGGTGACGCGCTCGGCATGCGCGTCACCGTCGAAGGCGTCGAGACGGCCGAGCAGCTGGCGCTGCTCGAATGCGAGGAATGCGACGAGATCCAGGGCTATCACATCAGCCGGCCGAGACCCGCGCTTGACGTGCCCCATCTTCTTTCCCTGCCGAGAAACGGCGGCGCGACACCTCTGCCGAGCCACTGAGCCAGCTTCAATTGCGACTCGCACGGCAAGCGGCTACATAATCGGCAACGGTCCCCGAGCCTTCGTTGTCGCGTTCTTCGACCGAGATCCCGAATCCGCTTCCGCTCCGATGCTCTATCGACGGAAGACAATCCTCCTCATAAACAGGTGGCGCAATGGTCGAGGCCGAAGCCTTCTCTCCTCATGAAACGCTCGCCGCGGCGCTGATCGCCCATGCGGCCGATGGCGACGACGGCTCGCACGATCTTGCCCATATCCTGCGCGTCTTCCGGAACGCCATGCGCATCCATGCTAGCGAAGGCGGCGACGGGCGAATTCTTGCCGCCTCCGTGCTGCTACACGACTGCGTTGCCGTAGAGAAGAATTCGCCGCTGCGGGCACAGGCATCGGCTTTGGCGGCGCAGAAGGCTTCGGCGATCTTGGCAGAACTCGGCTGGAATCAGGCGGATATCGACGCTGCGGCTCACGCCATCACCGCGCATAGTTTCTCGGCCGGGGTGGCGCCGCAGACGCTGGAGGCAAAGATCTTGCAGGATGCCGATCGGCTGGATGCGATCGGCATGGTCGGCGCCGCACGCTGCTTCTATATTGCCGGGCGACTGGGATCCGGGCTCTACGATCCGTTCGACCCGGCGGCAGCGGATCGCCCGCTCGACGACAAGCGGTATGCCATTGACCATTTCCGGACGAAGCTGTTCAAACTGGCGGACGGGTTCCAGACCGAGACCGGCCGCAGGTTGGCGGCCGCGCGCGACAAAAGCCTGCGCGACTTTCTCCAGGCATTCATGGACGAGATCTAGGAGAACGGCATGCGTATCAGCGACCTCTTCATCTATCCCCTCAAAAGTGCCCGCGGCATTGCCCTGCCTTCGACCGACATCGACGCCTATGGGCTTCCCGGCGACCGGCGGGCAATGATCACTGATCCCAACGGACACTTCATCACCCAGCGCGAATTGCCGGACCTTGCGCGCATCGAGGTCCGGCCGGAGCCCGGCGCTTTTCGGCTGCTGATGCAGGGAAGGCAGGACATATCGGTGCCGCCGCCTCGGCCTGAAAGCCGCATGGATGTGAGCGTGTGGAAATCGACCGTCAGTGCCGCCGTCGCCGATCCCGAAAGCAACCGGTTGCTTTCCGAATGGCTCGGCCGCGAGGTGCGGCTGGTCTTCTTCGACGGCCAGGCAAGGCGCACGGCGAATGCCGAATGGGCCGGTGAAGGTACGCCCGTAACCTTTGCCGACGGCTATCAGATCCTGGTGACGACAACCGGCTCGCTGAAAGCGTTGAACGCCGACCTCGCGGCCCATGGCGAAGGCAGCGTTGGCATGGAACGTTTCCGTCCGAACATCGTCATCGATATCGACGAGGCCTGGCCGGAGGACCGCTGGGCGGCGATCGAGATTGCCGGCATCCGCTTCGATCTCGTCAAACCCTGCTCGCGCTGCATCATGACGACGCAGGACCAGTTGACCGGTTCACGCGAGGTACCCAACCCGATGCCATCAATGGGCCGCATCCGCATGTCGGCCGACCGGCGTGTGCCCGGCCCGCTCTTCGGCTGGAACGTCACCCCGCGCGCCAACGGCAGGATCACGATCGGTGACACCGTGCGCGTCGTCGAGGAAAGGCCTGAGGGCTGGGCGTTGAAGGTTCGTGCACGGCGGTAGGTCGAATTGCGGAAGGCTTTCTTCCGCACGCGCTGCAACGTTCTCCCCCATTCCTGTGCTCGTCACAGGAACGAGGAAGCGTGGGGGATTGTCGCCGCCTCTCACTGATGCCCGAGTGCGGCGTCGATCGCCGCCATGATATCCGCCGGCAGCGGTCCCTTTTCCAGCGCCCCGACATTTTCCTCCACCTGGGCGAACGTGCGGAAGCCTGGAATAGGCAGTGTGCGCGGCGATTTTGCCCAGAGCCAGGCGAGCGCCCCTTGCGTCAGCGTGCGGCCACCCGAGGTCAGGAGATCGCGGACGGCGTCGAGCCTTGCGGCGAATTCCGGGGCCATGCGCCCGTCCTTGAAGTAGACCATCCAGTCGAGGGCCGCGCCGCGTACATCCTTGGCGCCCACTGCCTTGTCGGCGGTAAACTTGCCGGTCAGGAGCCCCATGGCCAACGGACCACGATTAATAGAGATCAGCCCCTGCCTTTCGATCACCGCGATCATCTCCGGCACCGGCTCAAAGACGTTCATCGTATGCTGCACCGAGACATAGCCCTGGCGGCCGGCATGGCGGGCGGCGCGATCGGGAGAATCGGTGCTCCAGCCGAATGCGCCGATCTTGCCTTCGGCGCGCAGCGCCTCCAGCACGTCGAAGACGGCATCGGATTGTTCCAACGGAAAATCATTGATGTGGAATTGCAGGAGATCGAGGCGGTCGCGCCTGAGGCTGCGCAGCGAGGTCTCGACCGAACGGCGGATGAAGGCCTCATCGGCGAAGGCGCCAGTTGCCTGCTTGGTTTGCGGGTCGGTGGCGAAGCCGAACTTGGTGGCGACGACAATATCGTCGCGATTGCCGATCGCCCGGCCGAGCACTTCTTCGGAATGGCCGGCGCCGTAATTCGAGGCTGTATCGAAGAAGCAGATGCCGAGTTCGATGGCGCGGCGGATCGCTTCGACGGATTCATCGTCGTCGACCTCGCCCCAGCCGAGCGGCGTGTCACCGGCAAAGAAGGGGCCGCCGATCGCCCAGCATCCCATGCCGAGACGCGGAATTTCGCGGCCGTTCCAGAGCGTGATCGTCGTCGGTGTTGCGGTCTTGGTCAGCATGGGATCCTCCTTGGCTGGCAGTCCTCCAGACATAGGAAGGGCTCCCATGCGGGTAAACCGCCAAATCCGGAGGATGTTTTGCACCGGTAAAAAACCGAAGTCAGGCGGAAATATCATTCGGACCGGAAAGCGTCCGCAAGGCTGGATTGAGCGCCTTGAGCGCCGCCTGAACGAAGCCGTCGCGGGCTGCTGCGGCTTCGATGCCGCGTGGTTCATAGACGTGGCGATGCAAAAAGAACCCGGTCAGACGGAACGCGGCCGTGAGACTATCGAAGTCGGCCGCACGATTGCCTTCGATACCGAGAAACGGTGGCAGGAGCAGCATCTTGTCAGCCCAGGGGGCACCGGCGCTGCGGCTGACGGCGCGGCCGGATTTGGGCGAGACATAGACGAGATCGGAACGGGCGCCGGTCGCGGCGCATTCGGCGAGATCGAGGCCGAAGCCGAGATCGTTCAGCACCGCCAGTTCGAAACGCACGAAGAGCTCGCCGGCATCGGCCGGGTTGTGCAGGTGATCGAGGATGACCTCCAGCGCTTCGAAGAGATGCGGATGCGGATCACGCTCCGGCAGCAGCCGCAGCAGCGCGCCCATCGCCTGAACGCCGTAGACGGCGGTCGCCGTTTCCATCAGGCGGGCGGCGCGCAACGTCACCGGTTCGACGCGGAATTCGCCGAGATGTTCGTCCAACCTGGCGCGCCAGATAACCTCCACGGCATTGCCGGCCTGCAGCACCGGCTGCATGGCGCGCGACCGGCCGGAGCGCACCAGGCCAAGATGGCGGCCGCGATCGCGCGTCATCACCTCGGCGATGACACTCGTCTCGCCGTGGCGCTTGACGCCCAGGATGATCGCCTGATCCTGCCACTGCATCGAAAGAAGTCCTTGCGGCTGACGAATCCATCCTAGAGCCTTTCCCGGTTAGATTGAAGCATTCTGTTGGCTCAAACGGAGTCGGATGGTCGACCGGCCGGCGCGTCGTAGCCCGGCTTTACGGCCAAGCCGGCCGGTCGATCAGCCGGCCCGTTTCAGCCAACCCGAAGGGCCGGGCATCTTTCCGCCAGGATCAGAGGCGATCGGCTCGGCCGTACCAAGAGGTATGCCCGTCGCCAATCGCCTCTGCCCTGACGAAAACCTGCTCCGGCAGAATGCTTCAATCTAACCAGGAAAGGCTCTAGAACATGATGCCGAAAATGGAAAAGGCCTAGCTGCTGTCCTGGACCGCGTCAGGCGACGGCGGGGAATAACCTCAGCAGGAATTGACGCATCGCCGTTTCGTCGAAAGGCTTCACCAGAAGCGGAATGTGCTGCAAGTCCGGCGGGAAATCGCCGGTATCGGAATAACCGCTGACAAAGCCGAAGGGAATGCCGAGATCGAGAAGATGACGAGCAAATCCGAAGCTCATGCCCTCGCCGAGATTGACGTCGAGAAGCGCGAAATCATAGGTCTCCGCAGTGATGGCAGCCCTCGCCTGCTCCACACTGCCGACGATATCGATATTCTCGACGCCGGCCAGGCGCAAAATGTCCTCCGCCTCCATCGCGATAATCAGGCTGTCTTCAAGAACCAGAACACGGATTGCGCTCATGATTGCCCGCCCTCCGTCGGGCGGCAGTCGCAGCGCCCCGGCTGTTTCGCCAACATCAATGCCCTCCGGTGCCCCGCATGGCACGCTGTCGGTGAATTCCGCCACCATTTCTGAATGAACCATTTTTCTGCCCGGTCGATAAGAATCAAATCGGAGGAAAGACGACGACCGAGCTTATTTTCCCTGATGCTAATGCGCATTTAAAAAAGACATAAGGCCGGGACTAGATGAAGGGACGTTTGCTTTCTCCGAGCCCTTCCCAGCCAGCAATCGCCATCAGTTCCTCGCCGTTCAGAACCTCGCAGCCGCGCTCCTGCCAGCGGATCAACCCACGTTCACCGAGCTTTTTCAAGGTCTTGTTGGTGTGGACGATGGAAAGGCCGAGCGTATCGGCAATGTGTTGCTGGGTGATGGGGATGAATTGGCGGCCATTGAAGAGATTAAGCTTCCGGCCGCGCTCAAACAGGAAAGCGATCAGATAGGCTGCTCTTTCCAACGCCGTGCGACGGCCGATGCTGAGCAGGTGTTCATCCAAGATTCGCTCCTCGCGCGCCGCGATCCAGGTGATGTCGAAGGCAAGCGAGGGGTGTTTGTTATAGAGCGTCATCAGCCTGTCGCGCTCGAAGACGCAGAGAGAAACCGGTGAAAGCGCTTCGACGGAATGCTGCATCTCGCCGGCGATCGTTCCCTGCAGGCCGACCAGATCGCCCGGCATGATATAATTCAGTATCTGGCGGCGCCCATCCTCCAGCATCTTGTAGCGAAAGCCCCAACCGGCAAGCACGGTGAAAAGATGGGCGCTGTGCGCACCCTCGACGAGGATGGTGGAGCCGGCATCGACGGCAAGTTCACCTCTCTTGAAATTGGAAACGAATTCCAGTTCGTCGCGGCTGAATTCCCGGAAATGCGGCAGGGGCCGCAAAGGACATTGCTGGCAAGGAGTCTTGAAGGAATTGATCGATCTCGACGTCACCATGCCCGCCCCTGCCGTCGCAAAACAGGCACGCCGTCTTTGGCGCGCCGTTCATGAAGGAATGCACAAGTTACCGAATTGTTCCGTGAGCGATGCGGTTTTTTTATTTGAAAACAAGGGGCTGGCAGCCGAATAAGCAAATTCTTGCCACCCCTTATTTCGGGAAATCGAGACCCATTTCGCGGAACCGTTCGGGATCATCACCCCAATTCTCGCGAACCTTGACGAACAGGAAGAGATGGACCGGCTGCTCGAGGATCTCCGACAATTCCTTGCGGGAAGCCGTCGAGATCGCCTTAATAGTTTCACCACCCTTGCCGAGCGCGATCTTCTTCTGGCTGTCGCGCTCAAGATAGATCACCTGCTCGATACGCACCGAGCCATCCTTGCGCTCTTCCCACTTCTCCGTTTCGACATGCGAGGCGTAGGGAAGCTCCTGGTGCAGCCGCAGGAACAGCTTCTCGCGGGTGATCTCGGCGGCGAGCTGGCGCATCGGCAGATCTGAAATCTGGTCTTCGGGATAATACCACGGCCCCTCCGGCAGCGTTGCAGCCAGATAATCCATAACATCGTCGCAGCCGGAGCCGTTTTCGGCCGATATCATGAAGGTGCGATCGAAGGCGATCTTTTCATTGGCAGCGGCCGCGAGGGCCAGCAGATCCTCGCGGTTGACGCGGTCGATCTTGTTGAGCAGCAGGATCTTCGGCTGCCGGACTTCCTTGAGGCCTTCGAGGATGGCTTCGGCATCGCCGCGCAGGCCGCGCTCGCTGTCGATCAGCAGCACGATCAGATCGGCATCCCTCGCGCCGCCCCAGGCCGAGGTCACCATGGCGCGGTCGAGCCGGCGGCGCGGCTTGAAGATACCGGGTGTATCCATGAAGACGATCTGGGCGTTGTCGTGGATCGCGATGCCGCGAACGATGGCACGTGTCGTCTGGACCTTATGGCTGACGATCGAGACCTTGGCGCCGACCAGGCGGTTCACCAGTGTCGACTTGCCGGCATTGGTCGGCCCGATCAGCGCGACAAAGCCCGAATGCGTCGGACCACTGGTTTCTGCGGCAGCTTCGGCCGCGATATCTTCTTCTTGTGTCATTGTCCCGTCAGTTTCCGGCAGGCGATTGCTGCCAAATGCCTTCGCGCTCAAGCATCTTCGTCGCCGCAACCTGTTCGGCGGCACGCTTCGACCGCTCTACGCCGGTTTC
>Ga0209051_1000515_pt1 | contig 48825 bp, 44 predicted proteins | sample AraplaCvi_mMS_r2_2_FD_184286 | JGI IMG/M metagenome (GOLD analysis project Ga0209051, IMG submission 184286) | Arabidopsis root microbial communities from North Carolina, USA - plate scrape MF_Cvi_mMS_r2 (SPAdes) (version 2) | ecosystem: Host-associated > Plants > Roots > Endosphere | place...
CTACGTCGGCAACGGAAAGCCCCGCGGCTCACACCCCAAACCAGACGAAACGTCACCGATGTCCTGATACACCAACTGTCACCTATGTCCTGATGCAGAACTGTCACCGATGTCCTGATACATCACACATTCGTCACAGCGACTTGTCGGTGGTTCGAACTATTGTTCGAATATGGCTATCGACTGCGCCACCATCCGCACCGCCTACGCGGCCCTGGCGGATGCCCTCGCGACGGTCAACAGCCTCGACTACACCGCACTACCCATCGAATTCCTGCTGGAGCTGCAATCCCAGCGCGAAACCCTCAAATGCGCCGCCGAAGCCACGGATCACCGCATCCTGGCCGCCGCCCAAACCCAAGCCACCGCCAAAGACATCGGCGCCAAAGACTGGCCCGAGGTGCTGCACGTGCGGCACCGCATCAGCCGGGACGAAGCCCGCCGGAGGGTCCGGGACTGTGACCATCTGGGCCCGCGCTCGGCGATCACCGGCGAACCGTTGGGGCCGCTGTGGGAGCTGGTTGCCGCCGCGCTGGCTGACGGTGCGATCAACAGTGAGCACGTGCAGGTGATCACCTGGTTCTTTGAGAAGTTGCCGCTGTGGGCGGCCGACCCGATCACCATGGCGCAGTGCGAGACCGACCTGGTGGCCGACGCCCGAGTCAAAACCCCCGAAGACCTCCGCCGCGCGGCCGCGGACCTGTTGTACCGGCTCGATCAAGACGGGCCCGAACCCGACGACAACGAACCGGACCCGAAGCGTTCGTTCGTGATGGGTAAGCAGCGGCCCGACGGGCGTTCGGAGGTCACCGCCGAGCTGGATCCGGAAGGCCGCGCGTACTGGCAGGTGTTGTTGGACAAGTACGCCGCCCCGGGCATGTGCAATCCCGCCGACGAGGTGCCGTGTGTGTCGGGTACGCCGACTCAAGAGCAGATCGACAACGACACGCGCACCCTGGCGCAGCGGCAGTACGACGCGTTCAAAATGGTCGGGCGGATGATGCTGGCCTCCTCCTCCGGGGTGCACAACGGCTTCCCCGTCGCGGTTCTCGGCACCTGCACCCTCACCGACCTGGAGAAACGCGCCGGGGTCGCTGTGACCCACACCGGCACCAAACTCCCGGTCAAAGACCTCATCCGGATGGCCGCACAAGGTTCGGATAACTACCTCGCCATCTTCGACGACCACACCGGCCAACCGCTCTATCTGGGCCGGGCCGCGCGCACCGCCAGCACCGCGCAACGGCTGGCCCTGTTCGCCCGGGACCTGGGCTGCACCCGCCCCAACTGCACCGCCCCCGCCTCCCGCTCCCAAGCCCACCACATCACCAACTGGCGCGATGACGGCCTGACCAACATCGACACCATGACCCTGGCCTGCGGCCGCGACAACCGCCTGGTCGACACCGGCGGCTGGACCACCACCATGGGCCCCGACGGCCGCACCCACTGGACCCCACCACCACTACTCGACATCGGCCAACCACGCACCAACCACTACCACCACCCAACGCTGTACACCACAGAGCACGGCGGGAACGCCGACGGTGGCGGCGATGGTGAAAGCGACAGTCCCGCAAGGTGATACGGCACCCAACGGCGCCAGTAGGCCACGCCGATCAACCGCGGCGGCGGTACCGCACGCGCTGCGGCACCCACGCGGCAAGACGGGCCGCATCGATTCACAGCGCCCACACGACGCAACGCGCCACGACGCGCGATGGCCACCTACGCCTACGCCGGCGCCGAGCCTGTGCCTACGCAGCACCTGCACCTGCGCCGAGACTCAACCGCGCCTAGGAGTTGCCCTTGTCACCGCGAACCGACCGGCTGCCGTGGCCCGCCTTTGAGCTACGCGACGGCGATACCCCCGCCTTGCCTGTGCCCTTTGGCAGGCCTGCCTGCGATCCGGCATTCTGGCCGCCGACATTCCGATCCTGGGACTGGCCGGCAGCCGTCACCGGCCCATGCTGCACCGACTGCCGCCCCGTCGACTTGAACTGCCCCACCAACTCGTCGCCGGTCGTATCGGACGTCGTCACTGCGCCCTTCGATGTCCGCGACGTCGGTGACAGCCGCCCGTTGTGTGTCGCCTTGAGAGATGGCGTCACTGGGTCGGAGACGGTCGCGGTGGGTGCGGCAGGCGCGACAGGCCCGGTCGACACGGCCGCCGTCGGCGTGGGCGTCGCGGAGACCGGCGCCGGTACCGCCGCGAACGGCAGCAAGTTGAGTATCGGGGCAGCAATGGAGTTGAAAATCGTGAGCGGCACACCCACGACCAATCCGTACAGGATGATGCCGAAGAACACGAACGGGCCGAAGACGGCAGCGAGCTCCGGCGTACTGACCAATGGCTGGGCCAACGTCAAGAAGGCCGTGGACAACGCCGACACGATCGCCTGTTCGATGACGGCGACGGCCCCGGCCGGCTGCGGGGCGGGTAGTACCGTCGCCGCCAGAGGCATTGGCGCCGTGACGGATCCAGTCGTCGGCGTCGTCGCGGCCGCACTGGCACCGGAGCTGCCGCCGCCCACCACGCGCACCGCGGCCGCCACCAAGTCGGCGTGGGTGTCGACGAACTGGTCCAGCGCGGCCCAGTGCGCCACCATCGACGTAGTCACAGCCGATACTCGGACGGCGCCGGCGTCGAACATGGCACCACGCACCGGCGGGGCCGCGCCCACAAAGCCGAGCACCACGATTGCGGTGGTGGCGACCGCGACCCCGACGTTCAGGCGAGCCACACCGTCCAAGCGAGCCACACCGTCCAGACGAACCACACAACGAGAGCCGGAGTTGACCATTGCGCACCCCTTCCACGAAGGAGCGTCAGAACTACGGCAGCGCCAACGCTCACCGCCGATAATTATCTCGCACGTCAATACGGATGGGCATCAGCCATCTGACGGAGATTCCGGGGCGCGCGGCTGAATTGAGTCAGTCGCTGAATTGAGTCAGTCACTGAATTGAGCCAGTCGCTCAAATCAGCCAGTCACTGCAGCGGGGCACCCAGCTGCCTCACTTTGCCAGCAGCTCGGCGTGCATGTCCTCGAGCGCAACGCCTTTGGTCTCACGAACCCACTTGGCGACGAACACCAGCGACAGGAACGCGCACAGCGCGTAGAAGCCGTACGCGACGCCGAGCATGCTGCGCAGTTCGGGGAAGGTGACGGTGATGGCCCAGTTGGCGACCCATTGGCCGGCTGCGGCCAGACCCAGCGCCGCGGCTCGGATGCGGTTGGGGAACATCTCCCCCAGCAGTACCCACACCACCGGCCCCCACGACATGCCGAACGCCACCACGAACAGGTTGGCGGCGACGAGGGCGACGGGCCCCTCCACGCCGCTGAGTTGCGGCACCCCGTTCACCTGCGGGGCGGTACCGAAGATGACCGCCATGGTGGCCAGCGTCAGCGTCATACCGGCCGAGCCGATGAGCAGTAATGGCTTGCGGCCGATCTTGTCGATCAGCATGATCGCGATCACGGTCGTCAGGATGTTCACCACCGAGGTGATGACGGTGATGAGGAACGACGAGCTCTCATCGAAACCGACGGCCTCCCACAGCACGTTCGAGTAGTAGAAGATCACGTTGATACCGACGAACTGCTGGAACACCGACAGCGCCAGACCGACCCAGACGATGCCGTAGAGGCTCAACGGTCCACCCCCGGGCCGGCACATGTCGCGCCACGTGGGCTTCTGTTCGGACTCGAGCGTCTGCTGGATGCGACCGATCGTGATCTCCAGGTTCTTCTCCCCCAGCAACGTGGTGAGCACCTTGCGGGCTTCCGGAATCCGGTGCGTGGCAACGAGATACCGCGGCGACTCGGGAATGGTGAAGGCCAGCAGGCCGTACACGATGGCCGGGATGGCCATCAGGATGAACATCCAGCGCCAGGCCTCCTGCCCCAGCCACAGCACGTTGCTCGCCCCACCGGCCAGATGCGCGAGCAATGCGTCGACAGCCAACGACAGGAAGATGCCGCTGACGATGGCCAGCTGCTGTAGCGATCCGAGTCGCCCGCGGATGCTCGCCGGGGAGGTTTCGGCGATATAGGCCGGAGCGATCACCGACGCGATGCCCACGCCGAGGCCGCCGACAACCCGGAATGCCACCAGCACCCAGATGTTCCAGGCCAGCCCGGCCCCGATGGCGCTGATCAGAAACAGCAGCGCGGCCAGCTTCATCACGGAGAGACGGCCGACGCGGTCGGCCAGCCGCCCGGCCGTCATGGCGCCGACGGCCGCACCGAGCAGCGCCGAAGCAACGGCGATTCCCAACGACTGGTCGTCGATCGCGAAGTGCATCTGGATCGACTTCACCGCACCGTTGATGACGGCGCTGTCATAGCCGAACAGCAGACCGCCGAGAGCCGCCACCGACGCTATGCGCACCGCACTTCGACCGGAGTCGAACTCCTCGTCGGCGAAGATCGCCGTTGTGTCGTCACCGATCGGACCATGGGACATCGGACGTCCTTTCGCAGCGCTGCGTGGGGTGCGTCAACAATCGCACAACACGCCCCGCTGCAGGACCAGAACTCGCGGCTACGAACACATTTCGGTGTAGATGTCACGAAGGTCGGCGACCCCGAGCCCGGCCAGCGATTCGATGTGCCGGCGGCGTGGTCCGTCGGGCACCGCGACGTCGTTGGGCACCACCAGCACAACGCAGCCCGCGGCATCTGCCGACTGCGCGCCGGTCACCGAATCCTCGATCGCCAGGCAGTCCTCCGCCGCAACGCCCAGCAGTTCGGCGGCCCGCAGGTACGGAGCCGGATGGGGCTTCCCGTCGGGCACCTCGTCACCGCAGACGGTGACCGTGAAGTAGTGACTACCAATGGTTTTCAGCGCCTGCTCGGTCAAGGTGCGCCGGGTGTTGGTCACGAGCGCCAGCGGAATCTCGCTGGCGGCCAAGGTTTCCAGCAACTCCTGCGCGCCCGGACGCCAGGGCAGTCCCTGCTCGAAGAGCTCACCGGTGTATACATGCAGCCAGTCCGCGGACTCGGCCATGGACTCCGGCGTCGGGTCCAGACCGAGGTCGTCGTAGACGATCCGCATGACGTTCTCCGCCGAGCCGCCGACCGTCGTCTCCCGCACCGCGTCGGTCAGCACGCCGCCCTTCTGGGCATAGAAGGCGTGCATCGCGACGTCCCAGAGCTTTTCGGAGTCGACGAGCGTGCCGTCCATGTCGAACAACACGGCCTTGAACAAATCAGTCCTCCGGGTTGTAACCGAGGTTGGGGGCGAGCCAGCGCTCGGCTTCCTTCAAGGTCCAGCCCTTGCGCCGCGCGTAGTCGGCAACCTGGTCCTGGGCCAAGCGGCCGACCACGAAGTACTGCGACTGCGGGTGCGAGAAGTACCAGCCGCTGACGGCGGCGCCGGGCCACATCGCCATCGACTCGGTCAGCTCGATACCGGTCCGCTCGGTGACATCGAGCAGTGAGAACAATGTCGTCTTCTCGGTGTGCTCGGGGCAGGCCGGGTAACCGGGCGCCGGGCGGATGCCGACGTACTTCTCCCCGATGAGTGCCTCGTTGTCGAGTTGCTCGTCGGGCCGGTATCCCCAGAACTCCTCGCGGACCCGCTGGTGCATCCGCTCGGCGAACGCCTCCGCGAGCCGGTCGGCTATCGACTCCAGCAGGATGGCGCTGTAGTCGTCGAGGGCGGCCTTGAACTCCATGATCTTGTCCTGGCTGCCGAGCCCCGCGGTGACCGCGAAGGCGCCGACGTAGTCGGCCAGACCCGTGTCCTTGGGCGCGACGAAGTCACCCAGCGACTTGTTCGGGATGCCGTCGCGGTGCTCACCCTGCTGGCGCAGGTTGTGCAGCGTGGTGAGCACCTCGGTGCGGGTCTCGTCGGTGTAGACCTCGATGTCGTCGCCGACAGCGTTGGCCGGGAAGAAACCGATCACGCCGTTGGCGCGCAGCCACTTCTCCTTGATCAGGGTGTCGAGCATCTCCTGGGCGTCGTCGTACAACTTGCGCGCGGCCTCGCCAGACGCCGGGTTGTTGAGGATGTCGGGGAACTTGCCCTTCATCTCCCAGGCGTTGAAGAACGGCTGCCAGTCGATGTACTCACGGAGCTCGGAGAGGTCGTAGTCGAGGAACTCGCGAACGCCCACACCCTGGGCCGGCACCGGCGGCGTGTAGCCGTCCCACTCGATGGGCGTGCGGTTGGCACGCGCCTTCTCGAGCGTCAGCATCGGCCGCTCGTTCTTCTGCGAGTGCCGTTCGCGCAGCGCGGCGTAGTCCTTCTCGGTGGCTTCCATCAGGGCCGGACGCTGCTTGTCGTCGAGCAGCGCGGCCGCCACGGGGACTGAGCGGGACGCGTCCTTGACCCAGACCACCGGGCCGCTGCGGCGCGGCGAAATCTTCACGGCGGTATGGGCACGCGAGGTCGTCGCACCACCGATCAGCAGCGGGATCTCGAGGCCTTCGCGTTCCATCTCGACGGCGAAGTTCACCATCTCGTCGAGCGACGGCGTGATCAGGCCGGACAGGCCGATGATGTCGGCGTTGTGCTCCTTGGCGGCGTCCAGGATCTTCTGGGCAGGCACCATCACACCGAGGTCGATCACTTCGAAGTTGTTGCACTGCAGCACAACCCCGACGATGTTCTTGCCGATGTCGTGGACGTCGCCCTTCACGGTCGCCATCACGATGGTGCCGTTGGTGTCCTTGGCATTGGACGAACCGTTCGCTGGGCCATCCCCCGTCGCTTCGCTCGCCCCTGCCTTCTCCGCTTCGATGAACGGCAACAGGTACGCCACGGCCTTCTTCATCACGCGGGCCGACTTCACGACCTGGGGCAGGAACATCTTGCCCGCCCCGAACAGGTCACCGACGACGTTCATTCCGTCCATCAGCGGGCCCTCGATCACCTCGATGGGCCGCCCGCCGGCGGCGGCGATCTCGGCGCGCAGTTCCTCGGTGTCGTCGTCGACGTGGGCGTCGATGCCCTTGACGAGGGCGTGCGTGATGCGCTCGCGGACCGGCAGGCTGCGCCACTGCGCCGCGACCGGGTCCTCTTCCTTGCCCTTGGTGTTGAACCGTTCGGCGATCTCCAGCAGCCGCTCGGCCGCGTCCTCGCGCCGGTTCAGCACGACGTCTTCGATGCGGTCCCGCAGCTCGGGATCGATCTCGTCGTATGGCACCAGCGCACCGGCATTGACGATGCCCATGTCCAGGCCCGCCTTGATGGCGTGGAACAGGAACACGGCGTGGATCGCCTCGCGGACCGGGTTGTTGCCGCGGAACGAGAACGACACGTTGGAGATGCCGCCCGAGATGTGGACCCCGGGCAGGTTCTCCTTGATCCACGCGCAGGCCTCGATGAAATCGATGCCGTAGGTCGCGTGCTCCTCGATGCCGGTCGCCAATGCGAAGCAGTTGGGGTCGAAGATGATGTCCTCGGCCGGGAAGCCGACCTCCTCGGTGAGAATCCGGTAGGCGCGCCCGCAGATCTCCTTGCGGCGCTCCAAGTTGTCGGCCTGGCCCTGCTCGTCGAAGGCCATCACGACGACGGCGGCACCGTACTTGCGGCACAGCCGCGCCTCGCGGATGAACTTCTCCTCGCCCTCCTTCATGGAGATCGAGTTGACGATCGGCTTGCCCTGCACGTTCTTCAGGCCCGCCTCGATGACCTCGAACTTGGAGGAGTCGATCATCACCGGGACGCGGCTGATGTCTGGCTCGGCCGCGATCAACTTGGTGAAGCGGTCCATCGCGGCGACGCCGTCGATCATGCCCTCGTCCATGTTGATGTCGATGACCTGCGCACCGACCTCGACCTGCTGCAGCGCGACCGACAGCGCGGTGTCGTAGTCCTCGGCCTTGATCAGGTTGCGGAACCGGGCGGAACCGGTGATGTTGGTGCGCTCACCGATGTTCACGAAGAGGGAGTCTTCGGTGATGTTGAGCGGCTCCAGCCCTGACAGCCGGGTCGCCACCGGGATCTCCGGCAACTCGCGGGGCGCCTTGCCCTCGACGACCTTGGCGATCTCGGCGATGTGCGGCGGCGCGGTGCCGCAGCAACCGCCGACCAGGTTGACCAGACCGGCCTCGGCGAACTCCTCGATGTAGCCGGCCTGACGCTCCGGGGACTCGTCGTACTCGCCAAAGGCGTTGGGCAGACCCGCATTCGGGTAGCAGGAGACGAAGGTGTCGGCGATGCGCGCCACCTCGGCGATGTACGGCCGCATCTCAGGCGCGCCGAGGGCGCAGTTGAGGCCGACCGCGAGCGGCTTGGCGTGCCGGATCGCATTCCAGAACGCCTCGGTGACCTGACCCGACAACGTGCGGCCGGACGCATCGGTGATGGTGCCCGAGATGATCAGCGGCCAGCGACGGCCCCGCTCCTCGAACAGCGTCTCGACCGCGAACACCGCGGCCTTGGCGTTGAGCGAGTCGAAGATCGTCTCGATGATCAGGATGTCGGCGCCGCCGTCGACGAGACCGTTGGCGGCTTCGAGGTAGGCGGCGACCAGCTGGTCGTAGGAGACGTTGCGGGCGCCGGGGTCGTTGACATCGGGCGAGATCGACGCGGTGCGCGTCGTCGGCCCCAGGGCGCCGGCGACGTAGCGCGGCTTCTCCGGGGTGCTGAATTCGTCGGCGGCCTGACGGGCCAGGGCGGCGCCGGCGTAGTTCAGCTCGTAGGCGAACTCCTCCATGCCGTAGTCGGCGAGCGAGACCGCGTTCGCGTTGAACGTGTTGGTCTCGAGGATGTCGGCGCCCGCCTCGAGGTACTCGCGGTGGATGCCCTCGATGATGTGCGGCTGCGTCAGGGTGAGCAGGTCGTTGTTGCCGACCAGATCGCTCGGCCAGTCCTTGAACCGCTCGCCGCGGTAGCCGGCCTCATCGGGGCGGTCGCGCTGGATCGCCGTGCCCATCGCGCCGTCGATGACCATGATCCGCTGACCCAGCGCAGCCGTGAGTTCGGCAGTGCAGTCCGGGCGGATGTTCGGCGCGAAGGTTTTCACCGGGGCGGCAGTCACATGCGTTCCTTCCATTGCGGAAGGCGTCCTTAACTCTGCCGAGCGTGGCGGACACCGGAAATCCCGGATCCGTTGCAACGCCTCTCGACGCCAAAGAGTCTACGTCGTCAGCTGACAGACGTTCGGACGCCCACGTTGGACAGTCGATTGTCCAGTGCAGTCACGTCACCATGGTAAGTGGCGGAACCAAACCGGTTTGTCGGCCCGACCCGCCCAGGGGTAGCGCTCGCGGTCGCCAAGAAGGGCTTACGCTGGCGTTGTGAGTCCGTCCGACCGGCCCCTGCCCCAGGGACTTGACCTGCCCGAACTGCACGATGCCGTCGTCGTCGCGGCGTTCGAGGGATGGAATGACGCCGGAGACGCCGCCAGTGACGCCCTCGAGCATCTCGATACCATGTGGGAGGCCCGCAACCTCGTAGAGATCGACGACGAGAGCTACTACGACTACCAGGTGAATCGCCCCGTCATCCGCCAGGTCGACGGCGTCACGCGCGAACTGGTGTGGCCGTCGATGAGCATCTCCCACTGCCGCCCGCCGGGCTCGGATCGCGATGTGGTGTTGATGCACGGCGTCGAACCGAACATGCGCTGGCGCACCTTCTGCGCCGAGCTGCTGGCGATCCTGGACAAACTGAACGTGCAGACCGTCGTCATCCTGGGTGCGCTGCTCGCCGACACCCCGCACACCCGCCCGGTGCCGGTGTCCGGCGCGGCGTACTCGGCCGACTCGGCCAAATTCTTCGGGCTCGAGGAGACCCGGTACGAGGGACCGACCGGTATCGCCGGCGTCTTCCAGGACGCCTGCGTGCAGGCCGGCATCCCGGCCGTCACGTTCTGGGCGGCGGTACCGCACTACGTGTCGCAGCCGCCCTGCCCCAAGGCCACCGTCGCGCTGCTGCGGCGTGTCGAGGACGCCCTGGACGTCGAGGTGCCCCTCGGCGACCTGCCGGCGCAGGCCGAGGAGTGGGAGCAGTCCGTCACCGAGATGACGGCCGACGACGAGGAGATCGCCGAATACGTGCAGTCCCTCGAAGAACGCGGCGACGCCGAGGTCGACATGAACGAGGCGCTCGGCAAGATCGACGGCGACGCGCTGGCCGCCGAGTTCGAGCGGTACCTCAAGCGCCGCGGCCGCTAGAGCTCCCCAGCGACGTAGTTCCCCACGAACAAGCCCCCTCCCGCGAGTGGCCGTGTCTGCGCACCGACACGTGGGTTCCAGCGAGCATGTTGCGGCCGCTCGTGGGCGACGAGCGGCCCCGTTTTGTACGCAATCACCCGGTGCGTCGTGCACAGACACAGCCGCTCGCGGGTGGTGAGCGGCCCCGTTTTGTACGCAATCACCCGGTGTGTCGCGTACAAACACGGCCACTCGCGCGTGATGCCCCCCAGGCCGGCCCGCGGGGAAGAGAGCTCGGGGACGAGAACTAAGCCACCTTCACGGGCTTGGGGGCCTTCCAGGTGCCGTCGAGCGCTTCTGGTTTGGGCCAGTACAACCGCATCGCCATGACGAACGGGCCGGTCGGCGCGGGCAGCCAGTTGGCTTCCCGGGCGGGTCCCGGTGACGCGTGCTGGACGTTCAGCGTGATGCCGCCGTCGGGGTCCTTGATCAGGGTGGGCAGCATCGTCGAGTTGATCAGGTAGCGGTTGATGGGGTTGGCCACCAGCAGGCTCTGCGGTAGCTCGTACATCGTCACCGACCAGAAGGCGTTGACCGGCGGCAGCTGTCCGGGGGCGAACCGCAGCGTGTAGTTGTTCGTGCCGGTCAGTGGCGCGCCCGTGCTGTCGTTGGCGGCGACTGGATAGATCGCCTCGGCCGCGGAGTTGCCGTAGATGCCGATCACCGCCCCGGCCATGCGGTAGAGGTAGTTGCCCTTGAGATCGCTTGCCGTGCCGAACAATTGGGCCGACGTCACCTCGCCGGTGTCCAATTTGTCCTTCTTGAATGTCTCGAACGCCGCCCACGCATCGGCCATCCCGTCCTCGACGGCCTTGCGGTTCTCCGGCGTCAGCTGGTCCGCGCGGAAGGCGCCGTCGGGCCCGATGCCGATGGTGGCGAAACGCTGACGCATGACCTCCTCGGCAGGCTGCGCCGGGGCGAACTTCATTGCGAAGTTGAGGATTTCGAAGAACTTCGGTGAGGTGCGCTCGTCCTGCGCCGAAAGCGGGGCGACGAAGTCGATGGGCGGCGCCGGCGGTGGGGGCGGCTGCTTCAGGAACGCCGACAGCGGCGTCACCTGGTAACCGGCCTGAATCTTCTTGACGTTCTCGATGTCGGAGGGCCCGAACAGCTGCGTTCGGTAGCCCACGAAGGCCAGCTCGGTGGAGCTGCGAATCACCCGCTCGACGCCTGGTGGGGTCGCGCCGTGCCAATTCGGCCCGGCCAGCAGGTAATTGCCCGCGCCGTTGCCGGTGGCGCGGCTACCGACGTACGCGATGTTGTAGGTGTAGCCGTCGACGAACTGCAGTGAGTAGTAACGGCCCGGCTCGACTTCCGGCACGCTCAGCACCAGCGGCTCCGCCCGTAGGTCGGCGCCCAGGAACGAGTACGGGGTGTCCGAGTTGGGCGTCTGGATCGCCTTGTCCTCGGGCGTGAAGACGCGAGCGATGTTGTGGATCTGGTTCCAGGCGCCCTTGTACTCGGGTCCGGCCTTGTCGGCGAAGTACGAGTACTGAATCCGGTAGTTGTCGACCATCGGAAACCCGTACGTGTACGCGGATTTCGCGATGGCCCGCACCTGATCCGGCGTCGGCGGGCCCGACGGGGACGGGCTCGACGGCTGGTGATCCGCACACCCGGTGGCCGCCAGCAGCATCGCGACGACACCCGCGGCGAAGAAACCGACCCGCACGGTCATCCCTTGTCGAGCTGTTCGGTGTGCGCGCTGGACGAGCGGCCAAGGGCGGCCACCTCGGCGTCCATGCGGGGCAGCAGGTCGGGCACGAACTTGGCCACCGGCACCTCACCGATTCGCGTGGCCAGCAGCGGCCGCAGCCAGCGCATCGCGCCGACCCAGCCCGGGCAGTTCACCCGCGTCTTGCGGCCCTCGATACCGGCGACGAACGCCTCACCGCACTTGTCGACCGACGTCGTCTTGCTGATGGGCCACGGCAGCTTCGTCAGCATCTCGGCGAACGTCGACAGGTCGGACTTGGTGTCGCGCACCATGGCGGTGTCGATCCAGGACATGTGCGCCGAGCCGACATCGACGCCGCGGTAGCCGACCTCCAGGCGCAGCGCGTTGGCGAAGTGCTCGACGGCGGCCTTGGAGGCGTTGTAGGGCGCCAGGCCCGGAGCGGCGGTGTACGCGGCCAGCGACGACACGATCAGGACGTAGCCACGGCGGTCCAGGACCGACGGCAGCGTGGCGCGCACGGTGTGGAACACCCCGAGCACGTTGATGTCGAGCAGCCGCTTGAAGGCCTCGGGGTCGACCTGCAGCACCGAGCCGTAGGTCGCGATCCCGGCGTTGGCCATCACCACGTCGATACCGCCGAAGCGCTCGACGGCCGCGTCGGCGGCGGCCTGCATCGAGGACAGGTCGCGGACGTCGGCGACCACGGTGAGGACATCGTCACCGAGCGTGGCGGCCGTGGCGTCCAGCGCCGTCGCGTCGACGTCGGTCAGCACCAGCTTGGCGCCCTTGCGGTGCAACCGGCGGGCCACCTCGGCCCCGACCCCCGCAGCACCACCGGTGATGAAGACGACTTTTCCGTACACAGAAGACATGGTCCGAAACGTACCCCCACGACGAAGTGGCTAGAGGGTCACCCCGAGCAGCGCATCGACGGCGTCGGCCACCAACCGCGGCGCGGCGGCGTCGTGCCCGCCGTATTCGAGCGCGTCCGTCGACCAGCCATCAAGGGCGGCAAGGACTTTCGGGGTATCGAGATCGTCGGCCAGGTACCGGCGGACCCGGGCGAGCAGATCGGTCGCATCCGGCCCGGCGGGCAGTGCGGTGGCCGCCCGCCAGCGCTGCAGCCGCACCTGCGCGGTGCTGAGGACCTCGGGGCTCCAGAAGCGGTCGGCGCGGTAGTGCCCGGCCATCAGACCCAGCCGGATGGCACCCGGGTCGACGCCGTCGGCCCGCAGCTGCGACACCAGCACCAGGTTGCCGCGGCTCTTGCTCATCTTGTGGCCGTCCCAGCCGATCATGCCGCCGTGCACGTAGTGGCGGGCGAAACGCCGCTCCCCCGTTACTGATTCGGCGTGGGCGGCGGAGAACTCGTGGTGCGGGAAGGTCAGGTCGCTGCCGCCGCCCTGGATGTCGAAACCCGCACCGAGGCGGTTCAGCGCGATCGCGGCGCACTCGATGTGCCAGCCCGGCCGGCCCGCGCCGAACGGCGACGGCCAACTCGGCTCGCCCGGGCGCTGCACCCGCCAGAGCAGGGCGTCCAGCCGGCTGGCCTTGCCGGCGCGGTCGGGGTCGCCGCCGCGCTCACCGAACAGCGCCAGCATGGTGTCGCGGTCGTAGCCGGACTCGTAGCCGAACTGGGTGGTGGCGTCGGCCCGGAAGTAGACGTCGGGGTACTCGGGGTCATCGATGACGTACGCCGCGCCGGACGCCAGCAGCTTCTCGACGAGCTCGACGACCTCGGCGACGGACTCGATGGCGCCGACGTAGTCGTGCGGCGGAAGCACCCGCAGCGCGGCCATGTCCTGCCGGAACAGCTCGGTCTCACGGTCGCCGAGAGCGCGCCAGTCGATGCCGTCGCGCGCGGCGCGCTCGAACAGCGGGTCGTCGACGTCGGTGACGTTCTGCACGTAGTGGACGTCGTGCCCGGCGTCGAGCCAGTACCGGTGCACCAGGTCGAACGTCAGATAGGTGGCGGCGTGCCCGAGATGAGTGGCGTCGTACGGCGTGATCCCGCAGACGTACATGGTGGCCTTTTGACCAGCCGAGACGGGCCGGACCTGACGGTCGGCGGTGTCGTAGAGCCGCAGTTCGGGGCCGGCCTGTTTCGGCCGGCCCGGCAGGTTCGGGACGCTGGGCGCCAGCCACGCTCGCATGACGTCGACTTTAGCCGCCGTCAACTCAGCGGAATGTCGCCGCCTGGTTTCAACTCCTGATATCGCTGCGAAAGCTCTTGATACTGCCGAGCGATCCGCGCGATGCGATCGTCCAGCTCGCCGCGGCGCGGTTCCGGTTCGGCAGCGGCAAGGTCGCGAATCCCGTGAGCGGTCCAGAACGCGTTGATTCGTCGATATCCGCCCGGGTCCAGACCGAACAGTTCTTTGAGGATTCGCAGATCATGCGGAATCGCGAAGCTGTCCCGCGAATCCTCGTGGCTGAACAGATAGTAGTAATTGTCGAAACCTGCCCAGGTGATCGCCGACATGCACAGGGTGCAGGGCTCATGCGTGCTCAGAAACAGGAGCTCACGCGTCGCCGGGCGATCCGCGATCTCGTAGAACCGGTTGAGCGTGTTGATCTCGCCGTGAAAAAGCGGATTGCGCGTTTCCGCGTTGGTCCCCGCCACCACCAACGACAGGTCCGCCTTGCGCAGCAGCGCAGCCCCGAAGACCTTGTTTCCCGCGGCAACGCCCGCCGCGGTCAGCGGCATGATGTCGGACTCGATCACGTCGAGCAGTCGCGAGGCGAGCTCCATTCGAATACTCCTCATCGGTGGTCACGCCGGACCGGTATCGTCCGCACGATGGGGCCGCCTGATCATCCCCGGGTCGCCGGGTTGTTGTTGGCCGCAGGCGCAGGTCGCCGGTTCGGCATGCCGAAAGCCTTGGTGCCCGGTGCAATTGAGCGGGCGGTCGACGTGTTGTTCTCGGGTGGTTGTGTCTCTGTTGCCGTCGCGCTCGGCGCCGAATATGAGCGCGCCGCAGCGCTCGTGCCCGACACGGCGGCGACCGTCGAGGTTGCGGGATGGGAAGAAGGCGTCGCGGCGTCGTTGCGTGCAGGACTCACAGCGATCGAAGGTGAGGCCGCTCTGATTCACCTCGTGGATCTGCCGGATGTCGGTCCGGACGTCGTCTCGCGTTTGTGTGCCCTGGCCAATCGGGACCGGCTTGCCAGGGCAACCTACTCCGGCGCGCCCGGGCACCCCGTCCTGATCGGCCGCAGTCATTGGGACCGGATCCGCACAAGCGCCCGCGGCGACCACGGCGCGCAGGAATACCTGAACAGCGTTGGCGTGCTTCATGTTCCGTGCGAGGACCTGGCGACGGGAACAGACACCGACACACCTGCCCGCTGACGGATTTCGCCCTCGCGGTCCCGCAGCGGAAGCCCTGTTCCGCCTTCACGCAGGCTGATGATCTCCGCGATGACCGCGATGGCGATCTCTGCAGGAGTTCGACCGCCCAGATCCAGCCCGATGGGAGAGGACAGCCGGGCCAATTGCCTGTCCTCGATCCCCCGCTCGCGCAGCCGTGCCACCCGGTCGTCATGGGTTCTGCGCGAACCCATCGCGCCGACGAATCCAATCTCGGGCAACCCTAACGCGACCTCCAGTAGCGGCACGTCGAAGCGGTCGTCGTGCGTCAGCACGCAGATCGCGGTCCGCGCATCGATCAGCCCGGCACCGGCCTGTTGCCTGAGGTAGCGATCGGGCCAGTCCACGACAACTTCGTCGGCCATCGGGAACCGGTCTGTCGTGGCGAACACCGCTCGCGCATCGCATACCGTCACGCGGTAGCCGACAAAAGCTGCCGCGTGCGCGACAGCGGCGACGAAGTCGGTTGCACCGAAGACGATCATCCGCGGTTTGGGCGTCAGTACGCGCGCGAAGACGACGTCGCCGCTGGGGCCGCCCAGCGTCCGGCTGGTGGTCAACGAGTCCGCGGCGCGCACCACGGCGTCGTCCAGCGCGCCGACGCCGAGACTGCCCTTCACCAATCGGTCGGCAATCACCAGGTGGGCGCCGCTACGGAGCGGACCCGGCCCCGTAGAGCTGACCAGCGTGGCCAGGACAGTGGTCTGACCCCGGTTGGCGGCTTTCACGGCGAACTCGAATTCGGTGACATTCGACGGGCCGACGCGCTCGACGAAGACATCGATGGTTCCGCCGCACAACAGGCCGACGGCGAACACCGACTCATCGCCGGCGCCGTAGCTGACGAGCCTCGGTTCGCCCGAGGACAGCACCTCGAGAGCCAGCTCGTACACCGCGCTCTCCACGCATCCGCCGCTGATGGAGCCGACGACGCTGCCGTCGCCCGCCACGAGCATCGACGTACCCGGCCCGCACGGCGTTGATCCACTGACAGCGACCACTGTGCACAACGCCACCGACTCCCCGAGCCGGGTTCGGGTCAACAGTTTCTCGATGACGTCCATGATCAGTACTGCACCCGGTCGTTGTTGCCGATCCACGTCTCGAAGGGCAGGAACGAGTGGTGCAAGCGGTGCTGCTGGACGGGGACTTCCCAAAGCGCCCGAGGCTTGTCGAACAATTCGTAGAACGCCCGGTCGTCGAATCCGCCGACTGCCGCGTCGTGGCGGTCCGCCGCGAACACGATCCGGTCGACCCTGGCCCACAAAGCCGCCGACAGGCATAGCGGGCAGGGTTCGCACGACGAGTAGAGCGTGTGGCCCGCAAGGCTGAAGCTCCCGACTTGCTGGCAGGCGGCGCGGATCGCCATCACCTCGGCGTGTGCGGTCGGATCAAGGTTCTGCGTCACCCGGTTCTGCCCGGTCGAAACCATCTCACCGCCACCGACGACCACCGCACCGAACGGCCCGCCGCCGGCTTCGACATTGGCCGTCGCCAGGTCGATCGCGACGGTGAGCCACTTGGGATCAATGCTCGTGGAAGCGTTCATTGTGGTGTTCCTTTCTGAGCCAGCCGCCAGACGCGATCCCTCGACATGGGAAGTTCGAATGGACGCACGCCGATGGCGCGACGAATCGCGTTGGCCAGCGCGGGCGCCACAGGGTTGTACGGGGATTCGCTCATCGACTTCGCGCCGTAGGGACCGAGCTCGTCGGCGGTCTCGGCGAACAGCACTGCCGTCGTCGGAATGTCGGCCATCTGGGGCACCCTGTACACGCGGAACGTGGGCGTCGTCACCCGGCCCGCATCGTCGATCATGATCTCTTCGTAGAGCGCAGACCCGATGCCCTGGGCGACGCCGCCTTCCACCTGCCCCCGGCACTGGGCCGGATTGACGACGGTGCCCGCGTCGGCGGCGTGCACCGACTGCAGAATCCTGACCGTCCCGGTCTCGGTATTGACCGCGACGCGAAATCCCTGCACGTTGAACGCGATCGAACGCAGTTCGCCCGTTTCGGCTCCGGTCGTCTGGATGCCGTCGCCCACCCGATACTGCGCGGGCGCGGCCGCGATGATGTCGCCGAATCGCACCAACCCGGTAGGGGTCTGCACGCCGTGCTCACCCAGCGCGCCGACTTCGCCTGTCAATCGGAAGACCGTGTCCAGGATCAGTTCCCGCATAGCCGACGCGGCGGTATACAACGCCTTGCCTGCGACTGTGGTCCCCGCGGAAGCGAACGCGCCCGTGTCGTAGTCAGCGGCGTCGGTGTCGCCGTTGCGCAGCGTTATCCGGTCCGGTTTGGTGGCCAGTGCGGTAGCGGCGATCTGTGTGTGGACCGTCGTGGTTCCGTTGCCGAACTCGACGGTCCCGATGCCCACTTCGTAGCCCCCGCCCGGGGTGAGCCGGACGTTGACCGAGGAGAAATGGCCGCGCGGGGCCAGCGTCGCGATGGCCGACAATGCGATGCCGTCCCCTGTCCGCCACTGCGCTCCCGTCGGGACGGTCTCGCCATCGGCATCGGCCAGCGCCTGTTCGACCAGGTCGAGGCACTGGTCGAGTCCGTAACTGCCGTAGACCAGGTCTGGTTCGGGTTCGGGATGGGCGATCAACAGGTCGTCGCCGTCGCGCACCATGTTCGTGCGACGAATGGTGAAGGGATCGATGCCCAGCTGCAGCGCCAGCTCATCGAGAGTGCTCTCGATCGCGAAGATCACCTGGCCGAGGCCATACCCCCGGAACGCGCCCGACGGTGGATTGTTGGTGTAGACAGCCTCGGCATCGACGCGCTTGACGGGACACCGATACACGGACACCGACTCCGCGCAGCCGTGGAACATGACGCCAGGCGAATGGTTTCCGTAGGCGCCGCCGTCGCTCAATACGGCCAGCTTCATCGCGGTCAATGTGCCGTCGGAGCGGGCGCCGAGGGTGACGTCGACGCGCATGGGATGGCGATGGGCGGTCGCGGTGAGCTCGTCGGTCCGCGACATCTCGTACGCGACGGGCCGCCCGGTGCGCAGCACGGCGACCGCGACGAGGTCCTCGGTGAACATCTCCTGCTTGCCGCCGAAACCGCCCCCGACCCGCGCGGTGTAGACGCGAAGCCGGTCCTCGGGCAGGCCGAGCAGGAGGCACAGTTCCTTGCGAACCAGGAATGGAACCTGTGAGCTGGTGCGCAGGGTGAGCCGGCCGTCGTCGTCCAACCAGCCGATGGTGCCGTGGGTCTCCAGCTGCGCGTGGGTGACCCGCGCGGTCCGCCAGGTACCGCCGACCGTGACGTCGGAGTTGGCCAGGGCCGCGTCGATGTCACCGCCGAAGCCCTCGTGCATCGCCGCGATCACGTTGCGCGACGCGTCGGCGACACCGTCTTCGAGCGTCCGGTCCGGGTGCAACAGCGGCGCGCCCACCGATCGGGCTTGCTCGGGATCGAATACCGCGGGCAGCACCTCGTACTCGACCACGATGCGGCGTGCCGCGTCCTGCGCCGCCGCGAGTGTGTCGGCGACCACCGCGGCGACCCGTTGTCCGATGAAGCGGACGACCGGGTCGAACACGAGGGTGTCGTCGGGGTCGTCGGTGCGTATCTCGTGGCGCGCGGTGGAAAAGCGCGGCGTCGCCACGTTCAGGTGCGTGAGGATCAATTCGACCCCAGGCACCTGCTCGGCGGCCTCGGTATCGATCGCCACGATCCGGGCGTGCGCGTGGGGTGACCGCAGCACCGAAATGTGCAGCAGCCCAGGCACATCGATGTCGAATGTGTAGGGCTCGCAACCGGTGACGATCCGTCGGCCGGCGGGCGGCCGCAATGACTGTCCGATGGCCGGGCCGGCCGGGGCGACCCCGTCGCCGCTGCCGGTGACGCCCGCCCGGATCGCCTCGCGAATGGGCCGGTAACCGGTGCAACGACACAGGTTGCCCTTCATCCGCCGGTCGAGATCGCCGAGGTCGTCGGGCTCGAGGGTGGACGCGGTGACGATCATTCCGGCGGTGCAGAAGCCGCACTGAAAGGCGAAGCTGCCACAGAATGCACGCTGCATCGGATGCAGATCGTCGCCGTCGGCGAGACCGGCCACCGTGGTGACGGCGCGGCCGCTCACCCGGGCGGCGGGGTAAATGCAGGAGTGCACCGGCACGCCGTCGAGGATGACTGCGCACGCTCCGCAGTCGCCGGCGTCGCAGCCCTTCTTGACGTCGAGGTGCCCGGTTTCCCGGAGCAGGGTGCGCAAGCACTGCCCCGGGCGAGCCTCGGCTTCGACGGTCGCGCCGTTGACATCAAATCTCATACGCACGCCATTACGCGGTGCCGCCGGCCGGTCGTCATCGCGCGATTCGCAGGCGCCGGGCAGAGGCGATGGGATTGGCGTCGGCAACCAGGTCATCGAATCGCCACGCCGCGATCCGCGAGATCTCACTGAGCGCCGCCATGTGCTCGACCTGCGGCGAATTGTCCAGGCGCCGCCAGCCGAGGGTCAGAATGTGTTCGCGCCTTTCCAGATCCCGAAGGCAGATGATCAGAGGGAAGCCGAATTTGGCCTCGTAGGCCGCCGACAGCTCGCTGAATTCCTCGGCCTCCTCCGCGGTGAGACCGTCGAGACCCAGGTAGGCCAGATCGACTTTCGACACGTTGTGTTCCTGAGTCTGGGCGAGGTCCGGATACGCCTGCATCAGCTCCATCTGCTCGGCGGGGGTAGCGGCGAGCAGCGCGGTCTGGACGGCGCCACGCAGTGCGCGGGTGTCGGCGAACGGACGTTGCGCGAACGCGCGCTCGACCGGCCAAGCGAGGCCCTGATAGAGGATCGAGAACGTCTTGACGAACTCCTCCTGCGTCATCTTGTTGACGGCATCGAGTCCGACTTCGCCGGTGCGTGGCGTACCCGCAACCATCGGGCCGCGGTTCGGCCCGATGTGGAAGAACACGATGTTCAGGACGATCGCGGCAAGGGCGCCCAGCGTGATCCCTGAGCCACAGATGATCTGGGCCCAGGCGGGAAAGCTGAACTTCAGCAGCGGCTGGGCGGTGACGAGCATGCCCAGGCCGAGTGCGGTGCCGACGATCACCGCGTTGCGGTGGTCGTTGAAGTCGACCTTCGACAGGGTCTGGATGCCCACCACAGCCACGGTGGCGAACAGCGCCAGCGACGCCCCGCCGAGCACCGAATGCGGTATCGCGGCCACGACAGCCGCAGCCTTGGGGAGATAGCCCAGCACGATCATGATGACCCCCGCGGTGGCGACCACCCAGCGGCTCTTGACCTGCGTCAAGCGAACGAGCCCGACGTTCTCCGCGAAGCATGTGTAAGGGAATGAGTTCAGTACGCCGCCGATCGTGGTCGCCACGCCGTCGGCGCGCAGTGCTCTGGCAATGTCGTTGGCGCCCACGCGTTTACCCACGATCTCGGCCGTCGCGAAGACATCACCCGTGGTTTCCACCGCGGTGATGATCATCACGACGATCATCGAGATGATCGCGGTGGCGCTGAATGTGGGCCAGCCGAAATAGAACGGCGTGGTCACGCCGAGCCAGTGGGACGTACCTACCGCACTGAAATCGACATCCCCGAGCAGCGCGGCGACCGCGGTGCCGAGGACCAGCCCGGCCAGCACGGCGATCGTCGCGAGGAACCCGCGGAAGAGGCGCTGCATCACGATGATGATCAGCAGCGTGCCCGCGGCGTACGCGAGATCCTTCAGCGCCACATCCGTTTTCATCGCCTCGGTGGTCGTGCCACCGACGATGTCATTGGCCGCGACGGGCAGGAGCGCGATGCCGATGATCGTGATGACCGATCCGGTCACGACCGGCGGGAAGAAGCGCAGCAGCTTCGAGAAGTACGGCGCCATGAAGAAGGTGAAGAGTCCGGCGACGATCACCGACCCGTACACCGACAGGAGACCGGGAACCCCCGACAAGCCACCGGCGGTGCCGATCGCGATCATCGGGCTGACGGCGGCGAAGGTGACCCCCTGGATCAGCGGGAGTTTGACCCCCACTTTCCAGAAGCCGACAGACTGGATGATCGTGGCGATGCCGCACGTGAACAGATCGGCATTGATGAGGTGGATCGTCTGCTCGGGCGACAGCTTCAGCGCGCCGGCGACGATGATCGGAACCAGCACCGCACCGGCATAGAACGCCAGCACGTGCTGCATTCCGTACACCGCGAGCTTGGGAATCGGCAGCACTTCGTCGACCGGATGCACGGCCTTACGCGCGACGTCGGCTCGGTCCGTCTCAATCGGCATGGCCCACCTCCGGGCGAGAAGATATTTCTGAGCGAATGTCCACGGCGAGAACCGCGCTGACGGCGCGGCGCCAATCCGCGGAACCGAGTGGGTCGGTGTAGTAACCGGATGCGGCCAGGACGTCGGATCGGAGAGCTTCGGCGCCGGGCATTGCCGGATAGCGAAAGACGGTGGGCGCGAGCGTCGCAGCCGTGACGGTGAAGACCGCCGATCCGTCGTCGTCGCGGCGGCCGCTGACCACGGCACCGGAGCGTCCGTACTCGGCCAGCGCGATGGTCCGCAGTGCCGCCGTCGCCCGCAGCGCCCGCCCGGGCAGGTGCAAGGCCCGCAGCACCTCGCCGTGGGCCAGCGAGTTGGTTCCGTTGCCGGTGACCAGGTCCGCGACGGGGTCCCATCGGGTCTGGCCATCGGGAGTCCAGATCTCGGCCACGCCGTCGAGCGCAACGGCGAGAGACACCATCGATGCGGCCGCGAACGACCGGCAGATATTGCCTCCGACGGTGGCGACGTTCCAGATGGTGGGCGAGGCGAGTAGTGCGTTCGCACAGTCACCGAAGAGCTGCTGGGCCGGCCAGTCGGCCCGGCGCGGGTGGCGCACGAGTTCGGCGATGGTGCACGTGGCCGCGATGCGCAGGCCGTCGCCGATGCGCTCGATGGGGCACCAGCCCATGGTCGTGAGGTCGACGACGCCGGTGGCTTCGACCTGCGGTTCGGAGAACAGCCACGTTCCCCCGGCGACGAAGGACTCGCCGTCGGCAAGGTGCAGCTCGTCGCGTGCTCGGGCGAACCGATATCGACTGACGGTGTGCAGGTCCATGGCTCAGCAGAAATCTGGAATCGTGGTCCACGCCGCCGGCGCCTGCTCCGCGCCTTCGCGGGTGACGGTGGCTTGGATCAACCCGTACGGCCGGTCGGCGGCGTAGAAGACCTCGTTCGGGTTCTCCAGACCGAACGGGCTGAGGTCGACGACGAAGTGGTGTTTGTTGGGACATGACAGCTTCACTTCGGCGACCACATCGAACTTCTCGAGGACCGCCTTGCCGATCTCGAACAGCGTCTGTTGCAACGAGAGCGAATGGACGCCGGCGAACGTGGCGAGCAAGATGTCCGTGATGGCCTCGTGCAGCGCGTTGAAGTCGAGCTCAGGGCCGCCGGCGACCGGGCTCAGGTAGCGCCACCATGCGGTGACGGACGTGGCCATGATGCGGTCGTCGGTCTCGACCAGCGTGGTGTATTTGTCCCGAGGGAAGCCGTGGAACTCCGATCCGGTCGACTTGAGCACGACACAGTCTTTGATGCCGGACACCACCCAGGTCTTGTCGCCGGCCATCTGAACGACCGTCGTGCGGACGAACTTGCCCGTCCGCACAAACGAGTGGTCGTGTGGCTTGCCGTCGACGACGATCCGTTCCCACGCGAATTCCTCTGCCGCCCAACGACCTCCGGTGACCCACTCGAAATCACCGACGAAGTGCCGGCCCAACGCGATCAGGAAATCCTCGGGTGACTTCACGCCCACTTCTTTCGCGTAGGCGTACACCGTGTTCTTCTGCGTGTCTGTCGCGACGACATGCGAGTTGTCGCCCTCGTAGTGGCATGCGCTGAAGTCGCCCCGCAACTGCGAGGTGACATTCAGATCGATGATGCGATGTACCGGGCTATCCCGGACGATGCGCACGAGGCGGTTCTCCGCCTTGCCGTACTGATTCGACCCGAGGACGATGTCACCCACTGCCACGATTTCCCCTGACGCACATTGAACGGCTTACCGCTGCAACGTACGTTTCAGATTTTGTTGTGGCGTCACCATTTCGTTTCAAGCGTGTGACAGCGCATCCGACCCCCGATCCCCGGAATGTCGCAGACCTGGACGTAAACGGATCGTAACAATCTCGTCAGGGCAAATCTTTGCTGCAACGCTAGATTCAGACCATGGATCTTCAGACTTTCAACTCTGCGTTGCCTGAGGAAGCCGAAGAGGTGCTGCGTCCCTGCGCCGATATTGCGCCATGGCTCAGCGCGGTTGTCGCCGCGCGGCCTTACGCCACTGTCGGCGAACTCGAGTCGGCGGCCGCGCGCGCCGCCGGCGACTGGAGCATCGACAATCTGGACCAAGCGCTGGCACAGCACCCCCGCATCGGCGAACGCGCCGACGGACCATCTATCGAATCCAGGCTCTCCCGCGGCGAACAACCAGCAATGCCCGACGCGCTCGCGGCGACGATGGCCAGAGCCAACGCGGACTACGAAGCGAAGTTCGGGCGCATCTTTCTCATCCGCGCGAAGGGCCGCAGCGCGACCGATATCTATGACGCCCTGCAATACCGGCTGTCGCTGGGCCGCGAGGAGGAAGCCGCCATCGCCATCGGCGAGCTTCGTGAGATCGCACTGCTCCGCCTGGCGGAGCGGGTGACACCATGACATCGCCGGCCGCGCAGACATCCCTGTCCACCCATGTGCTCGATGCCGCCCGCGGGGAACCCGCCACGGATCTCGAGGTCGTGCTGAGCCGAATGACCGAGCAGGTGGCGGCCGCACACACCGACAACGACGGCCGAATCCATTGGGACGCGCCACTCCATCCCGGTGACTACCTACTGCATTTCGCGACGGGCGCCTGGTTCGCCAGCGCCGATCGGGAGACGTTCTACCCCGCCGTCGACGTGCACGTCACGATCGGAGCGGGCCACACGCACGTCGCGTTGTTGCTCAGCCCGTTCGCATACACCACCTACAAGGGCAGCTGATGCGCGCGGACGAGCCGGACTCGCTGGAGGCGAGAATCGCGAACTGCTATGCGTCGCTGAGCCCGCAGGAACGCCGCGCTGCCGATGTGCTGCTCGCGCACGCGGGCGATGCCGGTACCTATCGCGCCAGCGAACTCGCCACCATGGCCGATGTCTCGAAGGCGACGTTCTCCCGGCTGGTACGCGCCCTGGAATTCACCAACTTCGATGCCATGCGTGAGCACCTGCGCGCCCTGCGCCGATCGGGTGTGCCCCTCGCCATCGAGAGGACGCCCGACGTCAGCGCGATCATCTCGCAGGACATCGCGAACCTGCACGCCATGCACGCGCTGCTGGATGAGGCGGTGGTCGAGGCCGTCGCAGAGAAGATCGCCGCGTCCCGTCGCATCGCCATCTGCGGCTACCGGAGCAGCCTGGCCGCGGCAACGCTGCTGAGGCTGAACCTCGCGCAGATCCGGCCCGACACCTGGCTGGCGCCCAGTTCGGGCCAGTCCGTCGCCGAGGACATCGCGGACTTCGATGAGCGGGACCTCGTCATAGCGATGTCGTTCCGGCGCCACGGCCGGTGGGCCAGAGAACTCGTCGACTGGGCTTGCGAGTCGCGAATTCCGTTGGCGCTCTTCGCCGATGACCAACTGCGTGCGCTCGCGGCACGTGCCACCTGGTGGCTGGAGTGCCCGAACGTCTCCCCTGGCGCGTTCGACAGTCACGCTGCGGTGATGAGCCTCGTTGCCGTGCTGTCCGATCGCGTCCTGGCCCTCACGCCCGACGGCGCACAGCGCATCGACCGCGTCAACTCGGTCCACGAGACACTTGGCGCACCGCCTCGAGCAACGAGTCGGCGAACTCCGGGCGGCACATGACGAAGTCCGGCAGGTACGGATCGGGCCGGTTGTACCGCAGCGGCGAGCCATCGAGACGCGACGCGAACAGTCCCGCCGCCTGCACCACGCCGGCCGGTGCCGCCGAATCCCATTCCCACTGCCCGCCGGCGTGCACGTAGGCGTCGACGTCGCCGCGCACCACGGCCATCGCCTTGGCGCCGGCCGAGCCGATGCCGACAAGCTCCATGTCGAGCACATCGCGCAGCCACCACACGACGGCCGGCGGCCGGTAGGTACTGGTGGCGACGCGAATGGGGCCGGGCCGGCGCGGCGGCGGCGCGGTTGCGGTGTCGGTGCGGTGCACCTCGCCGTGCGCGGGTAGCGCGACGGCCGCGTCGGTGATGGACCCGTGTGGGCTGCCATCGCGCTGCCACAGCGCGATGTGGACAGCCCAGTCCGGCCGGCCCCGGCCGAACTCACGGGTGCCGTCGACCGGGTCGACGATCCACACCCGGTCCGAGCGGAGCCGCACGAGATCGTCGGCGGCCTCCTCGGACAGGATGGCGTCGTCGGGGCGCGCGGTGCGCAGCCGATCGAGGATCAGCGTGTTGGCGTGCCGGTCGCCGGCCGCGCCGAGGGTGTACGGATCGTGGGAGCCCAGCCGGTCGCGCACCGACAGCAGGAACTCCCCCGCCTCCTGCGCGACCTCGGCGGCCAGCGCGACATCGCTGCGCTCACTGCCGCTGTCCGCCATGCCCATGAGTATCGCCGAGGGCGACGTCACAGCCGAAATCGCCTATTCACAGGGACGTTGCAGGCTGCTGGCAGGTCCTGCCGAAATAGGGCTCATAGCATTTTCCACAACTATTTACCGCGTAGTCATTAAGGAGGACGTCATGAAGGTGGCGAAGACATTCGGATTCGTCGGCGTCGCGGCGGGTGTCGCACTCGGCGTCTACGGCACGACCCACGCCCCCGCACCGGCCATCACGCCCATCGCCTCGTCGGGGCACGGCGCCACGTCGGGTGAATACACCCAGCCGACGGTCGCCGATATCAACATGGGCGCCACCGCCACCCCGACGACGCCCAGCAGCGTCGAGCCCGTCACCGTCGCGTCCCCGCCGGTGAAGGCCAAGCCGTACTCCGGCTGAGCTGACGACAGGCACGGAAAAGGGCTCCGGAATTCCCGGAGCCCTTTTCCTTTGGGGCACAGCCTACTTCGGTGTCGCACCCGGAGCGCGGACCACCATGGGCACGGCCGGGAAGTACGACGCCATCTCCGACCGCGACCGGCGCAGCGCCGCGGTGCCGTAGCCGCGGTGGCGGTAGTCGGGGTGGACCCAGATGCGGACGTTGACCTCGCCGCCGGCGAGCTCACCGAACACCATGCCGACCTTGGCGCCGTCTTCCTCGGCGACGAACCACACCGCTTCCTCGGCGTTGACGCGGGCCAGCGCGGCCTTGATCTCGTCGTCCAGGTCGCCGGCGGCACGGCCCGAGCCGTCACCGGAAGCACCGACATCGGTGGTGCGGGTGGCGAAGATATCGCGGTCGGCGGCGCCGGAGAACGGGCGCAGCGACAGGTTGTCCCCGAAGCTGGCGGGGCGGTCTTTCACCGCAAAGGACAACTGGCTGTTCAGATCTTCCAGCTCGTCGGCGATGCGCTTGCGGGCGTCCTTGGTCAGCAGGTCGAAGGACATCGCCATGACCTGCTCGCCGCCGGCATGGGAGGTGCCCAGCAGCTTGGCGATGGCATCAACGGCGGCAGCCTTGTTGTCGGCTTCGACGATGACGTCGAGCACCTCGTGCCGGCGGTCCAGTGCTTTCTGGAGCGCATCGGTGATCTCGCGGCGGGCTGCGGCCTTGTCGTGGTCGGTCATGCCGACGAGCCTAGAGCACTACCGATCGGTAGGGCTGCCGAAATCACTACGCAAATCGCTACCTGTGTGCAAACTGCGATCAAAAGGCCGGCCACGGGATCGGCCGGTGCCGATCCGGGGTGGGCATGATCGGATTATCAAGCAGCTCAACAACTCTCGCTTGTAGCGCGGCGATCTCAGGACGGGTGAGGTGCGGAGCCAGCGTCGCGGCGAGGCCGTCGCGCAGGGCGTCCCGCAATGCGGCGACCGCACCGAGCACGTCGTCGTCGATCGGTTTTCCGGCCCAGCCCCACAGCACGGTCCGCAGCTTGTCGTCGGCATGCAGGCTGACGCCGTGGTCGACGCCGTACACCTGGCCGTCGGCGCCGGCCAGCACGTGCCCGCCCTTGCGGTCGGCGTTGTTGATCAGTACGTCGAACACCGCCAGCCGGTGCAACCGGGCGTCGTCGGCGTGCACCAGCACCACTTCGTCGCCCTTGTGGTCGTAGGCCCGCAGGATCGGCAGGTATCCCGCCGGCACCCGGCCGGCCGGAACGAGGTCGACGAGGTCCGGGCCGGGCGGCGGTTCGGTTTCGCTGAGCGCGTCGCCGGGTTGGTCGACCCAGCGCTGCACCATGCCCGGTCCCGCCGGCCCGTCACGAATGATGGTGTGCGGCACCAGGTTCCAGCCCAGCGCGGCAGACACCAGATAGGCCGCCAGCTCCCGTCCGGCCAGGGTGCCGTCGGGGAAGTCCCACAGCGGCGCCTCCCCGGAGATCGGCTTGTACACGCAGTGCAGCAGGGCGCCGTCCAGCTCGGCTTCGCACAGGAACGTCGCGTTGCTGGCCGACCTGATACGCCCGAGCGCCGTCAGCTCACCGCGTTGCAGAATCCGTTCGGCGTCAGGTGGCGTCATCCGGCTCATCACCGTCGGCATCCAGCATGCCGCGCCGATACCCGTTGGTGCGCACGCAGATATGTCCCTCCGGGTCGAGCGGCTCCTCGCACAGCGGGCACGGCGGCCGGCCGGCGGAGATCACCCGATTCGAGCGGTTCGCGAAGTCCCGGGCCGACTGCGGACTCAGGAATACCCGCACGGCGTCGGGACCTTCCTCGGCGTCGTCGAGCACGACGGAGGCGTCGAACTCCGAGTCGGTGACGGCCAGCAGCTCGACCACCACGGTCTGCGCTTCGGAGTCCCAACCCAGACCCATGGTGCCGACCCGGAATTCGGCGTCCACGGGCATCACGAGTGGGTTGAGGTCGGTGACCTCACCGGTGTCGGGCGGGATCGGGGTGCCGAACCGGCGGTTGATCTCGACCAGCAGGGCCGAGATGCGTTCGGCCAGAACCGCGACTTGCTGCTTCTCCAGCATGACCGAGACGACCCGCTGGTCGTGCACGGCCTGCAGGTAGAACGTCCGGTTACCAGGCTGCCCAACGGTCCCGGCCACGAAGCGGTCGGGAGAACGGAAGACGTGAATTGCGCGAGCCATGGCACCTTTCAAAATACCGGTTCACCGGTCTAATCGGTCGAGCCGCCGACGGTTGCGTCGTGTGTCGGCACGGCATCGTCGAGCTTGCCGGGCTGGTCGGATTTGGGTTCCGCGGGCGGGGGGCGAAGCGACGAGCTGAGATCCGTGCCGGTGTGGTTGACGTGCAGGACGAACGGCCGGTGCGGCGTGTAGCGGATGACGCTCATCGAGGCGGGGTCGGCGACGATCCGCTGGAAGCCGTCGAGGTGCACGCCCAGGGCGTCGGCCAGCACCGCCTTGATGACGTCGCCGTGCGTGCAGGCGATCCACAGCGTGTCGCCGTCGTGCTCCTGCGCCAGGGCCCGGTCGATCTCGCGGACAGCGGCGACCGCACGTGACTGCACCTGGGCCAGCCCCTCGCCGTCCGGGAACACCGCGGCGCTGGGCTGCTGCTGGATGACGGGCCACAGCGGCTCTTTGACGAGTTCGGCGATCTTGCGGCCGGTCCAGCCGCCGTAGTCGACCTCGGTCAGCCGGTCGTCGACGCGCGGCTGCAGGCCCAACGCCGCGGCCAGCGGCGCGACGGTGTTCTGGCAGCGCAGCAGCGGCGAGCGGACGATGGCCTTGACGGGCAGCTCGCCGATTCGGGCGACGACACCGTCGGCCTGCGCGCGGCCCTTGTCGTCGAGGTCGACGCCCTCGGACCGGCCGGCCAGGGTGTGGGCGGTGTTGGACGTCGAGCGCCCGTGGCGCAGCAGGATGACCGTCACTGTGCGGCCACCACCCCGGTGCCGAGCAGCGCGAGCACCGTCACGCCGAGCACGACGCGGTAGCCGACGAACCAGTACATGCTGTGCCGCACCAGGAATTTCAGGAACCAGGACACCGCGGCGTAGCCGACGACGAACGCGATCAAGATGGCGACGGTCAGCTGCGCGCCGGTGGCGCTCATGCCTTCGGTGACGGGCTTGAAGGCGTCGGGCAGCGAGAACAGGCCGGAGGCCAGCACCGCCGGGATGGCGAGCAGGAAGCCGAAGCGGGCCGCCAGCTCGCGGTTCATGCCGAGGAACAGGCCGGCGCTGATCGTCGCGCCGGATCGCGACACCCCCGGCACCAGCGCCAGGCACTGCGCCAGGCCGACGATGACGCTGTCCTTCCACGTCAGCTGCTCGACGTCGCGGGTCTGCTTGCCGGCGTACTCGGCGAGGGCGATCACCGCGGAGAACACGATCATCGCGGCGGCGATGACCCACAGATTGCGGGCGCCGGACCGGATCTGGTCCTTGAACAGCAGTCCCAGCACGCAGATCGGGATGGTGCCGATGATCACCCACCAGCCCAGCCAGTAGTCGGCGGTGCGGCGGGCGGTGTCGGTCAGCCCACCGAACCAGGCGGTGAGGATGCGCCAGATGTCCTTGGCGAAATAGATGAGCACCGCGGCCTCGGTCCCGAGCTGGGTGACCGCGGTGAACGACGCGCCGGCGTCACCGGCGAAGAAAACCCGGGAGGCGATGGCCAGATGGCCCGACGACGACACCGGCAGAAACTCGGTGAGCCCCTGGAGGACGGCCAGCACGATCGTCTGCCACCAGCTCATGGCTGCCACGTCAGTCACGCCGACGACCGTACCGTGAGCGGCAGGCGCAGGCGTTAGTGGTTGCGCTGCACCGGTTGTGCGTCGGCGACCGCGTCGCGTACGGCGGCGGCGAGACTGCGCTCGTCGTGCACGTCGACGTGCGCCAGGCTTCGCGAGGACACCGCGACGACGTCCTCTTCCTGCGGCACCGGCCCCGACAAACGCGGGCGGTAGACCTCCACAATCAGCACGCGCTTGTCGTCCAGGCGAAATGAAAAACTCCGGCCATCGCCGACTTGGCCAAACCCGCTGGCCCGCAGACCTGTCGAAAGGTCTTCGATAGCAAAATTACCGTTGGCCAGATCGCCGTCGGTGGCAATGCTCATGGCTCCGACCATACCCCTCCGGTACGTGACGTACCCGCCTGAAGCAGATAATTGACGCCAATATATTTGCCTAAACTGGCAATTAGCGTCTGCCCGCCGTTCACCGACCGAAAGCCAGCCTGTGTCAATGGATCACCATCCCATTAATTGTCGGCTGCGTGAATATCGGGTGGGCCTAACGAGATTCGCGACGGCCGCGCTGGCCGTCGGCACGCTGGCGGCGTGCTCGTCGCATCCGGCCGAGACGGCGCCGCCGACCATCTCCCCCGCACACGCCGCGGTGTCCCCCCCAGTGACCGGCGCTCCCGACGGCGTCGTCCGCTCCCTTCCCGGGCCCGGCACCGGCGCCGGCTTCGACACGGCGACGGCGTCGCTCGTCGTGCTCGGCACCGACGCCGGACGTCCGGTGGTGACGGTGCCCGGCACCCCGCCGGTGGTGCTGCCGGCCGCTGCGACGGGTGTCACAGTCGACGGCGCGGGCACGGCGTTCCTGTCCACCCGCGGCGGCTACCTGCGGTTCGACATCGGCAAGCGCGCGGTGCAAGCGGTCGCGGTCGACGGCCAGTCCGGTACCGACTTCACCTCGATCGCCCGTCGGGCCGACGGGAAACTGGCATTGGGGACCGCCGACGGGGCGGTGCTGATCGTGGACGGTACCGCGGTGAAGTCCCGGATGAAGGCCTTCGCCCGCGTGGACGGTCTTGCCGCGCAAGGCAATACCGTCGTGGTCCTGGACCGCGGGCAAACCTCGGTGACCGAGGTGAACGCCGACGGCACCGACGTCGCCCAGGCGCTGCGCGCCGGTGAAGGCGCCACCACGCTGGCCGCCGATCCCGCCGGGCGGGTGCTGGTGGCCGACACGCGCGGCGACGGCCTGCTGGTCTTCGGGACGACACCGCTCATGCTGCGGCAGCAGGCGCCGGTGCGGGGCGCGCCGTACGGCATCGTCGGATCGGCGAAACTCGCCTGGGTTTCACAGACCGCGACGAACAGCGTGGTTGGTTACGATCTTTCGACTGGTATCCCCGTCGAGAAAGTCCGATATCGCACCGTGCAGCAGCCCGACGTCCTCGCCTTCGACGAACGCACCGGCACCTTGTTCGTGGTGTCGGGGTCGGGCGCCGGGGTCCAGGTGATCGCGAACGCCGCCGCGGGGCCGGGGTCGGGCGGCCACTGATGCAGCGGGGGCGGATGCCGGCAGCGTGGGCGGAGGACTTGTCCGACGACTACGAATGGATTCCGCTCCGACTGCCCCCGGAAGTGACCAGGCTGTCGGCGTCGATCCGGCTCTCGATCGAGGCCGAATACCGCGGGTGGGAACTGACCCGCGTGCGCCTCTATACCGACGGTTCGCGCCGGGTGCTGCTGCGCCGCCGCAAGATCAGGACGGGCGACGCGACGGGAAATGTCCCCGGGGCGGGCGAACCGACGGGCCAGGTGCCCGATAGGTTGTCGCCCGAACAGCCGTCGATGTGAGGAGCCGTTGATGTATCGCGCCCTGCGCTGGGTGTTCTTCCTGGTGTCCCCGGAGCGGATTCACACCTGGGTGTTCGCGCTGCTGCGCGTCGCGACCGGATTGGCCGTCAGCCGCCGGTTGCTGGCCAAGTGGCTGGCCCCGTCAGATCCGGTGTTGGAGACGACGGTGTTCGGCGTGACGTTCCCGGGCCCGGTGGGCCTGGCAGCCGGCTTCGACAAGAACGGCAGTGGCATCAACGCTTGGGGCCCACTGGGTTTCGGCTACGCCGAGGTGGGCACCGTGACGGCGCAGGCGCAGCCCGGCAACCCGGCGCCGCGGCTGTTCCGGCTGCCCGAGGACCGCGCACTGCTGAACCGCATGGGCTTCAACAACCACGGGGCAGGCGAGCTCGCCATCAAGCTGACCCGCAGCCAGTCCACCGTGCCGATCGGCGTGAACATCGGCAAGACCAAGGTCACCCCGCCCGAACACGCCGTCGACGACTACGCCGAGAGCGCCCGCCTGTGCGGGCCACTGGCCGACTTCGTCGTGGTGAACGTCAGCTCGCCGAACACGCCCGGGCTGCGTGACCTACAGGCCGTGGCGTCGCTACGGCCGATCCTGGCCGCTGTGCGCGCCGAGACGACCAAGCCTGTGCTGGTCAAGATCGCGCCCGACCTGTCCGACGACGACGTCGACGAAATCGCCGACCTGGCCGTCGAACTGGGGTTGGCGGGCATCGTCGCGACCAACACCACGATTTCCCGCGAAGGGCTGCTGACCCCGGGCGTCGCCGAGCTGGGCGCGGGCGGCGTGTCCGGCGCCCCGGTGGCCGCGCGGTCGCTCGAGATCCTGCGGCGACTGCACAAGCGTGTCGGCGACCAGCTGGTGCTGATCAGCGTCGGCGGCATCGAGACCGCCGACGACGCCTGGGAGCGGATCGTCGCCGGCGCCTCGCTGGTGCAGGGCTACACCGGCTTCGTCTACGGCGGTGGCCTGTGGGCCAAGCACATTCACGACGGCGTGGCCGCGAAGTTGAAGGAGGGTGGCTTCGCGTCGCTGGCCGATGCGGTGGGCTCGGGCGCGTAGCTCGGCCTAGTAAACCACCAGCGGCGTGACACCGAGTTCATCCAAGGTCGACTGCACGTGTGAACGCAGCACGGCCTTGGTGTTCTCGGCCCCGACCTGATATCCCACGATGCCCAGCGTGACCTTGCCGTTGTGACGCAGGGCAGTCACCACCAACAGACCACCGGGCTGTTCGATGTCCGCCTTCCGCACGTTTTGCTCGACACCCCAGCAGTTCACGAAATCGGCCTGGTGCGTCCCGTCGATACGGCCGACCAGCTCCGGCACGTCGCCGACGTTGGAGCAGGTCACCGGTAGCTCCCCGAGCACCATGGCCGCGGTATGACGGACCGCGCGCCGCGGGATGAACGGCGTCAGCGGCAACAACTGAAAGGACTCGTCCGGCTGCTCCCTGGCACGGCGCAGTGCCGCGCGGATTTCGCCACGGAGTTCGGTGAGGTCCGTCGTGGCCAACGCGGGGTCGACGGTGAACGTCGTGAACGTCATCGCATTGGCCCTGGTGTCCTCGAAGGACGTGCGGTCGTTGATCGCGACCATCAACGAGATGGCGCCGTCCCGCGCGCGCTGCCTGCCCATCCGGACACCCAGACGTGTGGCAAACGCCGTGACCAGCGAATAACCGTTGCCGCCGAGCTCGGCGGCGCGCGCGTCGAAATGGCCGATGTCGACGTTGGCGGACGCGAACGGCACATGCACGATTTTGTCGCCGCCCGTCGCTTCGGTTGTCGACGACGGCGTCGCCGTCATCTCACCGCGTCGCTGGTAGGCGAGCTTTGCGGCCACGGCGACCGTGCGGCGGACCTCGGGCAGGTCCCGCAGGGTCTGGCGCAGGTCGGAACGGATCGCCTGCCAGCGGGTGCGCGAGCGCGGTAGGCCGTAACCGAGGTCGCGCTCGTTGCCCAGGACCGCGTCCATGAACGCGACGACCGATCCGGTGCCGTCGATCAGACAGTGCGACAGCACCATCGCGACCGCCGTCGAACCGTCGGTGAAGTGCTGGACTCCCAGATGCCACCCCGGCCCATGCTCGGGATCGATCGGGATGCGCGACCGCTCCTCCAGCCAGTCACTCAGTTCCGAACGCGGACGGGCGGTTTCGGCGATGTCGATCGGGCGCGGGGCGCCCGCCGCGGCCACCCAGCGGTGCCGGCCGAACGGCACCGGCGACCGCTCGATGTACCGCGCCACCAAACCCTTGCCGAAGTTCTCGTTGAACCGGCGCAACCCGTCGAGATCGACCGGACCCTCGTAGGACCACAACGCCATACCGACCTGGACCCGGCCGCTGGCCCGGTAAGACAGGAACGTGGCCTGGTCGATGTAGTCGAGGCGGTCCTGGTCCGTCGGCGCCGAGCGCTTACTCACCGCCTACTTCTGCTCGTAGGTGCCGTGGATGACGGCCCGGGCGATGGCCTGCATGAACAGGTTGAAGCCCAGGAACGCCGGGGTGGCGTCCTCGGGGATGTCGAGCTTCTCGACCGGCAGCGCGTGCACGGCGATGTAGTACCGGTGCGGGCCGTGGCCGGCCGGCGGGGCGGCGCCCAGGAAACGCTTGAGGCTCGCGTCGTTGGTCAGGGTGATGGCGCTTCCGGGCAGCGCGTCGCCGTTGCCCGCGTCGGCGGGCAGCTCGGTCACGTCGGCAGGCAGGTTGGCGACGGCCCAGTGCCAGAAGCCCGACGCGGTCGGGGCGTCGGGGTCGTAGACCGTGACGGCGAAGCTGCGGGTCTCGGCCGGGAAGCCCGACCAGCTCAGCTGCGGCGAGACGTCGTCTCCCCCGGCGCCGAAGATGCCACTGACCTGAGCGTTGGCCAGCGGGCCGCCGTCGGTCAGCGATGTCGAGGTCAGGGTGAAGGTCGGCAGCTGCGGCAGGTTGTCATACGGCGAAGCGGTCATGAGAGTCCTTTCGATGGCGGGCAGAGCGATCAGCAGTGCGTCAGGAAGTGTTCGAGGACCTTGGCGCCGAACTGTAGTGCGTCCACGGGTACCCGTTCGTCGACCCCGTGGAACAGCGCGGCGAAATCCAGCTCGGGCGGCAGCCGCAGCGGCGCGAAGCCGAAGCACCGGATGCCCAGGCGGACAAACGCTTTCGCGTCGGTACCGCCCGACATCATGTAGGGCACCGTGCGGGCGTCGGGGTCGACGGCCAGGATCGCGGCATTCATCGCATCGACGAGGTCGCCGTCGAAGGTGGTCTCCACGCTCGGCAGGTCCCGCTCCCAGGTGCGGGTGATGTTGGGGCCGAGCAGCGCGTCGAGTTCGCGCTCGAAGGCCTCCTTGCGGCCCGGCAGCACGCGGCAGTCGACCATGGCCTCGGCCGTGGCCGGGATGACGTTGGCCTTGTAGCCGGCCTTGAGCATGGTGGGGTTCGCGGTGTCCCGCAGGGTGGCGCCGACGATGCGCGCGATGCCGCCCAGCTTGGCGATGGAACCTTCCAGGTCCGGCGAGGTCGGATCGAGGTCGTAGCCGGTCTCTTCGGAGACCGCCGTCAGGAACTGCTCGACTGACTCACTGAGCACCAACGGGAACTGGTGCCGCCCCAGTTTGGCGACGGCTTCGGCGATCTCGGTGACGGCGTTGTCGTCGTGCACCATCGAGCCGTGTCCGGCGCGGCCGCGGGCCGTCAGCCGCATCCAGGACAGACCCTTCTCGGCCGTCTCGATGAGATACAGGCGACGCTCGCCGCCCTCCTTGGTCGGGACGGTCAGCGAGAAACCGCCGACCTCGCCGATGGCCTCGGTGATGCCGTCGAACAGGTCTGGTCGGTGGTCGACGAGCCATTGGCAGCCGTAGGTCCCGCCGTGCTCCTCGTCGGACACGAAGGCGAACACCAAGTCTCTTGGCGGCACGATGTTGTTGCGTTTCAGATGCCGCGCGACGGCGATCATCATGCCGCACATGTCCTTCATGTCGACCGCGCCGCGGCCCCACACGTAGCCGTCCTTCACCGCGCCGGAGAACGGGTGGACGCTCCAGTCGGCGGGCTCGGCGGGGACGACGTCGAGGTGGCCGTGGACCAGCAGAGCGCCCCGGTCCGGGTCGGCGCCGGGCAGGCGGGTGAAGACGTTGCCGCGGCCGGGCGCCGTCTCGATGTACTCGGTTTCGTACCCGACCTCTTCGAGCTGGGCGGCCACCCAACGGGCGCATTCGGCCTCGCCTTTTGTGGTCTCCGGCTCACCGGTGTTGGACGTGTCGAACCGGATGAGGGAGCTGACGAGGTCGACGACCTCATCCTCGGGCGCAGTCACAGTCACATTCGTACCACCTCGGTTTTGGACTGGGCACCTCGATCCGTTAGCCTAAGCTGCCCGGCCAGACGGCAGGGCAGGTCCGAGTGGCGGAATGGCAGACGCGCTAGCTTGAGGTGCTAGTGCCCTATTAACGGGCGTGGGGGTTCAAGTCCCCCCTCGGACACAATTTTTTAGCTGCGCACTTAGGAAATCCGCTCCGAAATCGATCGGAGCGGATTTTCGTATTTGCTGTTGCCGATGGAACGTCTTGTTGATGTGCGGCAGCCGGCGCAGCGCGATCGAACAGTGTCTCGCACGGTCCCATTTTCGCAGCTCAGCGCACTCGATCAACCTGGCCGCCCGCTGCAGGCGTGACAAGCCGAGGCAAATAAGAAACCTTCGCATTTTCGTTTTTTTCGTTTTACGATGGGCACATGAGCGTCCCCACCGAGCACACCGTGCTCCCACCGACAGGTGAAGCTCCCGACACCAGCGACCTGGCCGGTGCGCTAGCCCGCGCCCACGAGCTGCATCTGGTGGATGAATCCGGTCGTACCTTTCCGCTCACCGCTGAGCTGCGGACGATCCTTGCCCAGGCCGTCGAGACGCTCAGCGCCGGCCAAGCGGTGACATTGGAGCCCCTGCGCACATTGCTGTCCACTCAAGAGGCAGCCAATCTGCTGGGAGTCTCCCGTCCCACGTTGGTCAAGCTGCTCGAATCGGGCGAGATCCCGTACACCAAACCTGGCCGCCACCGCCGCGTCCAGCTGCAGCACCTGCTCGGCTACCAACGCCTCCAACGCGAGCATCGTCGTGAAGAACTCGCGGCAATGACCGCTGAGGCGGCGGACGACGACGCCTACCGTTCCATCAACGGATTCACTGGGACTCGCTGAGCGGTGCCCGGTATCCGCGTCGTCCTCGATGCTTGCGTCCTACTGCCCTACCAGCTCTCCGACCTCCTCCTGCGACTCGCCGACGCCGAACTCTACGAACCGCTATGGTCCGAGGCGATCCTCGAAGAAGTCCAACGCAACCTTGTCAGCACATTCGGCGTCTCGACCGAAAAGGCGACGAAACGGTTGAACCGCATGCGTTCGGCGTTCCCCAACGCCGAAGTGACCGGCTACGAGCAACTCGTGGACGCGATGACGACCGAAGCCAAAGACCGCCACGTAGCTGCCGCCGCCGTCCGCGGGAACGCCGCGATCATCGTGACTGCCAACATCCGCGACTTCCCGCCGGAGGCGCTGGCGCCCTACGACATCGAAGTTCTACACCCCGACGATTTCCTCCAAGACCAACTCGACCTCTGCCCCACGCTGACCGTGCAATGCCTACAACAACAGCGCGCCGCCTACACCCGACCACAATTCACGTTCACCGAGTTCTACAGAACACTCGCGACGACGGTCCCCGGCTTCGCCCCACGCGCAGCGACAGCTGAGCGAGACTCCCTACCCGACGAAGGGCCGGCACCGCTGGAGATCGTCTCCGACGAGGCAGTCCACCAAGCGTTCTTCCCCGACCGCCCCCCGGATGCCACCGACCCCCTGGGAGCGGCCTACCTGTGGTGGATTGCACTGCAGGACAAGTCGGAGCTGAACAACGTTCTGCACGCGTTGACTTATCACCCGCCGGCATGGGGGGACTACGAATGGGCCGCGCAATCCCTATCAGGTTCCGGTCTCATGCAGTTTGTAGATCGCTGCCCCGACGACGACAACATCACCTACGTGAGGTTCATGCCCAACGTCGACCATGCCATGCGCGCGTTCGGCGAGATGCCGCTCGATGAGTTCCACGTTCTGACGATGGTGTTGTGCCCGGACAGCTTGTGGCGAGCATGGGGACTGTCCCCCAACTACTTTCCGAGCGCCGCCGAAGTTCGGGGTGAAGCCAATGCCTAACGTGCCCCAGATCGCGAACACCACGAGATCGCGAAAGGCAATTATTGACAACTCAATTCGTGCTCGTCCCCGGCAGCACCATGGGCATTTCCGTCTGGTCCAAGTGGCCGGCGCCGAACATGGCTGCGCCGGTTCAACGACCAATCCTGCCGCGCATTAGGTGGATTCGCTATTGCCCTGCTGAAATCCCTTGGGCACGAAAGGCAAATAGGCCAGCGGGCTCGACGAGGGTGTATGCACGTCCTGCGGACGGAGAGGAAGTTCAACCTCACGCATGCCAGGCCGATGATCCTCGTCCTCCGGGTTCCACTCTTCCGGAATGTTATGAAGAGCGATGTGATGGTTCGTTCCATCAACGTCGCCATCAGGCTTGGTCTTGATCAACTCGGATGACATCCGCCGCAACAAGTTCCCGGCACGCTCTACCGGCCCGTAGATAGCCATCTCAACGGAACCAATCTTGATGCACCAAATAGCGCCAGGCTGTCCAAGATACCGCCGCCGCGCCACCGCCCAGAGCGAATCAATGGCCTGCGTGATCAAGTATGTGACCGTGAGGTCTCGCTCTGGATTGGGATTGTCAATGGTGACAAACCATTGCCCCTCGGATATCTTCGCGGTCGGATGAAGTTTCTGATGGAGATACACGTGCGCCGGACCCTTGTGCATCGGAACGCTCGTGCCATCATGGCCCGTCCACACCATCTGTGCCGACTGGTCATCGAGATCAATGGCGGTCAGCCCGTGCTTTACAGCGTTATAGAGGAATGAGTCGCCGAGGAATCGAGCCGCCGCGTCCTCTAACAAGAACTCCATCGCGTCGACCGTGCCGTCGAACTCCTCCTGGGAAACGTTTATAGCCGCTTCGGCAGGTTCTGAACCGCCGAGGAAAAGCACCGCGATGTCTTCTCTGTTGAAGCCTGCCTCCAAAGTATTGCCAACTCGCTCCTTGAACTTCGCGAAGTCGGTCGACGTTGACATGCCCAACCATGGACATTCCGGGTGGTCGAGATGCGCGAAATACAGACGCAGCAGTGCTTCGGACGCATGGTGCACGATTGCAACAGTTTCGGTGCGCAGGTATCTCATCCGCACGTCAGGCGGTGGCACTTCTCCCCCACTGAACCTGATGGACGCGATCTGTCGATCAATCGCGAACGCCGGCGCCAGAAAAGGATCGGGTACCGCCATGAGGGACAGCACCCTGAAGCGCATCTTGATGAACTCAGACGGGTCAGCGTTGTAGAACATCGCATTCAGCTCTGGGAACTGGCGCGGATCGAGGAGGCGACCCTGGTCGTCGGGAGTCTCCCACTTCTTCTTCGAACAAACGTTCTCAGCCACGATAGGTCAGTGTAGACACACCCCCGGACAACTCTGGCCCCTATTTTCCATTGTCTATTTCACCCACAGGCCACCTCAAACATCGCCGAAGTTACGCCCCGTCGGGGATCGCGGGGGTTGTGGCCGTGGCTGAGCCGGGATCCGCTCAGCTGGTCGAGGGGTGGTGCGGCTGGCGACCGACGGACTTCGTCCCGTAACCGTCAGATCACTCTTCACGATGAGCCCACCGCGACAGCCTTAGTCGACGCCGTCCCCCTACAAGACAAAATGGAGCCGCTACGGGATCGCTCCTGAGGCCTACGAGTCACTACACGAACTGAAGGGGTTCGGCCTCATCGATGTCCACGACCCCGACGGCCGCGTTGGCGGCAAGATCTCCGACAGCCGACGAAGCAAGATCGACATGCGAACCTTGCGCCTGGTCTACCCATGAAAGCCGAAACAGACTGCGACAACGCACTCGATGCCGTGATGGCATGTCTCACCCGGTCTCCGCTGCCACCGCGAATGGCCGACCAAGCGGCGCGCCTCAACAACAGCGAGCGGCGCGACAACCAAACGCCGCAACCTGGGTGAGCGGATACCAATCCCGCAAACACGACTCGTCAATCCAGGCTCAGTTGAAAGGTCTCAACCCGTGTCGTGGGTGGCCAAGTCCCCCCTCGGACACACCACTGAGGCGAGCAAATGAACGCTTGCGTTCATTTCTGAGCCGGCGGAGCGCGTTGAGCGGCGCAGCCGAGATCACACAGGACAGCAACATCACTTCGGTCGACAGTCACCGCCATGCGGTGGAGCCGCGGGCCGCGATGTCGCGTTTGGAACTACCGATATGAGCGCGCGGCTCGGCTGATTCAATCCGGACGACCGCGTTTCTACCGCCCAACTTGGCCTGGTACATCGCCGTGTCAGCGCGGCCGATGATCGAGGAAACGGATTCGCCGGGAATGGCCAGGGTGGCACCGATACTCAGGGTCGCATGTACCGAGTGCTCGAATTCATGGATCGGTTCGGCGGCACGACATCGAATCCCGTCGGCGATCTCGACGGCCTCGTCATACCCGTCGAGACCGAACAGGACGACGAGCATCTCGTCTCCGCCTATCCGCCCCACCACGTCTCCTTGGCGCACACTTTCGCGGATCCGGCTTGCCATTGTCGCGAGCACAGCGTCACCGACGGCGTGTCCCCAGGTGTCGTTGATGTCCTTGAAATGGTCGACATCACAGAACAGGACGCCGAGGTCGGCGCCGGGCGATCGCGCGTGCACGATTGCGGCCTCGAGGATTCCCAATGCCTCGGCACGGTTCGGCAGACCGGTCAGAATGTCGAACCGGGCCAACCGATCCAGACGCTGCTCCGCCTCGACCCGATCGTCGACGACACGCATCGACCCGGTCGCACCGTCGGCGTTGCCCTCCGCGTCGATGTAGGGCTTGCCGTGGGCGTCGACCCAGTGATAGTCCCCCGCGTCGGCGCGGATCCGATACCGCGCCGCGGCCATATTGCCCCTGCCGATCTCCTGCAGCCGGGCTCTCACGGTGTCAACGTCGTCGGGGTGGACATGGGAGAGATAGTCAGAGCCGATCCACTTCTGGGGTGGATCTCCGAAAGGGCCTTCCACCGACGGTGAAATCCACACGACTCGGCCTTCGCGAAGGTGAACGACGATGTCCACGCTGTTGTCGGCCAGGATCCGATATCGCCCCTCGACTTCAGCGCGTCTGCGCTCGGCTGCAGCGCGTCTACTCTCGGCTTCGGCACGTCTGCGCTCGGCTTCGGCGCGTTCCCTGCTCAGCCGCTCCTGCTCGATCAGCGGGTGTTGCTCTTGGCGGCGCAAGCGGAATCCGAGTATTGCGGCTACAACCGTGGCCGTTGTGACCGACAGGGCGAAGGCCGCGTTCTCGTTCATGCCAAGGGCCAAGAACGTGAGCCGCCACAACGACACAAAGACCGGCACGCCGACGGCGAGACCGTACAAGCGCAGTAGCGGAACCCGGTCGGGCCGGGCGAGCAGCCAGACGAGTGGAACCCTGTCAGGACGCGCTGCCGACGCGGCGGTGACGAGAAGTATCGCCGCCGCAGCGGTCAACATCGCTATGCCGGTCGACGGCCGCACCTGCACGAGCGTCTCGGCATCGAATAGGTAGGCCACGACAGCAACGAGTGGGATGAGCCCACCACCGGCCAGGCACACCGGCCAGACCACGCCGACCCCACGGCGGTCCACACGGGTCAACGTTATGGCGGTGGCCAGGAGCAGGACCGCTGCTGCTGCCTGTGGGCCTGGACGCCCCGGCCAAGACGCTTGCTGGCTGCGTACTGCCGCTCCGAACCACAGTTGATCGATCCCGAGTGACCTGGCAGTCGCGTACTCCACGAGAATCGCACAGGCGAGTACACCAACAACTACGGCCAGGCCCCGTCCGACCCACACACGACTCTGCGCGGGATTCCCCGATTGCATGCGGATCGACAGCGCCAGCGCAGCCACCCACAACGCCGTCCAGGGCGTCATCGGCGGCCAGGTCCGAAAGACCCGCGTCAATGCCTCGATCCCCGTCGCCCAACCGACCCAATCCAACGCTGCGACAACAAAAACCGCCCCTGCAGCTGCCAGTCCCACGTCCCGATGCACACCAGCGCCCGGACCTTGCATTGCCCGCCCCTCCGCTAGGCAGTGTCGATGAGCCACAATGATCCACCCCAGCGTGTTTGGCTGCGCTGTTTTTGCGTGACTCCCTCGTTAATTAGCGCCGGCGGTTCACAACCTCGACTGAGCGCTCAGCGGCCGCGCGCCGGTTGAGCCGCGGTCGATGCGGACGACGACGGCAGCGTGGACGGACGATCGATGATCGTCGATGACGGCCCGCCGACTCGGTATCGCGCGCCGCGGTGCTCCTGCGGTAGCCGGTCGCCATTGCCGAGCAGCTTGTGCCGCAACGACCCCGGCAGGTAGTCCGCCTGGTAGGCACCACGTTCGGTGAGCACCGGCACCACATGCTCGATCACGTCGGCGAAGGAACCGGGCGTGATGGCATACGCGAGGTTGAAACCGTCGACGTCGGTCTCGTCGACCCACTCCTGCAAGGTGTCGGCCACCGCAGCGCCCGACCCGACGATCCGTGGACCCATGCCGCCGATCTCGCCCCACTCGGCGATGTCCCGGACCGTCCACTCCCGGCCATCGGGATCGGCCGACTGAAACGCCTTCACCGCGGACAGGATCGCATTCGAGTCGACGTTGCCGATCGGCTCGTCCAACCCGTACCGGGCCAGATCCACACCCATCCACCCGGACATGAACACCAGCGCGCCTTCCGGGTCGCCGTAGGAGAGCAACTCGCGATGCTTGGCGTGCGCCTCGTCATCGGTGGCCGCGGTGATCACTGTCGACAGATTGAAAATCTTGGCCGAGTACGGATCCCGGCCGGCCAGTTCCAGCTCTCGGCGAATGGTCGAAACCGTCTCGGCGAGAATAGCTTTGGTCGGCGCCGCGGTGAAGATCGCCTCGGCGTTCTCGGCGGCGAACCGTACCCCGCGCGGCGAGGAACCGGCCTGGTAGATCACCGGGGTGCGCTGCGGCGAGGGCTCGGCGAGGTGCACTCCCGGCACGCTGAAATGTGTTCCGGAGTGCCCGATGTGGTGCACCTTGTCCGGCTCGGTGAACACCCCGCGCTCGCGGTCGCGGACCACCGCATCGTCCTCCCAGGAGCCCTCCCACAACTTGTAGAGCACCTCGAGATATTCGTCGGCGTGGTCGTACCGGGCGTCGTGGGCCGGCTGATCGGTCTGGCCCATGTTGCGCGCCGCCGCGGGCAGATAACCGGTGACCACATTCCAGCCGATCCGCCCCTTGGTCAGGTGATCCAGCGTCGATATTCGGCGCGCGAACGGATACGGGTGCTCGAACCCGGTGCCGGTGGTGATGCCAAAGCCCAGATGCTCGGTCACCAACGCCATCGCCGATACCAACAACAGCGGGTCGCCCACCGGAATCTGCGCGGCCTGCCGGATGGCGGCCTCGTCGCTGGCTCCGTAGACGTCGTAGGTACCGAGCACATCGGCGATGAACAGGCCGTCAAACCTGCCGCGTTCCAACAACTTCGCCAGTTCGGTCCAGTACTCCAGGTCCTTGTAGCGCCACGACTGATCCTCTGGATGCCGCCACAGCCCGGGCGACTGATGAGCGACACAGTTCATGTCGAAGGCATTGAAGCGAATTTGTCGGGTCACATCTCCACCGTGCCCCCACCTGCCGTGTCAGACACCGATTGCGCTCAGCACGAACATTTTTCACCGATGTCAACCGAGGTGGCGAGCCACGTCAACGCAAGCTGTACCCGCCGTCGGGATAGATCGTGGAACCCGTCGTCGCGCCGTTGAGGAACAGATGAACGACGGCAGCCGCGATCTCGTCCTCCCGCGCCAGTTTCCCGGTGGTCGACGTTTCGACGAAATGGGTGAACGCCGCTTCCCGGACCGCCCGGGGGCGTTGATTCCAGAGGTTGCCGTCCACGGTGCCGGGTGAGATGGCGTTGACCCGTACCGGCGCGAGTTCGACGGCCAATCCGCGTGCCAGTCCCTCGATCGCGGCGTTGGCCGCGACGTAGGCGGGGGCCGCCCCGGCGGGCCGCACACTGGCCGCCCCGGCCATCAGGACGACAGACGCGTCGGCGGTCAGCACCGGCAGCGCGGCCTTGACGACGCGGTACTGGCCCCAGAACTTCGAGTCGAAGGGCGATGCGGCGTCGGCCAGCGAGAGTTCGCGCATCGATCCGGTGACGTAGGTGGCCGCGGTGGTGAAGACGGCATCGACCGCGTCGAGCCGGGCGAACAGGGCCGCGATGGTGCGCTCGTCCGCGGTGTCGACGACCTGCCAGGTCGCCGCGGGGCCCAGGTCGGCGGCGGCCTTTTCGAGCACACTCGCGCGGCGCCCGCCCAGCACGACCGCACCCCCACCGGATACCACCAATTTGGCCACCGCAAAACCGATGCCGGACCCGCCACCGATGAGGACGACCGTCCGATCAGCGAATGCGTCGCCGGCAAGGAAACTCTTCATGGCTCAGACCCAATCGTCCGCGCCGGGACACCGTCAATCGATTCGATCAGCGTGACTCGCCTGGGATGGTTTGGTGAAGTGACGGAACCTGTTGCGGATCACGGGTGTTCGTCAGATGCCGTTGACGTAGTCGCCGGTGCAGATGTTGTAGTGCCCAGCGGGATCGAACGTCTCACCGTTGCCGGGGAAGTACCACTTCGCGGCTTGATACATCAGCTGGCCGTTGCAGGTGCCGAGGTTGTAGGCCACGATCGTCGCCGGTTGTTTGATCGACTCCGCGACACTGGTGGCGCCCGGCGGCATCCCGTAGGAAAGACCTCTCCCGACGGCCCGTTCGCCGCCCCAGGACGACCAGGTGATGTCCCAGATATCGCCCGTCGGGTCACCGCCGTTGAAGACCCGCATCGGCCGGACCGTTCCGTAACCCCGCACGCTCGGGTTCCAGACGCCGCCGAGCGTCGGTTGCGGGTCGGCGGACGCCGGCGGTGCACCGGTCGTCGAGCAGGCGGCCACGGCAATGGTGGTCGCAATCGCCGCAGCGAATCGTGTCGCGATCTTCGTCGATTTCATCGGAGTCAGCCCAACTGGTAGGAGTCGCGTGACACTCGGAAGAAGTGTCCGGTGCTGGAGTCGGTGCACGTCATGCCCGAAACTTCGCTGTCGCAGGTGATGGCGCCCACGGTTCTCGTCTGCCCGTAGTCGAGAGTCATTGCACCGTCGGGAAATTCGTGATCCGAGTGCCAGTCGCCCCCGATGGGCACGCGGCCCCGGTCGAGAATGAACCTGTTGCCCTTCCCGCCCACGGTGTAGTCCGCCGGGCGCGGGACGAACCACGTGTAGTCCTTGATCTCGCACATGGCACCGCCCGCGCCCATCTTGCAGCCGACGTTCCCAGACGGGGACCGAAAGGCGTAGGTGTCGTCGGCGTGCGCGGTGGCCGCCAGGCCGATCGTTGCCGCGACGGCCAGAGAAAGCTGTGTGGGGATCAGCGCCAGTTTCATCATCTTTGTGGCCTGCCTCTGTTCGGAACGTGCTTCATGGTGGGTGTCGACGGTTCGTCGCCGGTCGCCCCCAAGGCTGGGGCCGACGCCTTGGTGATTTCTTGGTGCGGCTGTGACGAGTGTCTCCGCCGCCGCCCTGAGGTAGGCCTTGCGGTACCCACGTACCAATTTAGGCTTGCCTTACCTAATTCAAAGGGAGGTGCTGGATGCGTGACATCCGGGTTGCAGTGATCGGGGCAGGTCCGGCCGGAATCTATGCGTCCGACATCCTGGTCGATGAATACCCACAGGCCAGGGTCGATCTGTTCGATCGACTGCCGGCCCCGTACGGACTGGTGCGATACGGCGTGGCACCCGACCATCCCAGGATCAAGGAGATCATCAAGGCGCTACGCCGAGTGCTCTCCCGCGATGAGATCCGCTTCATCGGCAACGTGCACTACGGCACCGATCTGAAACTGTCCGATCTCCGCCGCTATTACGACGCGGTCGTCTTCTCCACCGGCGCACGCGCCGACCGCCCGCTGGATATTCCCGGCATCGAGCTGCCCGGCAGCTACGGCGCCGCCGACTTCGTGTCCTGGTACGACGGCCACCCCGACGTGCCACGAACCTGGCCGCTGGAGGCCCGGAGCGTCGCGGTCCTGGGCGCGGGCAACGTGGCACTCGACATCGCCCGGATGCTGGCCAAACCCGCCGATGAGCAGTTGAGCACCGAGATCGCCGGCAATGTGTACCAGGGCCTTTCACTGAATCAGGCCACCGATGTGCACGTGTTCGCCCGGCGCGGCCCGGCCCAGATCAAGTTCTCGCCGATGGAATTCCGCGAGCTGTCGCACTCCCCCAGCGTCGACGTGATCGTGCACCCGGAGGGCTTCGAGATCGACGAAGCCAGCCAGCAGGCGATCAACACCAGCAAGTCCACCAAGCTCGTCGTCAACACCATGATGCGGTATCTCGACGTCGAGCCCACCGGTGCGCCACACCGCATCCACATCCATCTGTGCCAATCCCCGGTCGCGGTGCTCGGCGCCGAACGGGTCGAAGGGCTGCGGACCGAACGCATGGAGCTGATCGGCGACGGAAACGCCCGGGGCACAGGAGAATTCACTGATTGGCCGGTGCAGGCGGTGTACCGCGCGGTCGGCTACCTGTCGTCGCACCTGGCCGACCTGCCGTTCGACCATCACGCCGGCGTGGTCCCGCACGACGCCGGCCGGGTACTGGACCTCGACGGTGAACTGATCGAAGGGACCTACGTCACCGGCTGGATCAAACGCGGGCCGATCGGACTCATCGGGCACACCAAATCCGATGCGTCCGAGACGATCACCAGCCTGCTGGCCGATCTGCCCGGACTCCGCGCGCCGGAGATCGGCGAACCCGATGCCATCCTGGAGCACTTGACCGGCAACGGCATCGACTACACGACATGGGCGGAATGGGAACGCCTCGACGCGCACGAGATGGCCCTCGGTGCGCAACAGGGCCGAGAGCGGGTCAAGGTGGTGCCCCGCGCGGACATGATCAGCGCCGGCCGGCGCTAGGGAGCCGCTAGCCTCACGTCATGCCAACTGTGGGTCGGTACGCCAAGGGTGAGGCCAAGCGCGGGGAGATCAAGGACGTCGCACTGGCAGTGCTGGAACGCGACGGTGAGGCCGGTGCGTCGATGCGGGTGATCGCCAACGAGGCGAACATCAGCCTGGCGGGCCTCATGCACTACTTCCCCACGCGCGATGCCCTGCTGACCGAATTGCAGCGCGACGGCGACGCCAAATTCGAAGAGCGGTACCGCAATTCGGACATCGACATCGACCCGGGCGAAGTCATGGCACAGGCGATGGTGGACAAGGCGGCCAAGCCGGGCTCGGGCACGGTCTATCTGTCGCTGGCCGCGGCTGCCGCGGTCGATCCGTCCCATCCGGCCGCGGAATACCTGCGCCGACGATACGAAGGGATGCGCGCGACCATCACCGAGTACGTGCGCCGGCAGCAGGCGGCCGGCGCCGTCCCAGCCCACGTCGACGCCGAGTTCGCCGCCACGGCCCTGATCGCCGCGGCCGACGGGATCCAGATCCAGTGGATGTCCGACCGCTCGATCGACATGGGCGCGCACGTGCGCGCGGTGTGGGCAGCATTACTCACCTGAGCAAAACAGTGCAGTGTATGGTTTTTATATGAAGTGGAACCGGGTTGTCGTGGCGTCGGCCGTTGTCTTCTCCCTGGGCCTCTCCGCCTGCGGCGCGAAGCAGGATGTGAAGCAGGAGCGCACGGACAGCAGTCCGTCCTGGAACCGCAACTTCTACTGGGGTACCGCGACCGCCGGCTACCAGGTGGAAGGCGACGCTCCCGACAGCAACTGGCGCCGATACGTCGACCGGACGGCCGGTAAGCCCGTCACCGATCCGTTCGGCGCGGTCGAGCCGTACAGGCAGGCCGACGACTTCCGGCACCGTTACAAGGAAGACATCGCCAACGCGCATGCCATGGGCGTCAACACTTTTCGCTTCGGTGTCGAATGGGCGCGGGTGATGCCGCAGCCCGGCGTGTGGGACGAGAAAGAGCTGGCCTACTACGACGATGTGGTCGCGACCCTGCTCGCCAACGGCATGACGCCGATGATCACGCTGATGCACTGGGTGTACCCCGGCTGGATCGCGGACCGCGGCGGCTTCCTGAACAATGTCGCGGCGTTCGAGGACTTCGCCAAGGCGATCACCAAACGGTATGCGGGACAGGGCGTGCTGTGGGTGAGCATCAACGAGCCCCTGGCCTTCGGCGCCATGGAAGTGCGCACCGGTGCCATCAAGCCCGACCAGTTCAGCACCTTCCTCGACCGGGTCGCCGACGCCCACCGCGCCGTGTACCGCGCCGCCCATGACGCCGATCTCAAGGCCAAGGTCACCACGAATGAGGCCTACATTCCGCCGGAAGTGTTGGCGCAGTTCGCCGGTCTGGGCGTCCAGGGCATCGAGGGCTCGTTCTTCGACCGGGTGAAGGACACCCTCGACTACCTCGGGTTCGACTACTACACGGGGACCGCCGAAGACAATCCGGCATCGGCGCAGAGCATGGCGCAGCGCTGGAACATCAAGCTGCAGCCCGAGGACATCTACTACGTGGCGCGGCACTACGCCCAGCAGTACCCCGGCCTGCCGATCTACGTCGTCGAGAACGGCATGGTCACCGACAACGGCAAGCCGCGGTCCGACGCCGTGACGCGGTCGCAGTACCTCAGCGACACCGTGTTCTGGCTCCAGCGAGCCAAGGCCGACGGCATCCCGATCATCGGCTACAACTACTGGTCCCTGATCGACAACTACGAGTGGGGCAGCTACCGGCCCCGCTTCGGCCTGTATTCGGTTGACGCAGTCAACGATCCGGCATTGCGGCGAG
>Ga0209051_1000516_pt1 | contig 48783 bp, 54 predicted proteins | sample AraplaCvi_mMS_r2_2_FD_184286 | JGI IMG/M metagenome (GOLD analysis project Ga0209051, IMG submission 184286) | Arabidopsis root microbial communities from North Carolina, USA - plate scrape MF_Cvi_mMS_r2 (SPAdes) (version 2) | ecosystem: Host-associated > Plants > Roots > Endosphere | place...
ATCGCACGTACGTCTTCGCGGCGGCCGAGCACATGACCACCCACGCCAACGAACTGCTCGCGGAGTACGTGCTGAAACAGGTCGGCGAACACGACGGGCAGTAGCCCCCCAGCCCTCGTCGGGGCGCCGGGAAGGCTGAGCCTGCCGGGCGCGTTGACCGGCAGGTGCCTACGATCAGCCAAGTGACCGACAACCCGCCAACGCGCGTGCGCCAGCGGTTCGGGTTCGCCCTGCTGGCGTACGCGTTTGCGGCGATCATGGTCGGCACCACCCTGCCGACGCCGATGTATGCGCTCTACTCCGACCGCATGCACTTTCAGGTGCTGACCACCACGGTCATCTTCTCGACCTATGCCGTGGGCGTGCTCGCCGCGCTGCTGGTGTTCGGCCGCTGGTCCGATGCGCTGGGTCGGCGCCCGGTGCTCCTCGCCGGCGCGGGGTTCGCCCTGGCCAGCGGTGTGGTGTTCCTCTTCGCCGACGACGTGCCGCTGTTACTCCTGGGCCGGGTGCTCTCGGGGCTGTCGGCTGGCGTCTTCACCGGGACGGCGACGGCGGCGATCGTCGAGACCTCGCCGCCCGAGCAGCGAGACCGCGCGACGTCCATCGCGACGGTCGCCAACATCGGCGGCCTGGGCGCCGGACCACTGCTGGCCGGCGTTCTGGTGCAGTACGCACCCGATCCGCTTCGACTGTCGTTCGGTGTGCACATCGCCTTGGTGGTCCTAGGGGTCGCCGCGATCATCGCCGCCCCGGAGACGTCGTCACGCACCGGAACGCTTGGCCTGCAGCGACTCTCCGTACCCGCCGAGATGCGACCCGTCTTCGTCACCGCGGCGACCGCCGCGTTCGCCGGCTTCTCCGTCACGGGTCTGTTCATGGCGGTGGTGCCGACGTTCGTCAGGTCGGTCATGGGCATCGAGAACCACGCCGTCGCCGGCCTGGTGGCGAGTTCCATCTTCGTCGCCTCGGCCATCGCCCAGCTCTTGGCGCGTCGCATCCCACCGCGGCGAGCGGTCGCCATCGGCTGCGCGATCTTGGTCGTCGGGATGGTGGTGCTGGCGCTCGCGCTGCACCTGCCGTCGCTGCCTCTGCTGGTCGTCGCCGGCGTCGTAGCGGGCGTCGGGCAGGGCATCAGCTTCAGCCGCGGCCTCGCCGCCGTCGCCGAATTGGCGCCTGCCGACCGTCGCGCCGAGGTCAGCTCGACCTACTTCGTGGTGGCCTACGTGGCCATCTCCGTGCCGGTGATCGCCGAGGGCTTCGCCTCCCAGCACCTGGGACTGCGCACTGCCGGAGTGAGTTTCGCCGTCGCCACCGCCGTACTCGCCGCCGTCTGCCTGGTCGCGATCATGATGCAGGAACGTCGGAGCGCCGCCACCCGGTGACGGCGGCCCGTCACGGGAGTTTCGCCGCTATCTCGCGAGCGGCCGCGATGACCTGGGTCCCCGCGTGCGCCAAGCTCTCGGCGGTCAGCCGGTGGGTCAGGAAGCTGATGCTCAGCGCGTAGCGCGACGGTGCCCCGTCCGGGGTGGGCACGGCGGCGGCCACGCAGGTGAGTTCCTCGGCGGCCTCCTCGCGGTCGACCGCGAAGCCGTGTGCGCGAATGTCGGCGATCTCACCTGCCATCTTCTTCGTCGACGTGATCGTGTGCGGGGTCAGTTCCGGGAGCCCCGCCGAGGCCACGATGTCGTGCCAGACGCTGTCGGGCATGGTCGCCAGGAGCGCCTTGCCCAACGCGGAGGCATGCCACGGATCGGTCTGTCCGACGTCGCTGACCTTCTTCACCGCGCGCCTGCCCTCGACGACTTCGAGGATGACGACGCTGCGGTCCTTGTGCACGGCGAAGTTCACCGTCTCGTTGAACTCGTTCACCAGCCGCTCCATGGTCGGGATCACCGCATCGGAGGGAACCTGGTTGGAGAAGGCCCGCTGTCCCAGTCGGAAGATCTCCCAGCCAAGGCGGTACTGGTTGGCGTTGAAGCGTTCGACGTAACCCAACGACGACAGGCTGTTGAGGTATCGGAGCACCGTGGCTTCGTTCAGCTCTGTGCGCCTTGCGATTTCAGTGAGATTGCCCACCTCTGAATCCGCCACGGCCGTGAGGATTCTGGCCGTGCGTTCGACGCCGATCAAGCTGGAGGACTTCTCCGATGTCGCAACTGTTTTCACTCAGTGAAGGTTACCAGTACCCAGTGATTGCTCCGTTCCTGTTGACAGGACGGGTCACTCATCCTAGATTTTCATTCAGCGCAGTTAGTTATCACTCAGTGAAATTCCGGATGTTGCGCCATCCGGCCGCCAAAGGAGAAGCGATGCCCACCGCAGCCGACAGCCGTGTGTCCAAGGTCGACGGGGCCAGCATCCTGGCCGCGCAAGACCTCATGACGGCCGACGACTACGCCCTCACCCCGTCGTCGAAGGCGTTCGACGACGGCGGCAAGTACCGCTTGGAAATCTCTGGCGTCGAACGACTTTCAACCCTGGAGGCCATGCTCGACGAGGCCGACGAACAGGGCGTCTTCATTCACCGGGTCATCGCCTTCGGCGGCGGCACGACATTGCTCACGACGGGGGAACTGTCCGACGTGGCCATCCTGGCAGCCGAGCGCGGCATCGAGCTGATCGCCGTTCCCGGGCCGCGCACGGGTTGGGACCTCGGCCGCCAGGCGCTGAGCACGGAGGGCCAGGCCGGTGGGCGACGCGTCCGCGGCCTCGACAACATCCGGTATCTGCTCGACGACTACCTCCGCATCTTCTCCACCGGGATCCGCGGTGTATTGGTCTGGGACGAAGGCGTTCTCGACATCCTGAACAAGGCGCGCGACGCCGGCCACATCCCAGCGGATGCCAAGTTCAAGATCTCGGTCTACGCGGGTCACGCCAACCCCGCCTCCATTCGAATCCTGCAGGACCTCGGCGCCGACAGCGTCAACCCGGTCGGCGACCTGTCCCGCCCCATGCTGGCCGCGATCCGCAATTCCGTCGACGTCCCGCTCGACGTCTGGGCCGAGACCTTCGAGTCCTTCGGCGGAATGAACCGGCTGTGGGAAGCCGGTGACATCGCGCGTGTCGCGGGGCCGGTCTACTTCAAGATCGAGCCTGGCGAGTCGGAGGCCGTCATGTACAACGGCTGGGTTCGCCCGGAGTTCCACGCCGACCTCGTCCGTCACAAGGTTCGCCACGCCGCCATCCTCAACGAGCTGGTGCACACCAGCGCTCCCGACGTCGCGGTGTCACCGAAGCCGCGTCCCGTGGCGCACGCCCACACCAACTGACACCTCGGCGAACGGAGAAGTGATGACTCGGCGTCATGGTGCCGCCATCATCGGGTCGGGGAACATCGGCACCGACCTGTTGATGAAGCTGCGCCGCTCGAGCACGCTCGACGTCGCGGCAATGGCCGGAATCGACTCGGCCAGTGACGGTCTCGCGCGAGCAGCCGCACTGGACGTGGCGGTCACCGCCGACGGGGTCGCCGGTCTGCTGCGGCTGGAAGCCTTCGACGAGGTCGAGGTGGTGTTCGACGCGACGAGCGCCGGCGCCCACCACGTGAACGACGCGGCGCTGCTGAAGTCCGGCCGGCGGGTCGTCGACCTCACCCCCGCCGCCATCGGGCCGTTCGTCGTGCCCGCGGTCAACATGGCGCGGCTGGGCAATGAGCGGAACCTCAACATGGTGACGTGCGGTGGCCAAGCCACGATCCCGATCGTGGCGGCGCTCGCCGGTGTGACCGACGTGCACTACGCGGAGATCGTGGCGTCCATCTCGTCGCGGTCGGCGGGTCCTGGCACGCGGGCCAACATCGACGAGTTCACCGAGACGACGGCGCGGGCCATCGAGATGGTGGGCGGGGCTACGCGGGGGAAGGCCATCATCGTGCTCAACCCTGCCGAGCCACCGATGCTGATGCGCGACACCGTCGCCGCGCTGGTCTCGGCGGTGGACGAGGCCGCGATCGCGTCCGCCGTCGCCTCGATGGTCGCCGACGTGCAGCGCTACGTGCCAGGATACCGCCTGGCGAGAGGCGTTCGCGTCGACGCCGTGTCTGCGACGGACCCCCGTCGCCGGCTAGCCGGGGCGGCCGGTCATCTCGACCTCGTTCACGTGACGGTATTCCTCGAGGTCGAGGGCGCCGCGGACTACCTCCCGGCGTACGCCGGGAATCTCGACATCATGACGGCCGCCGCCGTACGGGTGGCCGAGCACTTGGTCATCCCGACGCCCGAGGCGGTCCGATGACGACGGAGGTCTACGTCCAAGACGTGACGCTGCGCGACGGCATGCACGCGGTCGGACACTCGCTGAGCCTGGACGACGTCACCCGTGTCGCCCGCGCGCTGGACGCCGCGGGCGTCGCGGCGATCGAGGTCGCCCACGGTGACGGCTTGGCGGGTGGCAGCCTGACCTACGGAGCGGGCGCACACGACGACGGAGCCTGGATCGCCGCCGCGGCGTCAGCGGTCCACACCGCCCGTCTGACAACGCTTCTCATCCCCGGCATCGGCACGGTCGACGACCTGCGCGCGGCCGTCGACCTCGGTGTCACCTCGGTGCGGATCGCGACCCACTGCACCGAGGCCGACATCGCCCGGCAGCACATCGGGACTGCCCGCTCGCTCGGACTCGACGTCGCCGGCTTCCTCATGATGTCGCACCTCTCGCCGCCCGATCTGCTGGCCGCGCAGGCCAAGATCATGGAGGACGCCGGGGCGGAGTGCGTCTACGTGACCGACTCGGCGGGCCGGTTGACGATGACTGGCGTCCGCGATCGGGTGCGCGCCTACCGCGAGGTGCTGGCGCCGACGACCTCGATCGGGGTGCACGCGCATCACAATCTGGCTCTGGGCGTGGCGAATTCACTGGTGGCGGTCGAGGAGGGCGCCCGACGCGTGGACGCCTCGCTGACCGGTCTTGGTGCGGGCGCGGGCAATTGCCCGCTGGAGGCGTTCGTCGCCGTCGCCGAACTCCACGGTTGGCATCACGGCTGCGACCTGTACGCGTTGATGGACGCCGCCGACGACGTCGTCCGGCCGTTGCAGCAGCGGCCCGTCCGGGTCGACCGCGAGACGCTGACGCTGGGCTTCGCCGGGGTGTACTCCAGCTTCCTCCTGCATGCCGAGCGCATCGCCGCCGACGTCGGCGTCGACGCCCGCGATCTGCTCGTCGAAGCGGGCCGCAGGTCGATGGTCGGCGGCCAGGAGGACCTGCTGCTGGACCTCGCTCTCGGCACGAGGGGGTGACGGACCGCCGCGCCGCCCGGTCACCTTGCCCTTGCTCACGCCACCAAGACACGAAGGATGAACCACTATGGAGAACGTCACCGCCTCCCTACCTCCACGACGGCCCGTCTCGACGCCGCCGATCGGCACCTCGCCCGACACGCCGCTGCCTGCCGGGCGGCGCAACCATGGCCTCAAGCAGAACAGCCTCGGCGTGCCGAGCATCTTCTTCTACATCATCGCCGCGGCGTCTCCGCTGACCGTCGTGGTCGCGCTGTTCCCCATCATCATCGGCTCGGGCAACGGTGTCGGGATGCCCGGTGCGTTCGTCATCGCCGCGGTGGTGCTGATGATCTTCGCCGTCGGTTACGTGGCGATGAGCCGACACGTCACCAATGCGGGGGCGTTCTACGCCTACGTGACGTTGGGACTGGGGCGCGTCGCCGGGCTGGGGTCGGCGTTCCTGGCGATCTTCGCCTACAACGCGATTCAGGCCGGGCTCTACGGCGGCTTCGGCTACTACGCCGCCGAACTGATCAATCCCCGACTGGGTGTCCAGATCCCATGGTGGGCATACGCCTTCGTCGGCCTGCTGTTGTGTCTCGGTCTCGGTGTGCAGGGCGTGCACTCGGGCGCCAAGGTCCTAGGGGTCTTCATGACGCTGGAGGTCACCATGATCACCATCCTCAGTGCATTCAGCCTGTTCGGTGACGCGGTCCCGGTGTCGCAGTTCTCCTTCGAGCCCTTTGCGCCGAGCGTCGTGCTGGGTGGCGCCCTCGGCGTCGCGCTGATGTTCGCGCACGCCTCGTTCATCGGCTTCGAGGGCTCGGCGATCTACGGCGAGGAAGCGCGCGATCCGGCGCGCACGATCCCGCGCGCCACCTATCTGTCCATTGCCTTCATGGGCGTCCTGTACGCCGTGTCGGGCTGGCTCATCATCAACGCACTCGGCGTCGACCAGGTCGTCGGGATCGCCACCGAGACGGGTGGCAACTTCATCTTCGTGGCCAGCGACACCATCATCGGCCACAACATCTCGCTGGTGTTCCAAATGCTGATCGTCACCGCGACGTTCGCTGCCATCGTCACCTTCCACAACAACGTCTCCCGGTACACCTTCTCCCTCGGTCGGCAGGGCCTGATCTGGAAGCCGCTCGGCTGGACGCTCCCCCGCCGCCAGACGCCGTGGGTCGCGTCGATCGTCCAGAGCGTGACCGTCGGCATCGTGATCGCGCTGTTCGCGCTCTTCGGACAGGATCCGTTCGCCACGCTGTTCACCTGGGCGACGGGTATCGGCACCGTCGGGGTGATCCTGTCCCAGCTCGTCGCCGGCATTGCGATCTTCGCGTTCTTCCGAAAGTCCGACGTCGACAAGCGGCCGTGGAACACCGTGATCGCACCGCTTCTCGCGATCGTGGGACTCGGCGGGTTCTTCGTCCTGACGCTCGACAGCCTCGACGTGCTGCTCGGCGTTCAGGGCACGATGGCCGCGATCATGCTCTCGCTGGTGTTCATCGCCTTCCTCGCGGGGGCCGCCTACGGTGTCTACCTGAAGCTCGCGGCCCCGGCGAGGTACGCCCTGGTTGGGCAGGCGCTCAACGAGCGGGACGTGCCAGAGCCCGCAGCAGAAGCTCAGTAACGCAACCACTTTCACGATTCGACGCGCGCCCACGTCCAGCGTTACGTACATTTGTCCGCAACGATGCGTACAAATGTTCTTAGACGAAGGAGTGGGCATGGGATCCGCACCGCGGCGGGCACGTCGACACGACCCCGACAGAAAGGAGCGCATCGTGGCCTCGGCCCTGGAGGTACTCGCCCGTGACGGCGTCGCCGGCATCACCCACCGTGCCGTCGCCACCGCCGCCGACGTGCCTTTGGGCTCGGTCACCTACCACTTCGCCACGCTCGACGACCTGATCCAGCACGCCTTCGAGGCCCACGTCGACGCGTTGGCCGCCCGCTTCGAGGCCCGCCTCGCGGCGTGCGGCGGCGGGGACGACCTGGTCGACGCCATCGCCTCGGCGATCACCGACGACCTCGCCAGCCATCCCAACGAACTCGCCGTCACCTTCGAGCTGTACGGCGACGCCATACGCAGACCCGCGATCCGGCACCTGACCCAGCGCTGGATGGAGCGCGCCGAGGACGCCCTCGCGGAGCACTTCGACCGCACCACCGCGCGGCTCGTCGACGTCGTCGTCGAAGGCCTGATGGTGCACACGTCCATTGCGCAACAACCCATGTCGAAAGACGACGTTCGCGCCCTACTGGCCATGGCGGCCGGCGGCGCACCCACCACCACCAAGGAGTGAGCATGACCTTCCACACCAAGATGTTCGTCGACGGCACCTGGACCGAGGCTGCCGACGGCGGCGTCGACCAGGTACTCGCCCCCACCACCGGCGAGGCCTTCGCCGAGATCGCCCGTGGCGGGGCAGCCGACGTCGACCGTGCGGTCGCGGCCGCCGAGGCCGCCTTTCCCGACTGGGCGAGAACGCCGGTGGGCGAACGTGCCCGGGCCTTCCTCACCCTGGCCGACCGCGTCGAGGCCGACCGACGCACGCTGGCCGAGATCGAGTCCCGCAACGTAGGCAAGCCCATCGGTCTCGCACTCGAGGAGATGGAGATGATCCCCGATCACCTTCGGTTCTTCGCGGGTGGCGCCCGCACCATGGAGGGCCGCGCCGCGGCCGAGTTCGTCCGGGGCAAGACGAGCATCATCCGGCGGGACCCCCTCGGTGTCGTCGGCTCGGTCGCCCCGTGGAACTACCCGCTGCTGATGGCCATCTGGAAGATCTCCCCCGCACTGCTCACCGGAAACACGTTGGTGCTCAAGCCTTCCGAACACACTCCCTACTCAGTGCTGCGTCTCGCCGAACTGGCCGAGGACCTCTTCCCCGCCGGGGTGTTCAACGTCGTGACCGGCGACGGCAAGGAGGTCGGCGCACGACTGGTCGCCCACCCACGGGTGCGGATGTCCTCACTCACCGGGTCCGTCGCGACGGGCCGCGCGCTGATGCACGCCTCCGCCGACTCGAACCTCAAGCGGTTGCACCTCGAACTCGGCGGCAAGGCACCGGTGCTGGTGTACTCCGACGCCGACGTCGCACAGGCCGTCGGCAAGATCACCGAGGGTGCGTTCTGCAACTCCGGACAGGACTGCATGGCCGCATCCCGGCTCTACGTGCACGAATCCGTCCACGACGAGTTCGTCGCCGGCCTCGAGAAGGCGGTCAAGGAACTGAACTTGGGCGACACCGCCGACGAGAACACCTCGATGGGTCCGGTCATCACCGCAGCCCACCGCGACCGGGTCGAGGGGTTCGTCGAACGCGCCAAGGCCACCGGACACGTCGAGCTGATCCAAGGCGACAACCCCGGCACCGGTTTCTACACCGCGCCCACCGTCGTCGTCGGCGCACGCCAGGGGGACGAGATCGTCGGCAGCGAGGTGTTCGGCCCCGTCACCTCGGTGACGCGTTTCGGCGACGGCGACGACGTGATCGCGTGGGCCAACGACACCGAATACGGCCTTGCGGCATCGGTGTTCACCAACGATCTGTCCCGGGCTATGACCGCGTCCAGCGATCTGCAGTTCGGCACCGTGTGGATCAACGACCACCTGCCCGTCACCCCGGAGATGCCGCACGGCGGCTTCAAGCAATCCGGCAACGGAAAGGACATGTCGGTCTACGCCCTCGAGGAGTACACCGAAGTCAAGCACGTCATGATCAACCGCGAGATCGCCTGATGCCCGTCTGCGCCGTCAACACCTTTCGGTTACGTCCCGGGGTCACCGCCGAACGGTTCGAACGGTTCTCCGCGGAGCTCGACCGGCCCACGTGCCTGGCGTTCGACGAGGTACTCGGCTTCGAGGTGTACCTCTCCGACGACGGCACGGTGGTCGAGATCATGACCGTCTCGTCGTGGCCCGAATGGGAACGCGTGCGCGACTCGGCACCGGAACTGACGCCGGTGGTGCAGACGTTCGACGAGCTCGTTCAACCCGACAGCGTCACGACGCTGCTGACCCGCAAATCACCCCTGCCGCAGGAGATCTGACATGACCGACACACCGGAGTACGACGCCGTCATCATCGGCGCGGGCCACAACGGCCTCGTCACCGCCAACTATTTGGCCCGGGCCGGGCAGCGGGTGCTGGTCCTGGAGGCCCGCGACCTCGTCGGCGGGGCCTGCGTCACCGAGGAACTGATCCCCGGCAGCAAGTGGTCGTCGTGCGCGTTCATCGCGGGGCTTCTGCGGCCCGAGATCATCGCCGACCTCGAGCTGGCCCGCTTCGGCCTCGATCTGTACCAGGGAGACGCGCTGTCCTTCAGCCTCTTTCGCGACGGCACCTCGTTCACGATGTGGAAGGAGACCGATCGCACGCTGCGCGAGTTGGAGAAGATCAACAAGGACGACGCGCAGGCCTTCCTGGACTTCGGGGTGCGGCTTCAGCGCTTCGCCGGTCTCGTCACCCCGTACCTGCTCTCGCCGCCGCCGCAGCGCTCGGAGGTGTTCGCCGCGTTCGAGGCGGCCGGCGAGCAGACGCTGTTCGACGAGTTCACGTTGCTGTCGGTCCGCGACCTGCTGGACCGGTACTTCACCGACGAGCGACTGAAGAGCATGCTGACGTTCTTCGGCATGGTGTCGATCTTCGGCGGCCCCTCCACCCCCGGCACCGCGTACACCTACGGGCATCACTCCTGGGGCGAGTTCAACGGCAACTTCGGTCAATTCGGCCTGGCCCGCGGCGGCATGGGTGCCATCAGCGAGGCACTGGCCGCCAGTGCGCGCCACCACGGCGCGACGATCCGCACCTCGACCCCGGTCGACACGGTCATCGTCGAACGGGGCACGGCCACCGGGGTGCGCCTGACCGACGGCACCGTGATCACCGCCGCCCGGGTGATCTCCAACGCCGACCCCAAGCGGTCGCTGCTCACGCTCCTCGAGCCGGGAGTGCTGCCGGCCAAGCTGGTCCGCGACGTGCAGAACATCGACACCCGCGGCTCGATGGCCAGGATCCACCTCCTCATCGACGAACTGCCGCAATACCTTCCGTTCCCCGACGCCACCGAGGGCCCGCAGCACCACGGACACCAGCTGCTCGGCCCCAGTCGGGAGGCGTTCGAGGAGGCCTACGAGGCGCAGCGTCGCGGGACCTTCCCGAGCACGTTCGTCATCGAGGCGGTCACGCAATCGGTGACCGACGACTCGCTCGCCCCAGCCGGACTCCACACCATGACCCTCGGCATCCAACAGCTGCCGTCGGAACTGACCGGGACTACGTGGGCGGCCGAGAAGGAGAAGTGGGCGGACCTCGTCCTCGAGGATCTGTTCGTCTACGCGCCGAATCTGCGCGAGCACATCCTCGACCGCGTCGTCATCACCCCCGACGACCTCGACCACGAATACCTGATCACCGATGGGAACATCTTCCACGGCAGCATGATGCTCGACCAGTTGTTCGGCGCGCGGCCCCTGCCGGAGCTGGCGAATTACCGCACGCCCGTGCGCAATTACTACCTGTGCGGGTCGGGCACCCACCCCGGCGGTGGGGTGATGGGGGCCAACGGCCACAACGCGGCCCAGGTCGTCCTCGCCGACGCGTCGGGCACGGTCGCCCCGGTCCGCACCGGCACGAAGGTCGGCGGCCACAAGGCGCCGTGGCAGCAGCGCGTCGTCGGCGGCCTGATGTCCACCCGACCCGGACGCTGGGTGGGCTACCGGGCGGCGCGCCAGCCTGCGCTGCGCAAGGTCACCGCCTACGCGGCCCGGGTCCGCTGACCGTGACGACGACGCCGGCCGGGTTGCGCAGCGCGAAGTGGTTCGCCGGCAAGGACGTGCCGGGCTTCGTGCACCGCTCGGCCATGCGCGCGTCGGGGTTCTCCCGGATGGCCTTCGAGGGCAGGCCAATCGTGGGCATCTGCAACTCCTGGTCCGAAGTCGTCAACTGCAACATGCACTTTCGCGGTCTGGCCGACTCGGTGCGCCGCGGGGTCCTCGCCGCGGGCGGCTTCCCGCTGGAGTTCCCCACGATGTCACTCGGCGAGCAACTGATGAAGCCGACCACCATGCTCTTCCGCAACCTGATGGCGATGGACGTCGAGGAGTCGATCCGCGCCTACCCCTTCGACGCCGTCGTCCTGCTCGGTGGTTGCGACAAGACCGTGCCGGCACAGCTGATGGGGGCCGCCAGCGCCGACGTTCCCGCCATCGCGCTGACCGGCGGACCCGCCTCACCGGCGGTCTTCCGCGGCAAGCAGCTCGGGGTGGGCACCGACCTGTGGGAGTACGTCGACGACGTGCGGGCCGGCCGGATGTCGATGGCCGAGTACGAACGACTGGAGGCGGCGGCCGGGCCGTCGCGGGGGCACTGTCCGGAGATGGGCACGGCGTCGACGATGGCCACCATCGTCGAGGGCCTCGGCATGACCCTGCCCGGCAGCGCGGCCATCCCTGCGATGGACTCGCGCCGCCTACAGGTGGCCGAGGAGATCGGCGCGCGGGCCGTCGGGTTGGCCGTCGAACGGCTGAGGCCGTCGCAGATCATGACGGCCGAGGCATTCGACAACGCGATCACCCTGATGCTCGCCGTCGGCGGGTCGACCAACGCGATCGTGCACCTGCTGGCCATCGCCGGCCGGGTCGGAGTTCCCTTGTCGCTGGACCGTTTTCACGAACTCTCCGCCCGCACGCCGCTGGTGGTCAACGTGCGGCCCGCCGGTGAACACCTCGTCGAGCAGGTCTTCCACGCCGGCGGCATACCTGCGGTGATGAAGTCGCTCGAGTCACTGCTGCACACCGACGCCGTCACCGTCACGGGCAAGACCGTGGGCGACGACCTTCCCACGGCGGTCGCGCCAGACACCTCGGTGATCGCGTCCTTGGACGCGCCGTTCCAGCCGCCGGGCGGCCTCGCGGTGGTGCGGGGCAACCTCGCGCCAGGCGGCGCGGTGGTCAAGTGCAGCGCGGCCAGCCCCGAACTGCTGGTGCACCGGGGACCGGCCGTGGTCTTCGAGGACATGCCGGATTTGATGCGGCGGTTCGACGATCCCGACCTGGAGGTGACGCGCGAGTCGGTGCTGGTCCTGCGGTCGGCCGGACCGCGCGGTGCGCCGGGCATGCCGGAGTGGGGGCAGTTGCCCATCCCGAGCAAGCTGCTGGCCGAGGGCGTCACCGACATGGTTCGCATCTCCGACGCCCGGATGAGCGGCACGGCGTACGGCACGTGCGTCCTGCACGTCAGTCCGGAGTCGGCGGTCGGCGGCCCGTTGGCCCTGGTGCGCGACGGCGACGTCATCGCGCTCGACGCCCGCGCGGGGACGCTCGACATGCTGGTGACCGACGAGGAGTTGGCGGCACGACGCGCGGATCTGACGCCCCGCCCGTCACGTCACGTGCGCGGGTACGCCTCGATGTACGTCGAGCGCGTCCTCCAGGCGGACCGCGGCTGCGATTTCGACTTCCTCGTCGGCCGATCGGAACGTCCCGACGAGGAGCCGGATGCGATCTTCGAGGGCTGGGTCGGCGGGTGGTGACCCAGAGCTAGCCGCTCTTGCGGCGGAACTCGCGGTGGGCCTCGGCGGGAGCGGTCGAACGCGGACCGTGCTTGCGGCCGCCGTCCTTGTGCTCTGACCCGCCTCCGGCGTTGGCCTTCTTTCGCTCGAGCGCCTCGCGGAACTTGCGCTTCTGCTCGTCTTCGGGTCGCTCGGCCATGGCTTGAGACTAGCGCGTGTCAGCGCATCCCAGGCGGCATGCCGTACAGATGAGAGATCGGCATGGTCATCAGCACCCGCCGATCGTCGACCATCGCCCGGCGGTAGTCGTCCCAGTCGGGATGGTCCTTGCCGGCGATCTTGCGGTACAACGCGATCAGCCCCTCGACGGTGTCGTCATGGGGGTGGGCCGCCGGCGGGGTGAGGATCGCATTGCCCTCCGCGACCGCGTACGCCCAGCCGTCGTCGGAGCTGACGTGAATCGAGGCCCGCGGGTCGCGACGCAGATTGCGGGTCTTGGCGCGCGGCTCGGTGACCGACACCGAGACCGCCAGCTCCCGAGGGTCGAAGTGATAGGAGACGTTGGACAGCTGCGGTCTGCCGTCCCTCTTCACCGTCGCGAGGACCCCCAGCGAGTTGCCGGCGATCAGCGCCAGCAGCTTGTCGTCGAACACGTCTCGGGTCATGGTGGCCAGCCTACGACCGCGACGCGGCCTTCGGTCGGGTTCGCCGACTCCTACCATGGAGCCATGACGGCGGTTTCCGGAATCACGCTCGACGGGGTCTCGGCCACGACCCTGTGGACGTTGCACAACCGCGGCAGCGAGGCCAAGCGATCCGACGGACTCATCCGCGATCCCTGGGCGGTGATGCTGCTCGACACGATCTCCTACGACTACCTGAAGTTCGGCGCACCCAATCAGTCCCACGCCGTGCGGGCGATCGCCTTCGACGCCGCCACTCGCGACTACCTGACCAGCCACCCCGGGGCCTCGGTGGTCGCGCTCGCCGAGGGATTGCAGACCAGCTTCTGGCGCCTCGACCGGACCGGCCTGCTGGCCCAATCCACCTGGTACTCCGTCGATCTGCCACCGGTGATGGAGCTGCGAGGTCGACTGCTCCCGTCCGACGACCGCATCGTCGACCTCGCCCAGTCGGCCCTGGACCGCAGCTGGATGGACCGGGTCGACGCGACGGACGGCGTGTTCATCACCGCCGAGGGACTGCTGATGTACCTCGAACCCGAAGACGCCCTCGGGCTGATCGCCGACTGCGCCGCCCGCTTCCCCGGCGGTCGGATGATGTTCGACTCGGTCCCCCGGTGGTTCAGCGCGCGCACCCTGAAGGGCGTCAAGCTCTCGTCGCGCTACCTGGTGCCACCGATGCCCTTCGGTCAGTCCGCCGACCAGGCCGTTGCGCTCGCGCGCGCCGTCCCCGGCATCACGTCGGCGCACGACGTGCGCTCTCCGCGGGGCCGGGGACTGTGGCGGCTGGCCGCGGCACCCGCCCTGGACCGCATCGGACCGCTCAGGAGGAGCCGGCCGAGCATCACCGTTCTGGAGTTCGGATGACGCGCTACGTGGCCTTCCTTCGCGGCGTCAACGTGGGCGGGGTGAACCTGAAGATGGCCGAGGTCGCCCGCGCGCTGACCGACGCCGGCTTCACCGACGTCGAGACGGTGCTGGCCAGCGGCAACGTGCTCCTGACGAGCCAGGCCAAGGTCGCCACGGTGCGCACCACGGCCGAGAAGGCGCTGCGCGACGCGTTCGGGTACGACGCCTGGGTGCTCGCCTACGCGCGCGACGACGTCGAGGCGATCTCGGCGGCGTTCCCCTTCACCCGCGAGGTGCCCGACCACCACTCCTACGTCACCTTCGTCACCGGGGCCGACGTGCTCGACGAGTTGGCGGCCTTGGCGCAGGACGCCGGACCGGACGAGTCGATCGAACGCGGCGAGGGCGTCGTCTACTGGCAGGTGCCCAAGAGCGGCACGTTGAACACGACCATCGGAAAGACCATGGGCAAGAAGCGATACAAGTCCTCGACCACCACCCGCAACCTACGAACCATCGAGAAGGTGCTCGACAAGTGAAGGTGAACGTCGACCTCTCCGGGGTCTCCGAGACCGCGCTGCTGACGTTGCAGGTGCGTGCCCACGAAGCTCGCCGACCCGACGGCATCATCGACGACCCGATGGCCGTGACGCTGGTCGACTCGATCGAGTTCGACTTCGCCAAGTTCGGCTACACCCGGCGTCAGGACATGGCGGTCCGGGCCTTGGCATTCGACCGCGCGACCCGCGACTATCTGCGTGGGCATCCCTCGGCGACCGTCGTCGCACTGGCCGAGGGACTGCAGACCAGCTTCTACCGACTCGACGACGGCGCGGTGGGCCACCAATTCCGTTGGCTGACGGTCGACTTGCCGCCGGTGGCCCAGGTGCGCGAGAGGTTGCTGCCGTCCGTCGACCGGGTGTCGGTGTGCGCGCAGTCGGCGCTGGACTATAGCTGGATGGACCGCGTCGACGCCGGTGACGGGGTGTTCATCACCGCCGAGGGTCTGCTGATGTACCTCGAGCCCGATGACGCGATGGGGCTGATCACCGAGTGCGCGCGCCGCTTTCCAGGCGGTCGCATGATGTTCGACCTGCCGCCGTCGTGGTTCGCCGCGCTGGCGCGCCGGGGTGGCCTGTGGACGTCGACCCGATACCGGGTGCCTGCCATGCCGTTCGGCATGTCCCCCTCGGAGGCCGCCACGCTCGTCGACCGGGTGCCCGGCGTCCGGGCCGTGCACGACGTGCCCTATCCCAAGGGGCGCGGGCGCGTCCTGAACGCGGTCATGGGGGCCATGCAGCACATCCCGCTGCTCGACCCCGTCCGGCCGTCGCTGACCTTGCTCGAATTCGGCTAGGTGAACGCGGTTTCCACGTAGCGCAGCGCGTCGGCCTTGCCGATGCCGAGCGCCTTGGCCGCCGCGGCGAAGGTGTGCGCCGCCGTCGCCATCGCGGCGTCCGCAGGGTCGATGCGCGCCACGAAGGTGCCGAACCTGCCCCGGGTCTCCAAGAGACCCGCCGCCTCCAACTCGCGATACGCCCTGGCCACGGTGTTGACCGCCATGTTCAACTGATGCGCCAATTCCCGGACCGTCGGCAGCCTCGTACCGGGCGGCAGTCTGCCGTCCCGCACGCCCGCGATGATCTGCGTGCGCAGCTGGTCGAACAGCGGCCTGGCCCCGTCCGGGTCGACTCGAACCCACTCCCCCAAATCCCCCACGTGCCCAGTATCACAAAAAGCGGCTACTTTGGTGGCGTGCGAGTGACGGTGCTCAGCGGAGCGGGGATGTCCGCGGAGAGCGGCGTCCCGACGTTTCGCGACGTCGAGACGGGTCTGTGGGCCAAGGTCGACCCCTATGAAATCTCCAGTTCCGACGGTTGGCGCAAGCACCCCGAGAAGGTGTGGGCGTGGTACCTCTGGCGTCACTACATGATGAAGTCGGTGGGTCCGAACGACGGACACCGCGCGGTCGCGGCCTGGCAGGACGGCGCCGAGGTGCACGTCGTCACACAGAACGTCGACGACCTGCACGAGCGGGCAGGCAGCGGCCGGGTGCACCACGTGCACGGCAGCCTCTTCAGCTTTCGCTGCGACCGGTGCGGGGTGCCCTATGACGGTGCGCTGCCCGACATGCCGGAGCCGGTGGAGAGCGTCGACCCGCCACGGTGCCGTTGCGGCGGCCTGATCCGGCCCGACGTGGTGTGGTTCGGCGAGCCGCTGCCGTCAGATCAGTGGGACCGGTCGGTGGAGGCCGTCAGCCGGGCCGACGTCGCTCTCGTCGTGGGCACGTCGGCGATCGTCTACCCGGCCGCGGGCCTGCCCGATCTGGCGCTCGCCCAGGGCATTCCCGTCATCGAGGTCAACCCGGAGGAGACGCCGCTGTCGGACCGGGTGACCCTCTCCTTGCGGGAGACCTCCGCGACGGCGCTGCCGGGTCTGCTGCAGCGGTTGCCTGCCCTGCTGGGCTGACGGTCGACTATGGGCACTGCCCGTTGTTGACGCACCCGGGTGCCGCGGTCGCCTTGTACGTCGGCGCGGCCAGTGCCGTCGCCAGCGTGGTCGGCGCCTCGTCATTCGTGGTCTCGGGCGCCTGCACGACCGTCGCAGGCAGCTTCATCCCCGACGCCGTCGGCTGCACGTAGGACGTGGTGGTCGACGAGTCTCCGGATCCCCCGGCGACGTCATGGGACGGGGCGTTTGTGCTGAACCCGGACACGACGGCGGCAGCGACGACGGCGGCTCCGCCCAGCGTCGCGGCGAGGACCTTGATGCGTTCGACGGTCATGACTCCTCCAACCATTTCGACGGCCGAGATGCGGCCGCTCATGTGGCCAGTCAACCGTCGCGATCGAGCGTCGTCCAGCTTCTCCATGGATCCGGGAGGGGATTATCAGCAATCAAACATATCGGGAGACAACATATTTCATGATGAATGGCGGCGTCACTCGGCCGGCGGATCCCGCCGCGGCGACACACCGCTCCGACATGTTCGAACGCCGGCGGTGACGGGTTCATTCCCAGCCGGTGCCTGCTTTGACCGTTGCGCTGCGAAGCGCTGGGATATCGCACACAATGCTGGCCAGTGCGATGGAGGAATCATGGCTTTGATCCGCGGAGTGGCGGCGACACTGCTCACCGCCGCCGTCTCGGTAGGACTTGCCGGCCCGGCCTGGGCCGACGACTTCAGCGGTAGGTATGCGCTGAACCTGTACGGCGCCTCGGCGCACACGTCCTGGATCGCTCGGACCAGTTGTCTGCCGTCGACCGGATGTGTGGCACACATCACCAGTTCCGTTGGCTGGAGCGGTGATGCCCACCTGGCGGGCGGCCGCTGGACGATGACGGTCGCGCGGGCCGACGGCCACAGCTGCCCCGACGGCACCCGCGGCGCGGAGATGCAGACGTGGACCTGGGACGCCGACACCCTCGTCGGGCAGGTCGGCGGCGTGTCCGCCCAATCCGCGACCTGCCCGGTCGGGCCGGCCGACGACTTCACCCTGACCAAGTCCGCGGCCGACGGCGGCACCCCGGTCTGATCTTCGGGCCGGTCTGATCCTCGGGCCGGTCTAACCCGCGGGCCGTACCGCCCGGCCGATGACGCCCTCCGACACCGGCACGGGCACCCACGGGGGCATCGCCCACTCATGGCGCGACTCCTGCACCTCGAAGCCGGCGGCCACGATCGACCGCTCCGTGTCGCGGTGCGTGTGGCAGTTGCCCAGCAGCCGCGGCCAGACGGTCGCGTCGGCCAGGCGCTGCACCGACGACCTCCATCCGCTGCTGGCGACGTGTTCGAGATACCTCAGCTCACCACCGGGTCTCAGCACCGAGAACAGTTGGCGCAGAACCGCGTCGGGGTCGGCTACCGAGCACAGCACCAACGAGCAGACGATCGCGTCGAACGGCTCATCGGCCGGATGGTCCTCGATGGTGTCGGTGGTGACGGTGACGGGCACGGCGGCTCCGGTGGCGGCCTTCGCGGCCTCCGCCGCGAGCCGGCGTTCCGGCTCGACCGCGACCACCTCGGTGACCGTGCCCGGGTAGAGCGCGAAGTTGGTGCCCGTGCCTGCCCCCACCTCCAGGACGCGCCCTCGCAGACCGGACAGGTTCTCGCGACGCAACCGCCGGATGCTCTCCGGCTCGCGGTCGGCCATCTTGGCCCACAGCCGCGCAAAGAACGGATTGTCCACCGCCATCAGATCACCAGTCCCTTGATCCTCGCGACCGCCTCCACCGGCGGTACGTCCAGACCCAGCATGCCGCCCATGATGTGTCCCGTACAGGCCGATCTCATCACCCGGTCGGCGAAGGCCTCGACGTCACCGAACGGGAGGTACGGCCGCGAAATGGCCAGCGCCGCAACGCCGTGGGCCACCGTCCACAGTTCGAGCGCGGCCACGGTGGAGTCACCCGCCGGATAGACGCCCTCGTCGACGAGCGCCTCCACCGATGCCCTCATGTGCACGAACGCCGAACTGTTCAGGGTGAGGTCCACGTCGCTGCCCGCCCGGCCCTCGCCCATCGTGGCGATGCGGTACAACTCCGGGTTGGCCAGCGCGAATCGCACGTAGGCCAGGCCCTGTGCCCGCAACCGGTCGATCGCCGTGGGTTGATCCGCGGCCACCCGTTGCATCACCTGGTCGAGTGCCTCGAAGTACCTGGCGCACACGGCATCGAGGAGGGCGTCCTTGTCGTCGAAGTGCAGATAGATCGACGGCGGCGTGACCCCGACGCGTTCGGCGACCGACCGGATCGACACCGCCTTGGCGTGCCCGGTCTCCATCAGCAAATCGGTTGCGGCGTCGAGGATCTCCCCCCTGAGGTGCTCGCCCGAGCCGCGGGCGGCGCGGCGCCGCTTGAGTGGGCTCACCTCAGCGGCCGTCCGCCGAGGCGACCATCCCGCGGTCGGCGGCCTGCCGCGGCGCGTCCTCGTCACCGGATCCGTCTTCGCTGATGCCGATGCGTTGGTGCAGCCACACCAGCGGCCGAGGAGCCCACCAGTTCCACCCGCCCATTACGTGCATGAACGCCGGCACCAGCACCATCCGCACCAGGGTGGCGTCGACGAGCACCGCCAGGGTCAGACCCACGCCGAACATCCGCATGAACGACACCTGGGCGGCGATCAGCGCGGCGAACGATATCGACATCACCAGGGCGGCCGCGGTGATCACTCGGCCCGTGCGCGCCAGACCGAGGGCGACGGCCTCGTCGTTGTCGGTACGCGCCGCCATGATGGCGCGCAGGCCCGACGGCGTGGCGTCCCCGTTGGCCCTCCGTTCGAGCCAGTACTCCCGGATGCGGGCGACCAGGAAGACCTCGTAGTCCATCGACAGGCCGAAGGCGATGCAGAACAGCAGCACCGGCATGTTGGCCACCAGCGTCCCGGTCGGCGTCGTACCCAATGCGCTCAGATGTCCGTCCTGGAAGATCCAGACCAGCGCGCCGAACGCGGCGGTCAACGAAAGGACGTTCATGGCAACGGCTTTGATCGGCAAGATGACGCTGCCGGTGAGCAGGAACAGCAGACCGAAGGTGATGACGGCGATGAGGCCGAGCACCCACGGCAACCGGGTCGTAATGGCCTGCACGCTGTCGCGGTTGATCTGGGCGACTCCACCGAACTGGACGTCGCGCCCGTCCGGGCCGGCGACGGCGTGCAGCGCGTCGAGCTGACTCTCCGACGCGTCGGAGAACAGCGGCGCCGTACTGCCCACGCTGAGGAACGCGCTGCCGTCGGCCACCCCGGTGGCCGCCGAGGGTGGCCCGACGCGGGACCCGCCGACGAAGGTGCCCGTCGGAGCGGAGACCGATGCGACGTCGGGCACCTTGGACAGATCGGCGGCGTAGCGTCCCAACGCGTCCGGCGCGAGCCCGTTGGCGTCGGGAACCACGACGGTCACCGTGGTCGAGGAGTCGTCGGCGAAGTCGTCACGGAGTTGGTCGCCCACCTGATGGGCCGAGGCCGACGTCGGCAGCACCCGGTCGTCGGGGAAACCCCATCGGACGCCGAGGAACGGGGCTCCGAGGGCCAGCAGCAGCACCACCACGGCCAGTCCGACGGGGATCGCATGCCGCATCACGGCCTTGGTGGAGCGGTACCAGAAGATGCGGTCGACGGGCTTTGCCCCTGGCTCGGCGCGACGGAACAGCCGGCGCAGTGGCCGGCGCACGTCGAGCCCGTCGAGACGGTCGCCCAGCAGCCAGATCGCGGCGGGGGTCACGATCACCGCGGCTGCGGCGGCGAAGGCAACCGTGGCGACGCCGGAGTAGGCGAAGGACTTCAGGAAGTACATGGGGAACAGCAGCATCGCGGCCATCGACAGCGCGACGGTGGTGGCCGAGAACAGCACGGTGCGCCCGGCGGTCGACATCGTCCGGATGAGGGCCCGGTCGCGTGGCATGCCGTCGGCGAGTTCGTCGCGGTAGCGGCTCAGGATCAGCAAGGTGTAGTCGATGGCCAGCGCCAAACCCAGTGCGGTGGAGAGGTTGAGCGCGAAGATCGACACGTCGGTGCCCAGCGTGATGAGCCGAAGCACCGACATCGACCCGACGATCGCCAGACCGCCGACGATCATCGGCAGTGCCGCGGCCACCAGCCCGCCGAACACCCACACCAGCACCAGGAAGCTCAACGGGATCGCGATCGACTCCATCAGCAGCAGGTCGCGCTGGGTCTGCGCGGTGATCTGGGCGTTGACCATGGCCAGCCCGCCGGAGCGCACGACGACGCCGTCGCGGTCCTGGGTGAGTGCGTCGGAGAGCTCCTCGGCGTACTTCTGGGCGTCGTTCTCTCCGCCGGTGATACCGGCCACGACCAGGCCGGAGGTGCCGTCCTTGCTGGTGAGCTGCGCGGCGGCGGCGGGGGGCACCGTCCACGCGGAGGTGACGTCCGCGACGTTTGGGGACTGCTTCAGCCGCGTCACGACGTCGGCGGCGACGGTGGCCGCCGCGGGGCTCTTGATGCCCGCGGGGTCGGTGACGGTGAGCAGCATCTGCATGTCGCCTTGGCCGAACTTGTCGGTGAGCAGCCGGCCCGCCTGAGACGACTCCGCGTCGGGGTCCTGGAAGCCGCCCGCCGAGAGACTCTTGGCCACGGGAACGCCGAAGATCGTGGCGGCGACCATGACCAGCGCGGCCAAGATCAGGATGCGGCGCGGCGCGGCGATCGCCGACCGCGCAATTCGATGCAGCACCTGGACGCCTTCCCGTAGTAACGGCGTTAACTTATCAACGTTAACCTCGACCGGTCAACGGTCACCCCGTCATGACACGACGGGGCCGGGCGAAAGGTTCAACGGCCCCCTAGGGTGATCGCCATGGCGACGACGGACGTGCTGAGACGCCGGACCAAGAAATCCCCCTCGGCGCTGTCCGACCTGGGCATTCTCATTCTGCGGATCGGCGTGAGCGCGACGGCGTTGCACGCGGGCGTCATCAAGGCACTGAACTTCACCACGACCGCGCAGTTCATGGCCGACGGCGGCTGGCGTCCGTCGACGTTCGCCGCCTATCTCGTGACCGCCACCGAGATCGCCGGCGGGCTGGCGCTGCTGCTGGGATTGCTGACACCCCTGGCCGCCTGCGGCCTCGTCGCGGCGATGCTCGACGCCTGGGCGGCCAACGCTGCGGCGGCCACGGTCTGGTCGGATCCCTTCAACGTGCCCTTCCTCGTGGCGTTTGCGGCGACCACCCTGCTCTTCGTCGGAGCCGGCGCCCATTCCGTCGACGCGCGCGTCTTCGGCAGGCCCAGTTGGCCCGGGGTCGTCACCATCCCGTTGTTCCTGGTAGCGGTGGCCGCAGCCGTCGCGACCTGGGTCCTGCTGAACGGCGTCAACCCGCTGCACCTGAGCACCCCGGCGGGCTGAGACCCTACTTCGAGGTAAGAATTGCCATGGTTTTCCGAATCGTGACTCAAAGAACTCTTAAGGGTGATGGTTACTGTCCAGTACATGTGGATCGACGACACCAGCGCAGATGTCATCAAGGTTGACTTCGAAGCCTTCTACCACGGGGACTTCCTGGTCGAGGGTGACTGCTCCGAGCAGTTCCCCGACCTCGCCCAAGCCGTCTGATCGGCCGGGGGTTCACCCGCATCCGACGGAACGACCGGTAGCACCTCTGGGTGCTCGCCGGCCGCGTCACGCAGGTGGCGCACCCCAAGCCGCCGACGTACTCGTCGGCGGCTTCTTCCGTTCGAAGGCTGCGCTCCGCGGGCCAGAACCTACTTCTCGGTAACATTGCCACCAATTTCAGAAGGCGGCCTCAGAGTTCTCTCAAGACGCGAAGTTACCGTTCAGTACATGTGGATCGACGACACCAGTGCCGATGTCATCAAGGTTGACTTCGAAGCCCTCTACCACGGCGATTACCTCGTCGAAGGGGACACCGCCGAGCAGTTTCCGGATCTCGCCGCCGCCGTCTGAGACGGTAGCGCGCAGACCGAGCGCCGCGTAGACCGATACGCCGAGAGCCGCCGACCCGTGGGTCGGCGGCTCTCGGTGTCTCAACAGGTCAGGCAGTCGCCGCGACGGGCGCCGACGCCACCATCCCGCCAAGGCGCGCGGAGATGATCTCCTCGGCCTCGGTGACGATCCGTGAGATCAGCTCGTCGCAGGTGGGGATGTCGTCGATCAAGCCCATCACGGTGCCAACAGTCCAGATGCCGGCGTCCAGGTCGCCGTCGTCGAAGACCTTGCGTCCACGCACGCCGGCCACCAGATCCTTGACGTCGTCGAACTGACCACCTCGCGCCAGGATGTCGACCACCTCGCGCGAGACCACGTTGCTCGCCACCCGCGCGGTGTTGTGCAGCGAGCGGAAGATCAACTCCGTGCCCCGCTCGTCGCCGGCGACGATCGCGTCCTTGACGTTCTGGTGAATGCACGACTCTTGGGTGCACATGAACCGCGTTCCCATGTTCACCCCGTCGGCACCCAGGGCCAATGCCGCGACCAGACCGCGCGCATCGCCGAATCCGCCGGAGGCGATCATCGGTATCTCGATCTGCTTGGCCGCCGCTGGAATCAACACCAGCCCCGGCACGTCGTCCTCACCGGGATGGCCGGCGCACTCGAACCCGTCGATGCTGATGCCGTCGACGCCAAGCCCCTGAGCCTTGACCGCGTGGCGCACCGAGGTGCACTTGTGCAGCACCTTGATGCCGTGGTCGTGGAACATCGGCAGATGCGGTGCCGGGTTGGAGCCCGCGGTCTCGACGACCGTCACGCCCTCGTCGACGATCACCTGCCGGTACTCGTCATACGGTGGCGGATTGATCGACGGCAGGATCGTCAGGTTGACCCCGAACGGCTTGTCGGTCAGCTCGCGGGTCTTGGCGATCTCGCGGGCCAGGTCCGCCGGCGTCGGCTGGGTCAGCGCGGTGATGAAACCCAGCCCGCCCGCATTGGCCACGGCCGCAACCAGTTCGGCGCGGCCGACCCACTGCATGCCGCCCTGCGCGATCGGATGCTCGACACCGAAGACCTCGGTGAACTTCGTCGTGATCGTCATGGTTCTACCGGGGAGCCATGCGGATCGCGCCGTCCAGCCGGATGACCTCGCCGTTGAGCATCGGGTTCTCCACGATGTGCTGTGCGAGGGCGCCGTACTCGTCGGGATCGCCGAGCCGGGCCGGGTGCGGCACCTGAGCACCGAGCGAGCGCTGCGCCTCCTCGGGGAGCGATCCCAGCAGCGGGGTCTTGAACAGGCCCGGCGCGATCGTGCAGACGCGGATCAACTCGCGGGAGAGGTCACGGGCGATCGGCAGGGTCATCCCGACGACGCCGCCCTTGGATGCCGAGTACGCCGCCTGGCCGATCTGTCCGTCGAAGGCCGCGACGGACGCGGTGTTGACGATGACGCCGCGCTCCTCCCCGATCGGCTCGGTCTTGGCGATGCGCTCGGCGGCCAGCCGGATCACGTTGAAGGTGCCGATCAGGTTGACCTCGACCACCTTGCGGAAGCCGTCGAGTGGGAACGGGCCGTTCTTGCTCACCGTCTTGACCGCGTTGCCGATGCCGGCGCAGTTGACGTTGACGCGCAGTGGGCCCATCGATTCGGCGACGTCGAGCGCCTTGGCGACGGCGTCCTCGTCGGTGACGTTCGCGGCGACGAACTTGGCGCGCTCACCCAGTTCCGCGACGACCTCCTCACCCTTGAGGTCGATGACGACGACGCTGCCGCCGGCGTCCAGAAGTCGCTTGACGGTGGCCAGGCCCAGGCCCGACGCACCACCCGTGACGACTGCTACCGAATCCTTGATCTGCACTGATCGATTCCCTTCGTTGTTTCTACCGACTGGTTGGTCGGGACTATACCCAGTCCCTCAGCACGGCCTCGGTGTCCGCACCCTTCTCACCGGGCGGGGTGGGCGTCGGCGGCACGCTACGGGAGAACCGGGGCGCGGGCGCCGGCTCGAGGTTGTCCCCGTCACGAAAGAAGGTGTCACGCTCGGTGATGTGCGGCTCCGTCTCCACCTCCCCGAAACTCAGGACGGGCGTGACGCACGCGTCGGTGCCGTCGAACACCGCGGCCCAGTGGTCGCGATCGTGGCGCAGGAAGGCCTCGGTGAACGTCGCGCGCAACTCGTCGGCGCGCGACGCGTCGTGCTGACCGGGCAGATCGGCGGGGTCGAGCCCGAGGCCGGCGAGCAGCTGCGCGTAGAACTGCGGTTCGATCGCCCCGACGGCGACGTACTTGCCGTCCGCGGTCTCGTAGGTGTCGTAGAACGGCGCACCCGTGTCGAGCATGTTGACGCCACGCTCGTCGCTCCACATCCCGCCCGCGCGGAAGCTCCACATCATCTGCGCCAGCACGCTGGAGCCGTCGACCATCGCCGCGTCGACCACCTGCCCCAGCCCGGAGCTCTGACGCTCCCACAGCGCGGAGAGGATGCCGACGATCAGGAACATCGACCCACCACCGAAGTCACCGGCGAGGTTCAGCGGCGGCACCGGCCGCTCGCCCTTGCGACCGATCGCGTGCAGCACCCCGTTGAGCGAGATGTAGTTGATGTCGTGGCCGGCCTGCTGCGCGCGCGGGCCGGTCTGACCCCAGCCCGTCATGCGGGCGTAGATCAGTCGCTCGTTGACGGCGGCGCACTCCTGAGGACCCAGGCCCAGGCGTTCGGTCACCCCGGGGCGATAGCCCTCGATGAGCACGTCGGCCTTCGAGACCAGTCGCAGCACCAGCTCCCGGCCGTCGTCGCTCTTGAGGTCCGCAGCCACCGATCGACGATTGCGGAGCATCGAATCGCGGCCGCCGACGGGTACGCCGCCGTTCTTGCCGGGCCGTTCGACGCGCACGACGTCGGCACCGAGGTCGCCGAGGATCATCGCGGCGTGCGGTCCCGGACCGATGCCCGCGAGCTCGACGACCCTCAAACCGTGCAGTGGACCAGTCATCGTTGACACCCTTCGTCGGTTCGACCCTGTTGACCGCGACATAGCTTACTTGTATAACCAAGTCGACCGACCGCGGGCCTCGTGCTCGCTCGACCAGAGGCGCGCATGACCACTACCGAGTCCTACACCGGCATCGACGATCTCACCGTGACGCTGCACGACGGCGTCCTCGCGGTGACGCTCAACCGGCCCGAGAGCCTCAACTCGCTCACCGCGGGGATGCTCGACACCACCGCCGACGTCGTCGAACGCGCGGCCACCGATCCCGCCGTGCGCGTCGTCCGCCTGAGCGGTGCGGGGCGTGGCTTTAGCTCCGGTGCGGGCATCGGAGCCGACGACCGCGGCGACGCGGACCCGAGTACCGGGACCGACGACACGTTGGCCGCAGCCAACCGCGCGGTGCGGGCCATCGTCGCGCTCCCGAAGCCGGTGGTGTCGGTCGTGCAGGGTCCCGCCGCCGGGGTCGGGGTGTCGCTGGCGATCGCCGCCGACGTCGTGCTGGCCTCGGAGAAGGCTTATTTTCTGTTGGCGTTCACCAAGATTGGGCTCATGCCCGACGGTGGCGCCTCGGCGTTGGTCGCCGCGTCCATCGGCCGTGCCCGCGCGATGCGGATGGCCCTGCTGGCCGAACGGCTCTCCGCGCAGGACGCGTTCACCGCGGGCCTGGTCAGCTCGGTGCACGCCGCCGACGACTTGGAGGCCGAGGCCAACGCCGTGATCGAGCGGCTGAAGTCCGGCCCCGCCGCGGCGTTGCGCAAGACCAAGGCCGCCGTCAACGCCGCCACTCTGACCGAGCTCGACGGGGCACTCGAGCTCGAGACCGAGGGGCAGCTGACACTGCTGTCCTCCCGCGACTTCCGCGAGGGCATCACCGCCTTCCAGCAGCGTCGGCCGCCGGCCTTCACCGACGACTGACCTCGAGCGGTCACACGGGCACCGAAAATCGTTCGACTCGACGGGGTTCGGTCGGCGACGATCATCTGTGTGAGTACGCACGTCGACGTCGACCAGCCGGTGCCGGACACCGGCGGCTGGCGTGTACTCGCACCCTTTCGGTTCCGCGAGTACCGCCTGCTGATCGGCGCGCTGTCCATCTCCATCTTCGCCGAGGGCATGTGGGCCGTCGTGATGGCGATGCAGGTGATCTCCCTCGACGACGATCCCGCGTCGCTGTCGCTGGTGGCCACGTGCCTGGGCACCGGACTCGTCGCGTTCGTGCTGATCGGCGGTATCGCCGCCGACCGCCTCGACCAACGCACCATCATCATCGCAGTCGAGGCGGTGAACGTCGCCGTCGTCGGCACGGTGGCGACGCTGAGTTCACTTGACGCGCTCCGGATCTGGCACATGGCCGTGGCCGCCGGCACGCTCGGCGTGGCCGCCGCGTTCTTCTTCCCCGCCTACAGCGCCATGCTGCCCCGGATCCTTCCTGCCGACCAGCTGCTGGCGGCCAACGGGGTCGAGGGCGTGGTGCGGCCGGTGTTCCAGCGGGCCGTCGGCCCGGCGGTCGCCGGCGTCTTGGTGGGCGTCACGTTCCCCGCCATCGGGGAGTTCACCGTGGCCGGACTGTTCGCGGTGGGCCTGATCCTGCTCGTCGCCACCCGACCGGCGAGAAGCGCTGCGGTGCAACGGCAGAAGACCCACGTGCTGTGCGACATGCGTGACGGCGTGCACTTCATGGTGCGCACCCCGTGGCTGCTGTGGACGCTGCTGTTCGCGTGCATGCTCGTGCTGGTGGTGCTCGGCCCGATCGAGGTGCTGCTGCCCTTCATCGCCAAGGATCGCTTCGCCGACGGTGCCCGGATGTACGGCTTCGTGCTGGCCGCCTTTGGCGTCGGCAGCGCGATCGGCGCACTGGTGGTGTCCTCGCGCCGCCTTCCGCGCCGCTATCTGACGGTGATGATGGTGATGTGGGGCGGCGGCTCGCTGCCGCTGGTGATCGTCGGCGCCACGTCGTCGTTCCCGCTGATGGCCATGGCGACGTTCGTCGTCGGCGTCACCGACGGTGCGGGCAGCGTGATCTGGGGAACGCTGCTGCAACGCCGGGTGCCGCGGGAGATGCTGGGCCGCGTGTCGAGCCTGGACTTCTTCGTCTCGTTGGCGTTCCTGCCGGTGTCCTTCGCGATCGCCGGTCCGCTGTCGAAGGTCGTACCGATGGAGACGATCTTCACCGCGGCAGGCACGATCCCCGTCCTGCTCGCCGCCGTGGCGATGGTGGCGGCTCGGATGACGCGCGACGAGATCGCGAACCCGTTGCGGTAGGGCCGGTTACACGCCGAACATCGGTGGCAGGGCGAGCACCATGACCAGACCCCAGAAGAAGTGGGTCAACATGGGTGCGAGCACGCCGCCGGTGATTCGGCGCTCGTAGGCGCACACCGCTCCCAGGATGATCCCGGCGAAACCGAGCATCGGGTTACCCGCCGCCGACACCGCGACGGCGTAGATGATCGTCGACGTGACCACCGGGCGGTAGGTGCCCAGGGCGGTGAACAGTGCGCCGCGGAAGAACAACTCCTCGGCCACGCCGTTGACCACGGTGATCAACGTAACCAGCCACAGGGCACCGTAATTAGCGTAATTCAGGACGTCGACGATGTACTCGCGCACGGGCCCGATCTCGCGGGCCACCAGGCCGCCGACGATGAACACCCCGCCGAGCAGCAGCCCGGCCGCCGAGCCGGTGATGACCGGACGCCGGTTCTTGCCACGGAATTCCACACTGCCGATGTGCAACGGCCCCGACAGCCGCGCACCGATCGCCCACACCGCGGCCAGGGCCACGGTCAACACGTAGAACGACGTGCTTCCCGGTGTGCGGGTCAGCGACACCCCGAGCAGCGTCGCTCCGAGCAGCAGCACCACGACGACGACGATTCGACGTGTTCGCACGGTCGTCGCCGATTCCTGGTGCGGCTCGGCAGGCGTCGAGACGAGCGCGCCGATCTGCGAGAACAGTCTGGTCACGACAACCCCTTGGGGGCCAGTCCAATCACCGTGTCAAGGCCGGTCCGCACCCAACCGGCGACGGGCCCGGGGACCGCGCAGAGCAGCCCGAGGGCGGGGTGCGTGACCGACGGCGTGACCGCCGACGCGAGGGTGCGAATGCGGGTGAGATCCCCGCCGGCCCACTCGGGATCGGTGTCGGCGAGGTGGTGGGGGTCGGCCAGCTGGTCGACCGGCAGCCGGTGGTGCCCCGACAGGGACAGCTTGATGGCGTCCTCGATGCCCACCGGACCACCCGGCGGCTCGGGCACCAGACCTGCGAGGCCGTCGTTGGTCGCCGTCATCGGATAGTCCAGGGACTGAACGAGATCCGCGGCCAACGCCCGGGGCACCGGCACGAACAGCGCCGCGACCTGTGACACCAGGTCCATGTTGACGTCCGGTACGGGAACGCCGCTGCGCCACCGTCCGGACACGCGGGCGTAGGTCAGCAGCAGGTCGCCGTAGGTCGTCGTCTCCGGCCCGCGGATGTCGTAGGACCCCGGGGGCACGCGGTCGGAGTCGGCGGCGGCGATCAGGTAGTAGAGGACGTCGCTGATCGAGATCGGATCCAGCGGGTTGTTCGCCCACGGCGGCATCGGGATCAGCAGGAAGCGATCGCCGACGGCCCGCAGCATCTCGAACGAGGTCGACCCGGCGCCGATGATGATCGCCGCCCCCAGCCACACCACCTCCGGTCCCCCGTCGAGGGTCAGCGCCTCCGCGACCTCGGCGCGGCCCCTGAGGTGCTCGGAGAGCTGGTCGGCATCCGGGACGAACCCGCCGAGGTACACGATGCGCTTGACACCCGCGGCCTTGGCGGCCTCGGCGACGTTGGTCGCGGCGGCATTGTCGGCTTCGCGATAGCCGGGCTGACCGATGCCGTGCACCAGGTAGTAGACGACGTCGACGGGCCCGCTGACCCCGAAGGCGCTGTGCACCGATTCGGCGTCACCGGCGTCCAGGAGCACGGGCGTGACGTCGTCGATCCAGCCGAAGTCACCGAGGCGCTCGGGATTGCGGCTGCCGACGACCACGTCGTGGCCCTCACCGAGCAGGGCGGCGACGAGTCGGGACCCGATGTAGCCGGTCGCTCCGGTGACGAGTGCGCGCATGGGTTTCACGGTAGGTAGGTACCCGCGGGAGGGCTATTCCACCGCGGTGCGGTGGACGTCACTCAAATGCTCGTAGACCTGCGCGTTGAGTCGGTTGTGCCCGACTTCGTCGGCACTGAGTTCGCGCTTGACCTTCCCCGGCACCCCCGCGACCATCGAGCCAGGGGGGATGACGGCCCCCTGTCCGACGACGGCACCCGCCGCCACCAGGGAGCCGGCTCCGATGCGGGCCCCGTTGAGGATCACTGCACCCATGCCGATCAGGCAACCCTCCTCGATCGTGCAGCCGTGCAGGACGGCGTTGTGACCGACGCTGACGCCGGCACCGATGCTGGCCGGGAATCCGGGGTCGACGTGGACCGTCACGTTGTCCTGCAGATTGGCGCCGTCGCCGACGAGGATCGGCTCGAACTCGGCGCGCAGCACGGTGCCGTACCACACGCTGGCCTTCGCGCCGAGGGTCACCTGGCCGAGGATGGTGGCGTTGGGGGCGACCCACGATTCCGGGTGCAGCTGCGGCTCGTGGCCGTTGACGGGCAGGATCAGCGGCTCTGGCATGGGCGGAATCCTAGCCGGGCGAATTCAGGTGCCCTGGAACACCTTGCGATATCCCGACGGTGACACCCCCAGCCCGCGGCGCAGTTGGTGGCGCAGGTTGCCACCGGTGCCCAAGCCGGCGCGGCGGGCGACCTCGTCGACGGACAGGTCGCCGGATTCGAGCAGTTCACGGGCGAGGTCGACCCGTCGCTGGCGGATCCACGCGCCGGGCGCCTGCCCCGTCTCCTCCCGAAAGCGGCGGTTGAAGGTGCGCAAGCTCGTGTGCGCGTGCCGGGCCAGGCGCTCGACGGTCAGGTCCTCGTGCAGGTGGGCAGCCGCCCAGGCTCGCGTGGCCGCGGTGGAGGCGTCGTCCTGGACCGGGAGGTGCCGGTCGATGAACTGGGCCTGGCCCCCTTCGCGCCACGGCGGCACGACGCAGTGCCTGGCGACCGCGTTGGCGACCTGCACGCCGTGGTCGGAGCGGATCACATGCAGGCACAGGTCGACGCCCGCCGCGAGGCCCGCCGAGGTCAGCACGTCGCCGTCGTCGACGAACAGCACGTTCTCGTCGACGACGACCTGCGGGTGGAGCCGCCGCAAGTCGTCGGCGAACTTCCAGTGCGTCGTGGCCCGGCGACCGTCGAGCATCCCCGCCGCCGCCAGGACGAAGGCGCCGGTGCAGATGGACACCATGCGGGTTCCGGGCCGGATCGACGCGAACGCGCTCCGAGCCGCGGCGGTCAGGACGCCGTTCCTGCGGGCCGACTCGAAATGCGTGCCGGGGACGACGACGGTGTCGGCGGTGGCCAGCGCCTCGGGGCCTGCCGCGGGCACGAGCCCGAACCCGCTGGTACTCGGCACCGGTGTCGCGTCGAGCCCGCACACCGTCACCTCGTAGAGCGGGCGTCCCTCGCCGTCGGCGGCTTCGCCGAACATCAGCGGGGCGATCGCGGCGTCGAAGCCCACGACTGGCGGCAGCAACAGAACGGCGACGCGGTGCATCGCACCAGTTTGGCACGTTCTTGACACATTGTGTCATTCATGCCACTAGCGGAACCGGCTCCGCCCCGCCAAGGTGTCCTGGTGACGATCGCCAACCCCGACCTCCGCCGCCGACCCCGCCTGCACTGGGCCTGGGTGGTCGCGGCGGTCAGCTTCGTCGCGATCCTCGGCGCCGCCGGCTTCCGTTCGGTGCCCGGCGTGATGATGAACCCCCTGCATCACGAGTTCGGCTGGTCGCACGGCACGGTCGGGCTGGCGATGTCGGTCAACATGACGCTGTTCGGGCTCACCGCGCCCTTCGCCGCCGCGCTGATGGATCGCTTCGGCGTACGGCCGGTGCTCACGGTGGCCCTGCTGTTGGTCTCCGCGGGGTCGGCGCTGTCGGTCGTGATGACCACCAGCTGGCAGCTGATCCTGCTGTGGGGCGTGCTGGTCGGCGTGGGCACGGGGTCGATCTCGATGGGCTTCGTGGCGACCGTCGCCACCCGCTGGTTCGAGCATCGCCGCGGTCTGGTCACCGGGGTGCTGACCGCGGCGAGCGCCACCGGACAGCTGATCTTCCTGCCTGTGGTCGCGGAGGTCACCACGCGTCACGGGTGGCGGTGGGCGTCGCTCATCGTGGCGGCGGCGGCGTTGAGCGTGGTGCCGTTGGTGCTGGTGTTCATGAGGAACTACCCGCGCGACGTCGGGCTTACGGCGTATGGGGCCGACGAACCAATGGAGGCCGCAGTGCCTGCGGGCAGCTTCCGGGCGGCGTTCGACGGCCTGCGGATCGGGGTCCGCGTGCCGGCGTTCTGGCTGCTGGCCGGCAGCTTCGCCATCTGCGGCATGACGACCAACGGCCTCATCGGCACCCACTTCATCCCCGCGGCCAACGATCACGGCATGCCCAGCACGGTCGCCGCCGGCCTGCTCGCCACGATCGGCGTCCTCGACGTGGTGGGCACCATCTTCTCTGGCTGGCTGACCGACCGCGTGGACCCTCGGGTCCTGCTCGTCGTGTACTACGTGGGCCGCGGCGTCTCGCTGCTGTTGCTGCCGTCGCTGCTCTCGCCGCACGCCGAGCCGAGCACGTGGGTGTTCGTCATCTTCTACGGGCTGGACTGGGTGGCGACCGTGCCACCGACCATCGTGCTGTGCCGGCGCTACTTCGGCGCGCGGACGCCGGTGGTGTTCGGCTGGGTGTTTGCCTCCCACCAGTTGGGCGCCGCCGTCGCGGCCGCCGGGGCGGGGTGGTTGCGCGACCTCGAGGGCGACTACGACCTCGCGTTCTACCTGGCATCCGGTCTGTGTGCCGTGGCGGCGCTGCTGTGCCTGGGCATACGGAAACCCCAGCTCAACGCCACTGCCGCGCCGGCCGCACCGGACGCTGACTTTGCCGATTCGTGATCTGAGCCCTTACGCTTCACGAGGCGTCGCCACGAGAGTCGGGCTCTAGGCGGCGCGATTCAACCACGCTGAGGAGCCGAAAACGTGAAGACTCGCACCAGTCGAGCCATTGGAATGTCCGCCGCGATCGCCGCGATCGCCGTGTCGCTGCCCCTGGCGATCACCGCGCAGGCCGACCCGCCGCCGACGACGGCGGCCGACGTCAAGCCGCTGCCGGATTGGCAGGGCAACTGCGACCCGCTGCGCGCCGAGCTGGCGCCCAGCGGTGCCACCAAGGAGAGCCTCGCCACCCTGCCGCTCGGGCAGGCCCTGGCCAAGATCCCGTCGCTGAGCACGTTCACCTCGGCGCTCAACGGTGGTCTGAACCCCGCCGTCAACGTGCTGCCCGTTCTGGAGAACGGCCCGTACGTGGTGTTCGCGCCCAACAACGACGCGTTCGCCAAGATGGACCCGGCCGCCCTGGAGGCCGTCAAGGCCGATCCCGCCGCGCTGACCAAGCTCGACTACTACCACGTCTTCCTCGGCCTGCTCGGCCCCGGTGACGTGGCCGGCCAGCGGCCCACCCAGGAGGGTGCCGAGGTCAAGGTGACGGGCAAGGACGGCGACATCAAGGTCAACGACACCGCCAAGGTGATCTGCGGCGGCATCCAGACCGCCAACGCCCGTATCTACATCCTGGACACCGTCCTGGATCCGAACTCGCCGCCGGAGCCGATCACCCCGACGACGTCGTTCGCCGGTACGGGCAAGCCGCTCACGCCGACGAGCACCACGACGCCGACGACGGCCGAGCAGGCGCCCGCCGCCGGCTGACCCACCCCAGACGCGACTTCGGCGCGTTCCCGTTCGCTGGTCGAACGGGGACGCGCCGAATTCATTTGTGCCGCAGGACTGTTAGAGACCCAGGTCCTTGCCGATGATCTCCTTCATGATCTCGGTGGTGCCGCCGTAGATCGTCTGGATGCGCACGTCGACGTAGTCCCGCGCCACCTTGTACTCGTTCATGTAGCCGTAGCCGCCGTGCAGCTGCACGCAGTGGTCGACGACGCGCTTGGCCAGCTCGGTGCACCACCACTTCGCCTTGGACGCCTCGACCGCGGTCAGCTCGCCGTCGACGACGGCCCGAAGGCACCGGTCGACGTAGGCCTCGGCGATCTCGAGTTCGGTGTCCATCTCGGCCATGACGAACTTGTTGTGTTGAAAGCTGCCGATGGGCTGACCAAAGGCCTTGCGGTCCTTGACGTATGCCAGGGTGTCGTCGAACGTCGCCCGGGCCCCGGCGACCGCGGCGATGGCGATCGACAACCGCTCGGACGGCAGGTTGGTCATCAGGTGGTAGAAGCCCTTGCCCTCCTCCCCCAACAGGTTGGCCCCGGGCACGCGGACGTTCTCGAAGTTCAGCTCGGCGGTGTCGGCGAAGTGCTGACCCATCTTGTCGAGCTTGCGTCCGCGGGTGAAGCCCTCCATGCCGCGTTCGACGACGAGCAGCGAGAAGCCCTTGTGCCCGGCGTCGGGATCGGTGCGCGCCACCACTACGACGAGGTCGGAGTTGATGCCGGCGGAGATGAACGTCTTGGCGCCGTTGAGGATCCAGTCGTCACCGTCGCGGACCGCAGTGGTCTTGATGCCCGCGAGGTCACTGCCCGCACCGGGTTCGGTCATGGCGACGGCGCCGATGAGCTCGCCGGTGATGTAGCCCGGCAGCCACCGCGCCTGCTGCTCTTCGTTGGCGAGGTTGGCGAAGTACGGGCCGACGATGTCGTTCTGCAGGCTCAGTCCGGGCGACGGCAAGCCGTACCTGGTGAACTCCTCGACGATGACCGCGTTGAAGCGGAAGTCGTCGACGCCGCCACCGCCGAACTTCTCTGGCAGGTTGAACCCGATCAGCCCGTACTTGCCCGCGGCGACGTAGGCGTCGCGGTCGACGATGCGCTCGCTGTCCCACTTCTCGGCGTAGGGCGCGCATTCCTTCTCCAGGAATTGGCGTGCCGTGGCGCGCAACTGCTCGTGTTCTTCGTCGAAGATCAATCGCTTCATGGTGTCTCCCCTACTTTGCTTGCCATACGGGCTGTCTCTTCTCCGCGAACGCCAACGGTCCTTCCCTGGCGTCCTGCGAACGCAGTACCGTGCCCATCTCGCGCATGGTCCTGCTCCATCCGGATTGCTCAGCGGCGATCACGCCGTCGTCGATGCCGGCGGCGACGCGCTTGCTGGCCCACACCGCCAGAGGTGCGTTGACGGTGATGCGCTCGGCCAGGGCCAGGGCGGCGTCGACGACGGTGCCGTCGGGCACGACCTGGTTGACCAGACCCCACCGAAGGGCGTCGGCTGCGGTCATCGGCTCACCGGTGAACAACAGCTCCATCGCCACCTTGCGTGGCAGCTGCTCGACGATGCGGAACACGCCGCCCGCCGCCGCGATCAGCCCGCGTTTGACCTCCGGGAGGCCGAACTTGGCGCTCTCCTCGGCGACGATGAGGTCGCTGGCCAACGCGAGTTCGGTGCCGCCGCCCAGCGCCGTGCCGTTGACGGCGGCGATGGTCGGCTTGTCGATCACGTGTTGGACGTACCCGGCGAATCCCCACTCCGCGCGCTCGGGGTGGTAGATGTTCTCGCGTCGCGAGATGGCCTTCAGATCGGCTCCGGCACAGAATGACTGGCCGGCGCCGGTGACGACGACCGCGCGGATCTCGGGATCGTGCTGGGCCTCGTGCAGCGCGTCGCCCACGCCGGTGCTGACCGCGGCGTTGACGGCGTTGCGCGCCTCCGGCCGGTTCAGCGTGACGAGCAGGACGTTGCCGCGACGCTCAGAGAGCACAGCGGGGACGTCCGCAGCACCGTCGCTCACAGCAGTTCGAGGATCGTGGCGTTGGCCTGACCGCCGCCTTCGCACATGGTCTGCAGGCCGTACTGAATGCCCTTGTCCCGCATGTGATACAGCATCGTGGTCATGATCCGGGCACCGGAGCCGCCCAGCGGGTGACCCAGCGCGATGGCACCGCCGTTGGGGTTGAGCTTCTTCTCGTCGGCACCGATGTCCTTGAGCCAGGCCAGCGGAACCGGCGCGAAGGCCTCGTTGACCTCGAAGACGCCGATCTCGTCGACCGACAGGCCAGAGCGCTTGAGCACCTTCTGCGTCGCCGGGATCGGCGCGGTGAGCATGATGACCGGATCGGCACCGGCGAGCACCGCGGTGTGCACCTTGGCCAGGGGCTTGAGGCCCAATTCCTTCGCCTTCTCGGCCGACATGAACAGCAGCGCCGCCGAACCGTCGGAGATCTGAGAGGCGTTGCCCGCGTGAATCACTCCGTCTTCCTTGAAGGCGGGCTTGATCGTCGCCATCTTCTCCACGGTGCCGCCGCGGCGGATGCCTTCATCCTTCGAGACGTGGTTGCCGTCCTGATCCTTGATCGCCACGATCTGGTCGTCGAAGGCACCGGAATCCTGTGCCGACGCAGCTTTTTCGTGCGAGCCGAGGGAGAACTGGTCGAGCGCGGTGCGGTCGAAGCCCCACTGCTCGGCGATCATCTCGGCGCCGACGCCCTGGTTGGGGGTTTGGCTGTAGCGGGCGCGGAACGCCTCGGGGTACGGGTGGCCGCCGTTGGCCAGCGAGGCGCCCATGGGCGTCCGCGACATCGACTCCACGCCGCCGGCGACGACGACGTCGTAGTGTCCGGCGACGACACCGGCGGCGGCGAAGTGCACCGACTGCTGGCTCGATCCGCACTGCCGGTCGACGGTCACGCCGGGCACGGTCTCGGGCCAGCCGGCGGCCAGCACCGCGGTGCGGGCGATGTCGAGCGCCTGCTCGCCCGCCTGCATGACGCAGCCCCAGATGACGTCGTCGACCAGAGCGGGGTCGACCCCGGCACGCTGTACGAGCCCGTTGAGCACCTGAGCCGACAGTTCACCGGGGTGCACGCCGGACAAGCCGCCGTTGCGCTTGCCGACTGGTGAACGAACCGCTTCTACGATGACGGCTTCAGCCATGGACATCTCCTTTGACGTGACGATCGGGCAGGCTGCCTGACATGATTCCGAAGGTAGATGAGTAGGTTTACTAGGTCAACCTACTGGTTGGTGGAGCAGCCGCCGCATCGCCGACCGACATGGTTTACTGAGTTCAACAACCGGTCCACCACAGGAGACGCCCCGTGACTCGCAACACGCCGCTGGCACCCATGATGGGGCCGGACGCCGTGGCGCGACGGGGCAACGGCACGGTGGTCCGCTCCCCCAAGACCGCCGAGTTGGTCGCCGGGACGCTGCGCCGCATGGTCGTCGACGGCCAGCTCAAGGAGGGCGACTTCCTGCCCAACGAGGCCGAGTTGATGGCGCACTTCGGCGTCAGCCGCCCGACGTTGCGCGAAGCGGTCCGGGTGCTCGAGTCCGAACGCCTGGTCGAAGTGCGCCGCGGCTCGCGGACCGGAGCCAGGGTCAGGGTGCCGGGCCCGGAGATCGTCGCCAGGCCGGCCGGTCTACTGCTGGAACTCTCCGGTGCGACCATCGCCGACGTGCTGGTCGCGCGGTCGGGTATCGAGCCCCTCGCCGTGCGCCTGCTCGCCGAGAGCGCCGCCACGGTGGCGCTCGACGAGCTCGACGCGATGCTCGCCGACGACATTCCCGCGGGCTGGCAGTCGGGGCGCCTCGCCGAGGCCACCGGGGAGTTTCACCGCCGGATGGTCGAACTCTCGGGCAACGCCACGCTGACGATCATCGCCGGGATGCTGCACGAGATCACGGTGCGTCACACGGCCTTCGCGATCAAGCAGTACCGCGAGGTGTCCAAGGCCGACTACGACAAGCTGATGCGGTCCTACCGGCGCCTGATGACTCTGCTGCGTGCGGGTGACGGCGCGGGCGCCGAGACGCACTGGCGCAAGCACCTCGACGTGTCGCGAGACCTCTTGCTGGAGGGGCTCGAGGACGTCAAGGTTCGCGACGTCATGCAGTAGTCGACGACCACGTCACGTGCACGGGCACGTCATCGGCCCACGGCTGCCGCGTCACCATGTCGGCCACCTCCACGTAACCGCGTTCGAATTCGCCCGTCGCCGCGTCGACCAAGCGGTACTCCTGGCGCTGCCGGTGAATGGGCTGAGCGTCGAGCAACACCACCCGCACCTCACCCGGCTCGAAGCCGCACCGCTCCTGCATCGCGGCGATCAACTGCTCGTTGTGCATGTGCCCGTCACCGAAGTTCCAGCCGATCGCGGTGCTGCACAACCGTTCTCCCTCGGTGACGACGTAGTCGGCCTCGTCGCCGTCGGCCATGGCGCGGTGCACCAGCGTGAACAGCGCCCGGCCATGGGTGTTCATCGCCCGGAAGGCGTACCCGGAGTGCAGCATGACCAATGCCTGCTCCGGGCTGCCGTAGATGCGCTCCACCTGAGACTGCGGCATGCTCGCGATCGCGACCAGGCCGGCCTTGATCTTCTCCTCCGCCGAGGGCTTCATGCACCACTGCGTGGTGTCCCAGTTGCCCGCGTAGTACCGCATGCCCGGCAGGAAGGAGACCTTGCGCGGGAACAGGTTCCCCGTCGCGACGGTGGCGACCAACACGGCGAACAGCACCAGCGGCAGCGGACTGGTCAGGTCACCGAGGCCGATCCCCGGATGCCCGACGAACAACGCCAGCACGCTGAACATCATGAAGACGTTCCACTCGAGGGGCACCCCCATCGGGATCGCCGACAGGATGCCGAAGTGGAAGACCAGCATCACGAATGCCGCGACGGCCGTGGCCCAGCCGCCGTGGCTGAAGAACAGCACCAGCGGCACCAAACCCTCGACGGCGGTACTGAAGTGGGCGACGATCCGCGAGATTCGCCCCGGCCGGAGGTCGTCGGGGAAGTGCTCGAAGAAGGCCCGCTTGAAGGCCTTGGTGCGCACCAGGGGGCTGTTGGACATCATCGTGGAGATGACGAACGGAAAGTGCTTGTTGAGCTTCGACGTCGCCGCGCCGATCCAGATGACCAGGCAGACCAGCTTGGCGGCGATGACCATGTCGACGCCGCCGAACAGGAACGCCACCGTGAACGACGCGTAGACCTCGCCACGGGCGGCCAGGAAGATCACCTTGTCTCGGAGCCCCGCGAGCGCCAGCAGCCCCAGGATGGCCCAGATTTGCCACACGGGAAGCACCCCGACCGTGGTGCCGAGCGCGGGAATCGGGCCGGTACCGCCGGAGAACAGGGCAACCACCAGCACCACCAGCAGCGCCCCGTAGAGGACGGCGTCCACCGGGGTGCGGGCCGAGCCGCGGGTCAACGGGACACGCGTCGGCCACGGTGGCAACCGGATGGTCCCGGGCCTCAACCAGTAGAGGATCGACCCCATCGGCGGGAAGAACCGGTTGTTGAGCGGGCCGAAGCCGCAGCCCAATCCGACCACCTCGAAGAGCATCGTGAACAGGACGACCTTCTGGAACACGATCGGTTCGTCGTACCAGGCGGTCACGTCCAGCAACCCCCCGATGCCGGAGGTGGTGACGGCGAGCAGCGCCCCGACCAGGACGTAGAGCAGGATCTTCACCACGTAGAACAGGTGCAACACCACGGGCGTGCCGAATCCCACTTCGGCCCAGTGCCCGGCCAACGGGCGAATGCGCTCGGCGCGGGTGCCCTTGCTCCACTCGACGAAGTCGACCACCGGCAAGTCGGGCTTGAGAAATCCCATGGCTCGAAGACTAGAACGTGTTCTAGATATTTCAAGCCACTTTCCCCGCGGTGGGTTGCGTAGAGTTTGGACCCGTGAGTCCACACGCCGCGGCCAAGCTCACCCCCAAGGGCCAGGCCACGCGACAGCGCATCGTCGACGGTGCCGCCGCCGAGATTCGCCTCCGCGGCGCGGTCGCCACCACGCTCGAAGACGTCATGGCCCACACCGCGACCTCCAAGAGCCAACTGTTCCACTACTTCCCCGGCGGCAAGGACCAGCTGCTGCTCGCGGTCGCCGAGCAGGAGGCCGCGCGCGTCATCAGCGACCAGCAACCGCACCTCGGCGCCCTGACGTCCTGGGCGGCCTGGCAGCGGTGGCGTGACACCGTCGTCGACCGCTACCGACTGCAGGGGCAGCTCTGCCCGCTGTCGACCGTCATGTCGGAGATCGGCCGCACGCCCGGCGCTCAGGCCGTCACAACGACGCTCATCGACCGGTGGCGCTCTGAGATCGAGGCCGGCGTGCGGGCCATGCAGGCCCAGGGCAAGGTCGACGCCGGCGTCGACGCCTCGCGTGCGGCGGCAGCCTTGCTGGCGGGCATCCAAGGCGGGGTGCTGGTGCTGATGAGCACCGGCGATCTCGGATACCTGGAGGCCGCCCTCGACCTGGGCATCGCCGCCCTGCGCAGCTAGGGCGTCGCGAGCGCGGCGTCGAGCCTCGCGACGTACCGGTCGAGCCCGTCGGCGCCGCCCAGCGCCGACTCGGCGGCGCGCACCCCGATGGTGACGGTGTCGCCCACGCCGCCGACCACATGGGTCAGGCCCATCATCGGCGACAGTCCGGCGAACGCGGTCGCCAGTACGACGGGCGCTCCCCCGAAGGCGAAGTCGGCGGCGCCGAACTTCACACTGGAGACCACGGTGTTGCCGGTCACCGCCGGTGGTCGGACGTTCGGATCGAATCGTCCCATCCCCCAACGCAACAGCGCCGCCGGCGTCGTCGCGAAGGCCAGATCGTCGGCGCGCATCGCCGGATGAGCCGCACGCAACCGCCTGGCCGCGAGGTCCCCGGCGATCGCCGCCGACCGTTCCGGCGGCGACAGATCGGGGTACAGCCCCACGCCGACGTTGCCGAAGTGGTTGTGCGCCAGCCGCGGCGGCGGCTTCGCCATGGGCACCTCGGCACCCAGCGCCGACGGGTCGTCACCGAGGGCGCGCAGTTCCGCAGCCAGGGAGACCGACACCGCGGACAGCGCGGCCACCGTCACCGTCGACGCCGCCAGCTCGCCGCGCCGCCGCGTCACGGTACGCACGGCTCGGGCTCCCGTCGGTCGGTCGTTGGTGCGCAGCGGCGGACGCAACCGGGCCTGCGCGGGAACCACTGCGGCCTCGACGTCTGCGGTCAATGCGCGGTGTGCCCGGGCGGCGCGAATGCCGGCCAGCACCGAGGCCGCGGGCCCCACCGACGGCGGCGCGATCTCGGGCAGCACGACACCGGACCTGCCGAACAGCAGCGCCGCGTGTGCCGACGTGCGCCCGCCACCGCCCAGGGCATGCGAGATCCGGAGCACCGCGACGACGCCGGGACCGTCGACCCCGGGCACGTCGAGGACGTCGGCGAACACGTGCAGCCGCCAGGCCGTATCCGTCGCGTCCAACGGTCGTTCGACCAGCGTCCCGACCGCCGCGAGGCAGGCCTCATAGGTACGCCCCGGCAGGTCGTGCACCACGAACTGCGACCGGTCGACCCCTCGGTGGACCCACCGTGGGTAGCCCCGCGACCCGTCGTCGACGCGCCACCCCAACTCCGGGCACCCCGCCGCGCGGGCCTCGATCTCGTCGAGGGTCCGCTCGAGGTCGGCGGGCACCCCGCCGAAGCCGAACATCAGCACGGTGTCATTCGGGATCTTGGCCGACAGCCAGAACGTCTGCGCGTCGATCGGCGTCAGTCGGTTCGCTGCCATGGGCCCAAGGCTAGGCTGCGGGCATGCTCCCAGCGGCCAGCGCCGACGGCACCGTGCTCGTCACCGGTGCCTCGTCGGGCATCGGTGAAGAATTGGCCAGGGAATTCGCCCGTCGCGGTCGGCACGTGGTGCTGGTCGCGCGGCGGGCCGAGAAGTTGCAGGCCCTGGCCGCCTCGCTCGGATCGTCCGCCGACGTGCTGGCGGCCGACCTCTCCAATCCCGAGGAGCGCGCCGCGTTGCCCGGCCGGGTCGCCGAACTGGGCCGGGTGGTGGACGTGTTGGTGAACAACGCCGGCCTCAGCACCTCCGGTCCGGTCGCGTCCTCGGACCCCGGTGCAGAGCTCAACCTCGTCGAGGTCGACGTCGCCGCCGTGGTCGACCTGTGCAGCCGGTTCACCCCCGGCATGGTCTCCCGAGGGCGGGGTGGGGTGCTCAACGTCGCGTCGGTCGGGGCGTTCGGACCGTTGCCGGGGCAGGCCGCCTACGGCGCGGCCAAGGCCTTCGTGTTGTCCTACACGCGGGCCCTCGGGCAGGAGTTGTCCGGCACCGGCGTCACCGCGACGACGTTGTGCCCCGGCCCGGTGAAGACCGAATTCGGTTCGACGGCCGGCATTTCGGACGCCGATGCCGAGGCCGCGCTGCCCAAGGCGATGTGGGTCAGCGCCGCCGACGTCGCCGCCGCTGCGGTCGGCGGGTTGGCCGCGGGCAAGGCCGTCGTCGTCCCCGGCGCGTTCAACAGGGTCGGCGCCGCGGCGTACCACCTGCTGCCGCGGCGGATGCTGCTGCCGATCCTGGCGCGCACCCACCCCGCGCTGAGGAATCGTTAGGGCCCGACGAAGTCGAGGATGCGGCGCGCCACGTCGTCGGGACGGTCCAGCTGCATGAAGTGTCCTGCGCCGTCGATGATCTCAGCACGGCTACCGGGTGGCAGTGCCGGCTCCACCCACCGCGCGTAGTCGGCCGACGCACAGCCGTCGGCCGAGCCGTGCAGGTACAGCGTCGGCACGCGCAGGGGAGCCAGCCAGTGCTCGTGCAGATCGGCGTACCGCGGTGGCGGCGCGCTCCCCCGAATGGTCGCGCGGTAGTACCCGAGGGCGGCCCGCCAGTTCTCGGGTGCGCCGATGGCGTCGAGGACGAGTGCCACGTCCTCGGAGGCGTCATACGTCGGCGACCACTGCTGCCACAGTCGTGGCACCACCCAGGCGGCGGAACGCTCTGGCAGCAAGGGCAATTGGAAGTACATGATGTACCAGCTCCGCAGCAGTTGCCGGGGCAGCATCGCGGCGAGTTTGCCGGCGTCGGGCACGCGACCCAGCGGCCGGAAGCTGCCCGCGGGTGGCACCGACATGATCACGGCCTTGCCGAAGGGACTGTCGGGCATGGCTGCCAGCCCCGATCCGGCGATGGCACCCCAATCGTGTCCGATGAGCACGTCGCGTCCGGTGGGGCCTGCCGCGTCGAGCACCCGCAACGCGTCGTCCATCAGGGCTCCGACGTGGTAGCTCCCGTCGGTCGAGGTCGAGGACGGCGCGTACCCGCGCATGAACGGTGCCACGACCCGCCAACCAGCGGCGATAAGCGCGGGTGCGACCTTGCGCCACCCGTGGGCGGTGTCGGGAAAACCGTGCAGGCACAACGCAATCGGGGCGCCCTCCGGACCCCAGGACAGGGCCTTGAGCTGGACGTCCGGGGTGTGGACGTCGAGCCAGCGCGGCTCCTCGTCTGCCATGTTCGCTCCTCGAGTAGCCGCGTGCGTCGCGTTCAACGTACCCGGCTCACGCGTCGCGGACGGCGGCTTCCAGGTCGGCGATCACGATCTTGCGCATGCCGAGCATGGCCGTGGTCGCGGCCGCTGCGCGGGCCGGGTCGCCGTCACCGAGCAGCTCGTAGAGCCGGTCCGGAACGATCTGCCAGCTGAGCCCGAAACGGTCCTTCAGCCAGCCGCACTGCGATTCCTCGCCGCCCTCGACCAGTCGACTCCAGTAGTGGTCGACCTCGTCCTGGTCGGCGCACCGCACCACGAACGACACTGCCTCACTGAAGGAGAACACCGGGCCGCCGTTGATGCCGACGAACCGCTGCCCGTCGAGGACGAAGGTCCCCGAGACCACCGTGCCCGGCGTCCCCGGACCGGCGTCGGTGTACCGGGTGAATCCCTCGATCGCCGAGTTGGGGAACACCGAGGTGTAGAACTCGGCGGCCTCCTCCAGATCGTCGTCGAACCACAGGGACGGGGTGATCGCCGGCATGGGAGTGTCCTTCCGTCGAGAGAAGCGGTCACGAGGGCAGACCGGCGGACCCCGCGAAAGTCATCGGGACGCCGTGGGTAACGTGCGGGGATGACCAGTGACGAGGCAACCAGCACGGCGACGACCGTCGAGTTTCGCGGTGCGGACGACCTCGTGCTGGTGGCCGACGAGTGGAACCGCCACGGCCCCACGGCACCCGAACGGCCCGCCATCCTGATGCTGCATGGCGGTGGACAGAACCGGCACTCCTGGAAGAACACCGGCCAAGTTCTCGCCGACGCCGGGTTCCACGTCGTCGCCCTCGACAGCCGAGGGCACGGTGACAGCGACCGCTCCCCCACCGCCGACTACTCCGTCGACGCGCTGTGCGCCGACACCCTTCGGGTGATCGAGCAGATCGGCGCACCGACCGTGCTCATCGGGGCGAGCATGGGCGGGTTGACGGGGATCCTCGCCGCGCACCGGGCGGGGGCCGACGTGGTGGTCAAGCTGGTCCTCGTCGACGTCGTCCCGCGGTTCGAGAAGGACGGCAGCGCCCGCATTCGCGATTTCATGTTCAGTGGGGTCGACGGGTTCGGCTCCCTCGACGAGGCGGCCGACGCGGTCGCGGCTTACCTGCCGCACCGCCCCAGGCCGCGAAGCCCGGAGGGGCTGAAGAAGAACCTGCGGCTGCGCGACGGCAGATGGTATTGGCACTGGGATCCGGCGTTCCTCACCAAGCCGGCCGACGACCCGTTCGTGCGCATGGACGCACTCGAGCAGTCGGCGATCGAACTCGAGATCCCAATCCTGTTGATCCGCGGCAAGTTGTCCGACGTGGTCAGTAGCGAGGGCGTGCAGGACTTCCTCGCCAAGGTGCCGCGTGCGGAGTTCGTCGAACTCTCCGACGCGGGACATACTGCCGCAGGAGACGACAACGACGCCTTCACCGAGGCCGTCGTGGCGTTCGTGGATCGGCGAACCTCGTGACGACCGACCCTGCCGAGCTGGTGACCGAATTCTGCGCCCGGTGGGCCGCGCCGAACGTCGAGACCATTCTGAGCTACTTCACCGAAGATGCGATCTACTACAACATTCCGATGGCACCCGCTGAAGGAGTCGCGGCGATCAGGACCCTGCTTCCCATGATGCTCAACGGCATGGAGGGTATCGACTTCGTGATTCATCGCCAGATCGCCCACGGTGATCTCGTGATGAACGAACGCACCGACGTCATGCGCCGGACCAACGGTGCGCGGGTCGAGCTTCCGGTGATGGGCGTCTTCGAGGTTCGCGACGGCCGCATCGCGGCGTGGCGGGACTACTTCGATCTGGCGACGGTGACGGCGGGATTGGCGTAGCTGCCAGCCCGCGATCCGTTATCTCCGTTGGATCACGGCATCACGGCATCACGGCATCACGGCATCACGGCATCACGGTCAAGAAGTTTTAGCGGAATGGCCGCGTGCTGCAAGGTGGCATCCCCGCCTCTTAGCTAAATTACTCGCACCCAAACCTCCTGTGTCACAGCCGTTTCTACAGTCACAGCACCGGATTTCTTGTCGGTGGGTCGTACTAGTGTTCGAGTATGAGTTCGGATCGGGTCACCGCAGCAGTCGCGGGAATCCGCACTGCGGTCACCGAACTCGCCGCCCTGGACTGTGATCAATTCACCCACCACGAATTGGTCGAACTGCTCGGCAAATTGGAGACCGTGACCTGGCAGCTCCCCACGATCGGGCACCGGGTCATCGCCCGGCTGCAACGCGAAGCCTCCCCGACCGAGTTGGGTGCGAAGTCGTTGGGCAGTGTGCTGATTCAGCGTTTGCGGATCTCCGGCAAGGAGGTTCGCCGGCGGCTCTGCGAGGCAGAGGATCTCGGGCCGCGCACCACACTGGGTGGGCAGCCGTTGGCACCGAAGATGCCCGCGACCGCGGCCGCACAAGCCCGCGGGGCGCTGGGACCCGAGCACGTCACGATCATCCGATCATTCCTCGACACACTTCCCGGCTGGGTCGACCCCGAGGTGCGGGAACTCTCCGAGGGCACGCTGGCGTCGGTCGGCTCCAGTACCGGTCCTGACGAACTCCGCAAGACCGCCGAGAAATTGGCGACGGCGATCGACCAGGACGGACCCAAACCCGACGACAAGGAACGCGCGAGGAAACGGTTCCTACGGTTGGGCCCGCAGCAGGCCGACGGCATGTCCAGGCTGTCCGGGCTGCTGGACCCGGAACCCCGGGCCACGATCGAGCCGATCCTGGCCAAGTTCGGCGCCCCCGGGATGTGCAACCCCGCCGACCACGAACCGCGAACCTCCGGGACACCGTCCCAAGAGCAGATCGACTCCGACGACCGCACGGCCGTCCAGCGCAACCACGACGCGTTGATTGCCCTCGGGCGGACTGCCCTGTCCTCGGGTGAGTTGGGTCAGCACAACGGGTTACCGGTCACCGTCATCGTCACCACCACGTTGCAGGACCTCGAAGCCGGCGCCGGGTCGGGGGTGACCGGGGGTGGGTCGCTGCTGCCGATGGCGGATCTGATCCGGATGGCCTCCCACGCCCACCATTACCTGGCGGTGTTCGACAAGCACACCAACGAAGCCCTCTACCTCGGCCGCACCAAACGGTTGGCGTCGGTCGGGCAGCGCATCGTCCTGCACGCCCGCGACCGGGGCTGCACCAAACCCGGCTGCTCGGTTCCGGGGTATGGCACTCAGGTGCACCACATGACCGGGTGGGCCCGCAACGGGCTCACCGACGTCGATGCCGTCACCCTGGCCTGCGGTGGGGACAACCGCCTCGCCGAAACCGGCTGGACCGTCCAACTCAAGGACGGAGTGGTGCAATGGATCCCACCCCCGGAGCTGGACGTGGGCCAAGCCCGCGTCAACTACCTCCACCACCCCGAACGCCTCCTCACACCCGACGACGAGAGCGCCGCCTGAGGGTGCCTACGCAGGCGGCCGTCGGACCCACGGTCGGCGTGAGGAGTCGGTGCCGCGGCGAATCGCGCGGGAGCCGCCGACCGGATACGACGGTTGGCCCGAGGATCCGTCGCGCACCGCAGCGACGGCGACCCGCGACTGCAGAGTGGTGCCAGGGGGCGTGTCACCGTGCGGTCGGGCGCATGCTCGAGGGGGCGGGGTCTGGCGGAAGGATCCCATGCCGATAATCGACCCGTGTCGGTACCGATGATCGCGATCTATCTGCTGCTCGCCGTGGCCGTCGCGGAGGCCTGCGGCGTGGCGGTCCTGTGGCGGCGGGTGAAGAAGCGCGACGAGGAACTGGCCGAGCTGCAGCGTCGCCTCGATACTCGCACCAATCTGCTCACCGGCGGACGCGAGGCCGTCAAGACCGTCTGGCAGACCGCGAACATCCTGCGCAGAGAAGGATTCGGCGCCGCCGTCCGATCCAACATCGAAGACCTCGCCGACTGGGCCGAGGTCGAACGCCCCGACCTCGCCAGGCTGACCCCCAACGGTCGGGTCGCCATCGTGTTCTCCGACATCGAGGGGTCCACCGCACTCAACGAACGCATCGGCGACCGGGCCTTCGTGCGCCTCATCGACCGTCACGACAAGATGGTGAGCCGCCTGGTCAAGCGCCACTCGGGCTATGTCGTCAAGAGCCAGGGCGACGGGTTCATGATCGCCTTCGCCCAGCCGGAGCAGGCCGTGTGGTGCAGCATGGACCTGCAGCGTCAACTCGCCAAGCGGCCCAACGGGATTCGAGTGCGGATCGGCATTCATGCCGGCAAGTCGGTGCGCCGCGGCGACGACCTTTTCGGTCGCAACGTGGCCTTTGCCGCCCGTGTCGCCGCGGCGGCCCAGGGCGGCGAGATCCTGATCAGCGAATCCGTCCGCGACGCCCTCGGCGACGACGTCACCGTCGACGAGGGGCGGGACGCCGAGCTCAAGGGCTTCACCGGCACCCACCGCCTGTACTCGGTGGCCGTCTGAGGCGACTACTCGCCTGCGCCGGACTCCGCCAGTCGCTGGTGCAGCTTGGCCCGAATGTCCTCGGGCGTGTACGCCCGCCGCTTGCGCTGATCCCGTGCGACCAACGCGCCACCGGCCACCACCCCGGCGACACCGGCCAGCCCGACCCACTTCCAGATGCCTCGCATCGCCACAGTCTGCCTAAGCTGCCCTGGTGAACGCGAACACGGTGACGCTCGAACGGGCCTTGGCCGAGACACGCACCGGCGACATCTGGCTGTTCCGCGGCGACTCCGGCCCCGACCGCGCGATCCAGACCATGACCAACGCGCCCGTCAACCACGTCGGCATGACGGTGGCCGTCGACGATCTCCCCCCGCTGATCTGGCACGCCGAACTCGGCGACAAACTCGAATGCCTTTGGAGCGGCGGCCGACACCGCGGCGTGCAGCTCAACGATCTGCGCCAGGCCGTCGAACGGTGGATGCTGACCTACGAGCAACGCTGCTGGTTGCGTCAGATGACCCCGTACGCGACCCGCCAACAGGAGGACGACCTCCTTCGGGTGATCGCCCGGATGGACGGCACCGCCTTCCCGACGACGGCCAAGCTCACCGCACGCTGGTTCCGCGGCCGGGTGCCCACCCTGCACGACTGGACCAAGGGCATCCCGATCCTCGACGACCGGGTGCAGCGGATGACCGGGCGCAAGCGCGAACGACGTCAGAAGCTGGGGCTGGAAACCGCGTACTGCGCGGAGACAGTGGCCGTGACTTATCAGGAGATGGGTCTGCTGGGCACCGACAAGGACACCAACTGGTTCGACCCCGGCAAGTTCTGGAGTGGCGACACCCTGCCCCTCGCCCCGGGTTACGACCTTGGTGACGAGATTTCGGTCGTACTCTGACCGGCGGCGCCGTACCGTAGCGTCGAGGCATGTACCGAACCGTCGCGGTGTTGGCCGCCATAGGGGTCGCACTCGCGGGGTGCGCGGGGATCGGCGACGAATCCACCACCTGTCACGACTTCACCGGGATGAGCCAGGACACCCGCAGCGCCACCATCGCCAACGTCCTCAAGGCGCGCAACGGCCGCAACGCCTCCACCTCCGACGTCGCGGCACGCGTGGCGACCACGCTCGACTTCTGCGGCAAGGACGCCAACCGCGACAAGACCGTCGGCGACGTCAGCTGACCCGCAGCGCCGTCGACAGCGCGCGCACCACCGAGTGCTTGCCGAGGTCGACCTTGAAACCGTTCTGGCTCAAGGGTCGAGCGCCCG
>Ga0209051_1000517_pt1 | contig 48573 bp, 41 predicted proteins | sample AraplaCvi_mMS_r2_2_FD_184286 | JGI IMG/M metagenome (GOLD analysis project Ga0209051, IMG submission 184286) | Arabidopsis root microbial communities from North Carolina, USA - plate scrape MF_Cvi_mMS_r2 (SPAdes) (version 2) | ecosystem: Host-associated > Plants > Roots > Endosphere | place...
ATCGAGCGGCGCTTCTCCAACCCGAAGATCGGCGACACGATCCCGCGGCTGGCGCAGGACGGCTCCAACCGCCAGCCGAAATTCATCCTGCCCTCGACCGCCGACCGGCTCGCCAATGGGCAGGATATCGTCGGCCTGTCGCTGGTTTCGGCGCTGTGGTGCCGCTACTTCGCCGGCACGTCCGACAGCGGCAAGGAGATCGTCTTCAACGACGCCAGCGCCGACCGCCTGAACGCCGCGGCGCTGAAAGCCAAGGATAACCCGGAGGCCTTCCTTGCGCTCGGCGACATTTTTGGGGACGTTGCAAAATCCGAGCTGTTCCGAACCCGCTTCGCGCATGCGCTGAAGACGCTCTGGGGTGAGGGGACGGCGAGGACGCTGGAGCTTTATCTCGGCGGCAAGCTGGTCAAATAGCGGGTGCCAAGGGAGGATGCGCATCGTGCAACAGTCGGCGGGACCGCTGGTGATCTTCGATTGCGACGGGGTCCTCGTCGACAGCGAGCCGGTATCCGTGCGCGTCCTCGTCGATGCGCTGCGCCGCAAGGGTGTCGAGATGGATGCGGCGGAGGCCTATCGCCGCTTCCTCGGCCGCAGCCTCGGTACGGTCACCAAGGCGATGCGCGAGGAGTTCGGGGTCGAGGCCGACGACGCGTTCCTGGAGGGCATGCGCCGCGATCTCTATGCCCGTTTCCGCGCCGAGCTGCAGCCGATGCCGGGCATTGGCGAGACCCTGGATGCCTTGGGTTTTCGGCGCTGCGTTGCGTCCTCCAGCCAGCCGGAGCGCATCCGCCTGTCGCTCTCCCTGACCGGCCTGATCGACAGGCTGGAGCCGAACATCTTTTCCGCGACGATGGTGGAAAAGGGCAAGCCGGCGCCGGACCTCTTCCTGCATGCGGCGAGCGAAATGGGCGCCGATCCCGCAAGCTGCATCGTCATCGAGGACAGTCCCGCCGGCATAGAGGCGGGTCACAGCGCCGGCATGGCGGTGTTTGCCTTCGTCGGCGGTTCGCATGCCTCGGTTCCCGGCTATCGCGAGCGGATCGATGCGCTTTCACCGGAAGTCGTGTTTGACGCGATGCCGGATTTGATCCACCTTGTCCGGAAACATATAGAGGGTCGCAACGGCCCCGTTCCGCAGACGGCGCCCTAGGTGAAGTCTGGGGAATACGTGAGCGGACACAAGGGACAGGAAACAGAACCGGATGCGTGATCACCTCGTTGCGGTCGATATCGGCACGGGCAGCGCCCGCGCCGGCATCTTTGATCGCGACGGGCGCCTGCTCGCCAAGGCGAAATATCCGATCGCGATGTTCCGCCCGAAGCAGAATCACGCCGAACACGATTCCGAGGACATCTGGGCCGCCACCTGCCGCGCGGTGAGGGAGGCGAGGGCCGAGGCCGGCATAACCGCCGCCCGCATCGCCGCGATCGGCTTCGACGCCACCTGTTCGCTCGTCGCGCGCGACCGGGAGGGGAGGCCGCTGACGGTTTCGACGACCGGCAGGGCCAATCAGGACACGATCGTCTGGCTCGATCACCGGGCGATCAAGCAAGCCGACCAGCTTTCGGCCAGCGGCCACAAGGTGCTCGAGTTTTCCGGCGGCTCGCTGTCGCCCGAAATGGAAATGCCGAAGCTGATGTGGCTGAAACAGCAGCTGCCGCAGAGCTGGGAGAGGGCGGGCTATCTCTTCGATCTTGCCGATTTCCTCACCTGGAAGGCGACCGGCTCGCTCGCCCGTTCGCGCTGCACGCTGACTGCCAAGTGGAACTATCTCGCCCACGAGAACCCCGGCTGGAGCGCCGATTACCTGGCGCTGGCCGGCCTTGAAGACCTGCTCGAAAAGGGCGGCCTGCCGGACGAGACGGTGGGCATCGGCACGAGCATGGGCAGCCTCAGCCGTCGGGCGGCCGAGGAGCTCGGCCTCGACACGGGAGTGCAGGTGGCGCCCGGCATGATCGACGCCTATGCGGGCGCTTTCGGCGTGCTCGGAGGAGTTTCCGGCGGCGCCTCCGAAGGCGCCCAGCTCGAAACCAGCGTGGCGCTGATCGGCGGCACGTCGAGCTGCATCGTTGCCTTCACCAGGGAATCCAAACCGGGGCGCAGCCTCTGGGGTCCCTATTACGAGGCGATCCTGCCCGGCCGCTGGCTGGTCGAAGGCGGGCAGTCGGCTGCGGGCGCGCTGCTCGACCATATCGTGCTGATGCACGCGGCCGGCGGCGAGCCGACGGCGGAGCTGCATGGCCGCATCATCGCCCGCGTCGGCGAGCTGCGCACTGAAATGGAGGGCGACATCGCGCCCGGCCTTCACGTCCTGCCGGATTTCCATGGCAACCGCTCGCCGCTTGCCGACCCGCACGCGACCGGCGTGATCAGCGGGCTGACGCTCGACACCTCCTTCGACGGTCTCTGCCGGCTCTACTGGAGAACCTGCGTGGCGATCGCGCTCGGCATAAGGCACATTCTCGATGCGCTCTCCGAGTACGGCTACCGGTTCGAAACCCTCCACGTCACCGGCGGCCACGTCAACAACGCGCTTCTGATCGAACTCTATGCCGACGTCACCGGCCGCAAGGTGGTGATCCCCGAGAACCGCGACGCGGTGCTGCTCGGCACGGCGATGGCGGCGGCGGTTGCCGGCGGGGTGCATGGTTCGCTGTCCGAAGCGGGCCAGGCGATGGACGGCGGCGGCACCGAGCGCCTGCCCGATCCGGCGCGGGCCGAGCACTATGGGCGCGATTACCGCCGGTTCCTGGCGATGGTCAGGCATCGGGAGGAATTGCGGGGAATGGAGTAGGCGCCTTGCCCGCCCTCGCAGGACCGGGCGCTTGCGCGGCCACTCCGGCGCAATCGTGGTGTCCAGCCGGCCTTAAGGCACTCTGCGGTCTAATAGTTCTCCAGCAGGCGTGGCGCGTCCGGTGACCCGAAACGGGGCTGTACGCCGAGCAGGGGCGCCGATCGGCCGATGATCTCCTTGATCATCGGGGCGGCGGTGGAGGCCGCCGTCCGTCCTCCGTGTTCGCCGGTCTGCGGAGCGTCGATGATCGAAAGCACGATGTATTTGGGCTTGTCCATCGGGAAGGCGGCGACGAAGGCGTTGAAATTGATGTCCTTGGCGTAACGTCCGTTGATCACCTTGTCGGCGGTGCCCGTCTTGCCGCCGACGTGGAAGCCTTCGACCTGCGCGCCGCGTCCCGAGCCCTTCACGCCGTTCCAGGTGAACAGATAGCGCATGTCGGCGCCGGTATTCGGCTTTATCACCCGGCGGGACATCCGCGTGGCCTCTTGCTGGGATCGGGGAAGAAAGGTCGGAGGAATGAGGGTTCCGCCGTTGATCAGAGCGGCGGCGGCAACCGCGGTCTGCAGCGGGGTGGTCGCGACCCCGTGGCCGAACGAGATGGTGACCGAGTTGATCTTCTTCCACGTCCTTGGCTGGGTCGGCGTCGCCACGCCCGGCATCTCGGTTTCCATCCGGGACAGAAGGCCGAGCTTGGTGAGGAACTGCTGATGGCCCTCCACCCCAACCCTGTCGGCGACCGCGGCGGTGCCGATATTGGATGAATACTGAAAGACTTCGGGAATGGAGAGCGGCCGGTTCTTGCCGCGAAAATCCTTGATGGTGAAGCCGCCCATGCGGATCGGCCGGGACGCATCGACGACGGAATTCAAGTTGATCTTGCCCTCGTCCAGCCCCATCGCCAGCGTGAAGCTCTTGAAGGTCGAGCCCATCTCGAACGTGGCGTTGCTCATCCGGTTGAACCAGCCCTTTTCATAGTCCTTGTCGACGCTGCCGTCCGGCAGCGTTCGGGAGGGTTCGTTGAGGTCGTAGTCGGGCACCGACGCCATCGCCAGCACCTCGCCGGTATCGACATCGAGAATGACGGCGCCGGCGGCCTCGGCCTTATAGGCCGTCATCGCGTTGGCAACGACCTGGCGGACGATGTTCTGGACGCGAAGATCGATGGATAGCCGGACGGGCTCGAGCGGGGCGCCGCCGGTCAGTCCGGCGCGGCGAAGATCGCCGAGGCCCTGCTGGTCCAGATACCGTTCCATTCCGGCAAGGCCCTGATTGTCGACGTTCACATGGCCGACGACGTGAGAGGCGGTCGGGCCGCCCGGATAGAACCGACGTTTTTCCGGTCTGAAGCCGATGCCCGGAATGCCGAGCGCCAGGATATCGGATTGCTGTTTCGGGGTGAGCTGCCGCTTCAGCCATTGGAAGGCGGTTCCTGATCGCAGCTTCTTGTGCGTCTCGCTCCAGTCGAGGCTGGGGATGACCATGGCGAGCTTCTCGACGACTTCGTTCGCATCGACGATCCTGCGCGGGTCGGCGTAAAGCGAGATCATGTTGAGGTCGGTTGCCAGCAGCGCCCCGTTGCGATCGACGATGTCCGGCCTAGAGGCGACCGGGCTGCTGCCGATCATTCCCGTCACCGCCGGTTCGGCAAGGCCGTATTGGACCAGGCGGGCGCCGATGATGAAATAGACGGCAAGAAACCCGGCGATCAGGATTGCAAGCCGTTGCCTTGCCTCCTTTCTGCGGCTTGCCCGCGCGCCGAGAAAGGTCGCATTCGCTCCGCCGAGATTGCTCTTCACGATGAAATGTGCACGGCTTCTGAGCCGGATGACAAATGAGATCATTCCGAAAAATCCACAAAATATGTCAGCCGAAACGAAAGTCGGCGGTGCGTCAGCCGCCGGGTTGCAACCTGCACATTGCCGCGCCGGAAGCCAATCGTTGAGGTCCCGGGCGGATCGAGATGTTTAAAGTGGCATTAATATACAATTAAAGTTGTATTCGATCCGGTGGGAGAAAGTTAACCGGGACCTATCGGCTGCAGACGCACCCTTGCCGTCTCCTCGCGGGGCCGAGGAGCTAAACCGAGGACCGTCGCATCTGCTGTCGTGCCGGCTCTCCCGGTCGGGATTGCAGGCTTCCCCCGCTATCCGCGCTCCTTGCTCCCCCGCCTGCGCCAACCTACATGTCTTTCGCCAACCTGGAGACGCCGATGATTTTCGACGCCGCGAGACTTTCGCTCCTCAACCTCTTTGCGCCCGAGACCCGTTCCGTGTTTTGGAAGACATTGGGCCTCACCGCGCTTGTATTGATCGGCATCTGGTTCGCGCTTCGCGAAATCTTCATCCTCTACGCTTGGCCATGGTTTGCGGCCTTCTTCCCCGACCTGCCGGATTGGGCGGGGTGGCTCACCTTGCTTGCGGCGATCGCCGCCGGTATCGGGCTGGCGTTGGCGCTCGCCCTGCTGATCGCGCCGATCACGGCCCTCATCGCCGGTCTCTTCCTCGACGACGTCGCGGACGTGGTCGAGAAACGCGACTATCCGGGCGACCCGCCCGGCCAGGCGATGCCGCTCGGCCAGGCGATCATCGGCTCGGTCCAGTTCCTCGGCGTCGTCATCATCGGCAATATCGTCGCGCTTTTCCTGCTGTTCATCCCCGGCATCAACCTGATCGCCTTCTTCCTGGTGAACGGTTACCTGCTCGGTCGGGAATTCTTCGAGTTCGCCGCGATGCGGTTCAGGACGCCAGCAGAGGCGCGGGCGTTCCGCGCGAAACATTCCTCCACCGTGTTCATGGCCGGCCTGCTGATCGCCTGTTTCCTGGCGATCCCGATCGTCAACCTTCTGACGCCGCTGTTTGCCGCGGGCCTGATGGTGCATCTGCACAAGGCGGTCTCGAAGCGCGATCCCGGCTTCAGGCTTTAGGCAGGCGGCGGCGAGGCAACTGCGCTTAGTCGACGGCCTCGCCGACTAGCTGCTGCGGCAGTTCGACCAGCGGCGCCGGCACATCCATCGTCTTTTCCGGCGAACGGCAGAGATCGGCGATGACGCAACGCTCGCATTCCGGTTTTCGCGCCTTGCAGCAATAACGGCCGTGCAGGATGAGCCAGTGGTGGGCGTGGAAGAGATACTGGTCGGGGATCACCTTGAGCAGGTTTTCCTCTACCTCGTCAGGCGTCTTGCCCGGTGCCATCAGCAGCCGGTTGGCGATGCGGAAGACATGCGTGTCGACCGCCAGCGTCGGCACGCCGAAAGCCATGGACATCACCACATTCGCCGTCTTGCGGCCGACGCCCGGCAGGCGGATCAGCTCTTCGCGGGTCTTCGGCACTTCCGAGCCGAACTCGTCGATCAGCATGCGACAGAGCGCGATGACGTTCTTCGCCTTGTTGCGGTAGAGCCCGATCGTCTTGATATATTGGGTGACGCCTTCTTCGCCGAGATCGAGCATCTTTTCCGGCGTATCGGCTATTCTGAACAGCGCCCGCGTCGCCTTGTTGACGCCGGCATCGGTCGCCTGGGCCGAGAGCGCCACCGCCACGACCAGCGTGAACGGGTTCACGTGCTCCAGTTCGCCCTTGGGCTCCGGCCGCTGCACCGAGAAACGGCGAAAGATCTCCTCCATCTCCGCTTTCGAATAGGCGGATTTGAAGCGCTTCGCCTTGCTCGCACCCCTGCCCGCACCCTTGGCCGCCCGCTTGACTGCGTCCTGGCGCTCGGGGGCGTGATTTGACTTTTGCGGGGTGCTGGTTTTGGATTTGATCTTTGGAGTCGCCATATGCCTGTATAGGCATCCCGCAGGAGGGAAATCAACGTGGACGTTTCCGAGGATCAGCCTGTTTTCGCAGCCGAACTGACGCCTTACCGGTCGCTGGGCAAGACGGGTTTTCACGTCGTGCTGGTGCTGACGGGCGGGGTCTGCCTTCTCTATGGCGGCTTTTTCCTGATCACCGGCGCCTATCCGATCGGCTTCTTCTTCGGGCTGGATTTCCTCGGTCTCTATATCGCGCTGAAAATGAGCTACCGCGCCGGCCGGGCGCGCGAGGAAGTCACCGTTTCGCGCAGCAACCTGTCGATCCGAAAGTTCTCGCCGGCGGGACGCATGGTGGAGCATCGCTTCAACCCGTTCTGGGCGCGCTTCAACGTCAGCCGCCACGAGGAGTTCGGCATCACGTCGATGTCGGTGACGGGCGAGGGACGCGGCACCGATATCGGCTCCTTCCTCAATCCGGACGATCGGGAGAGTTTCGCCAAAGCCTTCAGGCGCGCGCTCGCAACCGTCAAGCAAAGGATCTGAAACGGCCGGAAAAACCTGCGATCGGGCAAGAAACGGGTGGTTTCGGCAAAGCCGAAGAGGCATTTAAGCAGCATATCAGTTGCACAGCGATTGCTGCGCGCCCAAGGTCCGGGTTGATCGGCGTGCGGCGCTGCAGAGGAGACAAGCCATGAATGCTCTCGCCCAGATCAATTCGCCGCCCATCGACGTGACGCCTGATGGCTCCGATTACGAAACCGTTCGCCGCGTCATTGAGATGATCACGCTCGACTATCGCGACCAGCCGTCGCTGGAAGCGATCGCGTCCGAACTCGGGCAGTCGCCGACCCAGCTCCAGAAGGTGTTCACCCGCTGGGCCGGCCTTTCGCCGAAGGCCTTCCTGCAGGCCGTCACCCTCGACCATGCCAAGCGCCTGCTCGGCAAGGAGGAGTTGCCGCTGCTCGAAGCATCCTACGAACTCGGGCTTTCCGGTCCCGGCCGCCTTCACGACCTGTTCGTCACCCATGAGGCGATGTCGCCCGGCGAATGGAAGGCGAGGGGCGGCGGCCTGACGATCCGCTATGGCTTTCACCCGTCGCCTTTCGGCCAGGCGCTGGTCATGGCCACGGATCGGGGTCTCTCGGGTCTCGCCTTTGCCGATCTCGGCTGCGAGCAGGCAGCGCTCGACGACATGATGCGCCGCTGGCCGAATGCCGAATACGTTGCCGACCAGGAGATGACGTCGCCCTACGTCCACCGCGTCTTCGACCGTTCGAACTGGTCCTGCGACCAGCCGTTGAAGGTCGTGCTGATCGGCACCGACTTCCAGGTGCGCGTCTGGCAAAGCCTCTTGAAGATCCCGTTCGGCAAGGCCGTCACCTATTCCGATGTCGCCAGGGACATCGGCCAGCCGACCGCAAGCCGCGCGGTGGGAGCGGCGGTCGGGGCGAACCCGATCTCGTTCGTGGTGCCGTGTCACCGCGCGCTCGGCAAGAGCGGGGCGCTGACGGGGTATCACTGGGGGCTGACGCGCAAGCGGGCGATTTTGGGGTGGGAAGCGGGGAATGCGTGAGGGGCTTGTTTGGGTGCGGCTTGCCCCTCATCCGGCTGCCGCCACCTTCTCCCCGTTCTGACGGGGAGAAGGGATATGCCGCGCCGGCTTCGTTCTTCTCAAGCGGTGAGCGGCCTAGTTTATTTTGGGCAAGTGGGCGCGGCGCGGGTCCTTCTCCCCGCATGCGGGGAGAAGGTGGCGGCAGCCGGATGAGGGGCGAGCCACTCCCGTCTACGCCTCCTCCGCCAGCCGCAACAACTCCTTTGCCGCCGTCTCATCCGTGATCAGCGTATTGCAGCCGACCCGGCGGATCGTCGCCCGGATCGCCACCGCCCGGTGCGCGCCGCCCGACGACAGCACGATGTGCTTCGCCTTCCTGAGCGTATCGAGATCCACCGACATCACCCGCTCATTCAGCTTGTGATCCACCGAGCGGCCCTGCTCGTCGAGAAAGTTGAACATGGTGTCGCAGACGCAGCCGGCGGCGATCAGCCGGTCGAGTTCCGCCTTGGAGATGAAGCCTTCCGACAGCGAGGTGGAATGGGGGCCGATATCGCCGCAGCTCACCACCGCGAGGTCGAGGTTTTCAGCAAGGTCATAAATGGTGTTGAGCCCGCATTGCTCGATCAGCGCCCGCTTGGTCTTGACCGAATCGACCAGGAGCGGCGCCAGGAACATGTAACATTCGGCGCCGAGCTGGCCGGCGAAGCGCCAGGTATAGTCGATCGGATTGGTCTGGTGCACGGCGACGATGCCGCCGAGCAGCGACACGACCTTGCAGTTTTCCCGCCGCGGCGGGCGAAAGCTGCCGAGCGAGGCGGTCATGGTGCGGCCCCAGCCGACGCCGATCGTCATGTCGTCCTGCACCACTTCGGAGAGGAACTGTCCGAGTGCCAGGCCCACCGAGCTCGCAAGCGACGTGGCGCTTCCGTCGCGCGGCGCCGGCACGACCAGCGCCTCGTCGAGCCCATAGGCCTTTTCCAGCCGGATCGCCAGCTCGACGCAGGTGTCGATGCCTTCGCTGATCCAGATCTGCACCTCGGAGCGCTTCATCGCCTCGTCGAGCAGGCGGATCACCGTCGAGCGGCTCAGGCCCAGCCGTTCCGCGACATCTTTTTGCGTCAATCCCTGGTTATAATAAAGCCATGCCGCCCGCAGCCGCATGGACGCGGCTTCGGAATAGGCGGTGTGGGTCTCGCGTCTGAGCCTGGCCAACGGTCCTCCCGGGCAAGATGGTGGAAAAGTGCATTGATATTTGTTCCGGCTGACACATATGTCAATTCCAAAGGACAAATGTCTTGACTTTTTAACCATCGACGGAGGATAGTCTCTCCAACGCGCCGGAGGAGCCACATCGCGCGACAGGCGTTTAGTTCTCCATTTTGAGGAATATTCGGATGACGTCTAAACTAGAGCAGCTTCGTTCCATGACCACGGTCGTTGCCGATACCGGCGATATCGAGGCGGTCGCCCGCCTGAAGCCCGTGGATTGCACTACCAACCCGACCATCGTTCTGAAGGCGCTCGGCACGCCGATCTTCGCCGACAAGGTGAAGGAGGCGATCGCCTGGGGCCGGAAGCAGTCCGGTACGCCGGATGCCGTCGTATCCGCCGTGGCCGACCGTCTGGCGATTACCGTCGGCGCCGCCCTGTCCGAACTTGTTCCGGGGCGCGTTTCGACCGAAGTCGATGCCGATCTTTCCTTCGACACCGAGGCGTCTATCGCCAAGGCGCGCCAGATCATCGCCGCCTACAAGGAGCGCGGCATCGAGCGCGACCGCATCCTGATCAAGCTCGCCTCCACCTGGGAAGGCATCCGCGCCGCCGAAGTGCTGCAGACGGAAGGCATCGACTGCAACCTGACGCTTCTCTTCAGCCAGGCCCAGGCGATCGCCTGCGCCGATGCCAAGGTGTTCCTGATCTCGCCCTTCGTCGGCCGCATTCTCGACTGGTACAAGAAGTCGACCGGCCAGGACTACACGGCCGAGACCGATCCGGGCGTCGTTTCCGTCCGCGCCATCTACAATTACTACAAGGCGAACGGCATCAAGACGATCGTCATGGGCGCCTCCTTCCGCAATGCCGGCGAAATCGAAGCGCTGGCCGGTTGCGACCGGCTGACGATCAGCCCGGCGCTGCTCGACGAACTCGACAAGGATACCGGCAAGCTGGAGCGCAAGCTGCAGCCGGAAACCTTCAAGGCCGAGCCGCTCCAGTCGCTCGACGAGAAGTCCTTCCGCTGGATGCTGAACGAGGACGCGATGGCGACCGAAAAGCTTTCGGAAGGTATCCGGGCGTTCGCCAAGGACCTCACCTCGCTGCGCCAGATGGTCAAGAAGGAACTGACCCTCGCTGCGGCCTGATCAGTTCGGCCTCAACAGATGCAAGGCCCGCCCCACGGCGGGCCTTTTGCTTTGATAATACATGGTAGAGGGCCTCACTGTGGCTGTTTCGTCCGGACGCCGTCAGCGCGGGTGCCATGATAGCGGGAAAAAATTGAATACGGTCAATTTTCGGTTTAACTGAAATTTCAACCGGACCATCTAAGCTTATTCCACTTGTCAGAAGCGATCTCGCTTGAGCACGGAGTGTGACTATGGCTGGTGTGCCGTTCGGCCGCATATTATCCAACGCCGCCCTATTGGAGGCGCTGGACAAATCGCAGGCGATCATCGAATTCGACCTCAAGGGCATGATCCTTCATGCCAACGAGAACTTCTGCAAGACGATGGGATATACGCTCGAGGAAATCGTCGGCAAACATCACCGTATCTTCGTCGATCCGGCCGAGGCTGTGTCGAAGGCCTATGAAGAATTCTGGAAGCAGCTCGTCGGCGGTCAGTACGATCAGAAGCAGTACAAGCGCATCGCGAAAGGCGGCCGCGAGATCTGGATCCAGGCTACCTACAATCCGGTGTTCCGGGGCAAGAAGCCCTTCAAGATCGTCAAGCTGGCGACCGATATCACGGCTGCAAAGCAGAGTGCGGCGGAGGACAAGGGAAAGCTGCAGGCCCTGTCGCGCGCCCAGGCCATTATCGAATTCACCCCCAGCGGCGAAATCCTGACCGCCAACGAGAATTTCCTGAAGACGCTCGGCTATTCGCTCGCGGAGATCGTCGGCAAGCACCATTCGATCTTCTGCGAGCCCGACTATGTGCAATCGGCAGCCTATCGGACCTTCTGGCAGAATCTTGCTGCCGGCCGGTTCGCGGCCGATCAGTTTACCCGCGTCGCCAAGGGCGGGCAGAAGGTCTATATCCAGGCCTCCTATAACCCGATCGTCGACGACAGCGGACGGGTTTTCAAGGTGGTGAAGTTCGCGACCGACGTCAGCGAGCGGGTCACGGTGGTGAAGGAGCTCGGCGCCGGCCTTGCCCGGCTTGCGGACTGCAACATCCGGCAAACCATCGACGTGCCCTTTATCGAGGAATTCGAGCCTCTGCGACGCGATTTCAACGCCTCGATCGGCGCGTTCCAGGAAACGCTCGTCAATGTGCTGAAGCAGACCAACAGCCTGAACGGCAACAGCCAGGAAATGCACGAGGCGGCCGATCAGCTTTCGATGCGTACCAAGGAACAGGCAGCCTCCCTCGAACAGACCTCGGCTGCACTGGAACAGGTCACGTCAACGGTCCGGTCCTCGACCGTCAGCACCGAGGACACGCGAAAGCTCGTCAAGAACGCGCTGCAAAGCACGTCGACCTCCTCTTCGGTGGTGGAGGAAACCATCACCGCGATGAAGCGCATCGAATCCGCTTCCGCGGAGATCAGCCAGATCATCGGGGTCATCGACGAGATCGCCTTCCAGACCAACCTGCTTGCCCTCAATGCGGGCGTGGAAGCCGCCCGCGCCGGAGAGGCGGGCAAGGGATTTGCGGTCGTCGCCCAGGAAGTGCGCGAACTGGCGCAGCGTTCGGCCAAGGCCGCCAAGGAGATCAAGGGGCTCATCGAGAATTCCGGCCGGGAAGTTACCGAGGGGGTTCGCCTTGTCGATGCGACCGGGGACGCTCTTCGCGAAATCGAACAGTTCGTCGCGTCGATCGACAAGAACGTCCAGTCGCTGGCGACTGCCGCCTCGGAACAATCGATCGGCTTGTCGGAGATCAACAACGCGGTTTCCCTGATCGACCGCATGACGCAGCAGAACGCCGGCATGGTCGAGCATACGACCTACATAAGCGAGCAGCTTGCCACGGGAGCGGGCAAGCTGGTCGAACTCGTCAACCACTTCAAACTGAACCGGCGCTCGGCCATCCGCGAGCCGGGATCTGCCGCGGCCGGGGCGAGACCGGCCAAGGTCGCCTGATGCCGGACGGCTGCCGGCTCGCTGGCAGGTCTGTGATTGGAACTGCTTTCGGGAGAGCCGCGGTTCGGCAGCCGCGGCTCTTCTGTTTTCAGGCCGGCTGCGGCACCAGCCCGGCGGCGTCGGGCTTTCTGCTGATGAACAGGCCGGTTTCCTTCTCCACTTCGAGCACGCCGTGGCCGCGCTCGAATGCGGCAGCGATCGCCGTGCGGAAGGCGTCCAGCTGAGCCTCACTCGCGCCGTCCCCGGGCGGGTATGACGTCAGCGCCAGGAACACGTCTTCCGGCTCGGTGATCCGCATGCTTGCGGGATGTTGAAGAAAAGCGACATTGCCGAACCGGGCGCGCATCAGTTGCTCGGCCTTGTCGTATCCGAAGGCGGCCGCGCTCGGATCGAAGGGCTCGCTGCCGAACACGGTGGTGAGCTGGTAGATCCCGAGCATGTTGCCGGCGCCGTTCGTGGTGACGGCGAGCGACCCTCCGGGCTTCAGCACCCGGAACATTTCCGCGATGCCGGCCGCCGGATCTGCCACGTGATAGAGCATGTGCATGGCCATGACGATATCGAAACTGTCGTCCTCGAAGGGCAGCGCGGCGGCTTCCGCCTGACGGCCCGTCACCGATCCGAAGGGGAGGGGTGTGCAGCGCGCCAGGGCCTCCTCCACCATTCCGGTGGACTGATCGGCAAGCGTCAGGTCGAGATTTTCCGGGATTTCCCCGATCACCGAGGCCCAGAACCAGGCCGGGCCGCAGCCGATGTCGAGCACGCGGTCACCCCGCCGAAGCGGCAATTGCCGGGCGACCCACGGAAACCAGCCGGTTTCGGCGATGGTGTATTCCCTGTTGAGGCGTCCCCGGGCCGCGAGCTTGCGGCTGTCGGCGTATTGAACGGCATTGCCAGATGTGATCGATGACATGGTGCCTCCTGCGGGCGACGGCGGCTCGCCTCGCGCACCCATTATCATATCCGGCCGGCTTGCAATTTTACAATGCCGGGCCGCGTTTCCGGCGGCCAATCTGGCCGCCGGAGAGGGGAGTGGTCAGGCCGGCTGCGGCACCAGCCTGGCCGCGCCCGGCTTGCGCAAGAGCAGGACGGAGACCGCGGCGATCATGCACATCACGCCGGCGATCTGCAGGGCGGGCATGTAGGTGTTGAAGTCGCTCTTCAGGAAGCCGGCGCCGAAGGCGGCGGTGGCGGCGCCCAGCTGATGGCCGGCAAACACCCAGCCGAAGACCAGGCCGGCCCGTTCGCGGCCGAATTCGGCCGCGGCGAGCTTCACAGTCGGCGGCACGGTCGCCACCCAGTCGAGGCCGTAGAAGATCGCGAAGACCGACAGTTCGACGAACGAGAAGCCGGAGAAGGACAGGTAGACCAGCGACAGGCCGCGCAGGCCGTAGAACCAGAACAGCAGCCAGCGATTGTCATAACGGTCCGACAACCAGCCGGCAAAGATGGTGCCGAAGAAGTCGAAGATGCCGATCACCGCAAGCGTGCTGGCGGCCGTCACCGCGGCCATGCCGAAATCGCCGCAGATCGAGATCCAGTGGGTCTGGATCAGGCCGTTGGTCGACAGGCCGCAGACGAAGAACGTGCCGAACAGGACCCAGAAGGTGGGGCTCGTCGAGGCGTGGCGGAGCGCGCCTATCGGCGAATAGAGCGTCGCCAGGAACTTGTGGTCCTGCTTCGGCGCCGGCGTGATCGCCGTCTCGCCATAAGCCGGTAGGCCGACATCGGCGGGATAGTCGCGCATCAGCAGCAGGACCAGCAGCATGGCGGCGGCGATGACGACGACGGTGAAGGTGAGCGCCGTGCGCCAGCCATAGGCTTCCGTCATGGCGGCGAGAAGCGGCAGGAAAACGAGCTGGCCGGTGGCGTTGCTTGCGGTCATCAGGCCGACGACGAGGCCGCGGCGCTTGGAGAACCAGCGGGTCGCGACGGTGGCGCCCAGAACCAGCGCCGTCATGCCGGTGCCGACGCCGATCACCACGCCCCAGAGCGCCACGAGCTGCCAGACCTGCGTCATGAACAGCGACACGACGATGCCGCTCATGATCAGCCCGAGCGCGAAGGTGACGACCTGACGGATGCCGAAATGGTTCATGAAGGCGGCGGCGAACGGTCCGAGCAGGCCGAAGAGCACGAGGCGCACGGCCATGGCCGAGGAGATATCGGCGATATCCCAGCCGAATTCCTGGTGCAGCGGCTGGATCATGACGCCTGCCGAGCCCATGGCGCCGGCGGTCGAGAGCATCGTCAGGAATGTGGTGACGGCGACCACCCATCCATAATGCAGGTTCCTGGCCGCCATCCATTGGGCGGCGCGATTGGAGATCATGGTTCTGTCCCTTTCCTGGTCGTTGCCGCACCGGCAGCGTGTAATTTTCGGGTATATGCCCGCTTTTGCGCGAAAATCAGAGAGCCGCCAGCAGCTCCTGCAATTGTCTGGTTTTCTCGGCCCCGAGCCGGGCCTCGATCTCGTCCTGCACGCCATCCCAAAGAGGCGCGCCCTGTTTGAGGATCGCCGCGCCCTTCGGCGCAACGGTCAGCATCGCCTCGCGCTGGTCCTCGCCGTGGCCGATCGCGACCAGGCCCATGCGCTCCAGCACCTTGGCATTGCGGCCGACCGTCGAACGGTCCAGGTCCACCTGGATCGCGAGATCGGTGAGCGAGACCGGCGCCAGCCGGTTGATGTTGCGCAGCAGGCTGAACTGCCCGATGTTGACCCCAAGCGGCGCCAGCGCCTCGTCGTAATAGGACGAGACCTTTCGCGAGGCTTTGCGCAGCAGGATGCAGTGGCAGGTGTCGTTCGGCATAGAGCGGGTATATACCCGCGGTTCGATTTGCGCAAGAGGGGTCGGCGAAAGTCCGGATCGTTTCGGAATGAAGCAGGCAGAGGCCAGGAAATACCTTCGAGGCGGCAAAAAGAATCCCCCGGCTTAAAGCTTCCTCAACAAGAATAGGCGACTATCCCGGCACTATTCCATCCTGTTGTTTTGCGTAGATATGGAGTTGACCATGCCGGAGCTCGGCAAGTGAAGGGTCTGAAGTTCCGGTTTTCCAAGAAGCTCGTCTTCATCCTCATGGGCAGCATCGTCGTGCTCGGCGGCGGCAGCGGCGCGGCGGCCGTGCTTATCGGCACGGACAAGATCCTCGGCCCCTCCTATCTGGAGATCAACGGGCTTAAATGCACCGCGCTGGAAACGGTCAAGATCAAGCGGGATCAGCGTTACTGGGTCCGCAAATATGTGGTGAGCGACGAGGCCGGTGACGGCATGGCGCGCATCCGCACGGCGTTGCGCGTCGCCAAGGCGGTCCAGGAAAAGGAAAAGGCCGATCTCGTCCAGGTGGCGATGATCGACAAGGCCGGCCCCCGCGACCGCGCCCAGATGCGCGGCCGTGCGATCGGAGCCCAGGTCGTCTATATCCCCGACCCCAAAAAGGCGCCCGAAGGCACCGGTGCACAGGCCTATTCGGCCTATTACCTCGACGGCACGGCCAATCCGAACGGCGAATATTACGGCATGCGCATCGACCTGCCGCTGGAGGATGCCGAGCTGCTCACAGCCCGGCTGACCGATCATGCGGATTGCGTCGAACCGGTGGTCGCCAAGCCGGAAGGCGAACACGGTGCGCCGAGCGGCCATGGCGAAAAGCCCAAGGCTGAAGGTCACGGGGCGCCGAGCGCGCCTGCCGGTCACGGCGAACCCGCCGCCAGCGGCCATGGCGCTCCCGCGGAGGCCCACGGCGCTCCGGCCGAGGGGCACGGCGACGAGGTCGCCGCCAAGGAAAGCGGCGGCTTCCTCAGCTCCATCACCGGCATGATCTTCGGCTCCAAGCCGGAAACGCCGGCCGAGGCCGCTCATGCGCCCGAGGGCGAAGCCCATGCGGCGGCAACTCCGGCCGATGCGCATGCAGCGCCGGTCGGCCCGGAGGCGGCACCGAACAAGCCGGGCAAGACTGCGGCCGCACAGGGCAAGACCGCCGCAGCCCAGGGCCATGGCGACCAGAAGCAGGCCGCTGCCACCGAGGTTGCGTCGGCCGAGCCGAAAAAGGAAGAGGGCGGTTTCCTCTCCTCGATCATGGGCATGTTCTCCGGCAGCAGCGAAGAAAAGCCCGCCGCGACGCCCGCCAAACCCGCCGCGACGCAAGCCAAGGCCGCGGCACAGGAGCCGGCCCCCGAGCCCAGAACCTCCGCCGAGGGTGGCAAGCGCTGGTCGAAATCGACCGGCGCCGATGCGAAACGCTCCGAGGAGGTGGCCATTGAAGCGGCTCCGCCGCGGACCGACGGCTCTACCGATGCCGACGCGGCAGGTGCCGCCTGGCTCGCCAAGATGCGCGGGCAGCCGGCTTCGGCTCCGGCGCCCGCCAAACCCGCCCAGGCGGCGTCGGCTTCGGACGCCAAGAGCCCGGCTGCGAAGGCCGTGCACTGAGAGTGGGGGAGGACCCCCTACTTGCGATTTCCAACTTGGCTTTGCAAGATATTGAAACTCCTATCTCTCCCGCTGGAGAGATAGGGATGCCGCCGTCGCGATCGCCACCACCCTCTCTGTTGTCATCCCTGGGCGGGTGTTCTCCGAGCCCCGACACTTGCTAGGTGGCGATCCGAGCGTCGGATCTTGGGTGCTCTCCTAATCGTAACTTCCCAGAGAGCCTTCTCTATTCAGCTTGTCGGAGCGAAGCATCGAGCTGACGGACCAGTTCGCCGATCCGTCCGCCGCCAGTTGGAGCGGCTGGATAACGCTTGAGGACGTCCACCACTACTGGATGCGGGTGGATTGGTGTTTGCGTCATATGGCTGGCTTCGCCAGCGGGGTTCTCTTGGGGGGCGAGTTCGAACGCGCGCGCGGCGTGAGCGGCCGATCCGAGGATGTGCTTGACCTGAGCCGCCTTCGCCAGTGGGTGGAGAAAGGCCGCCCCGGCTGCCGCCAGCGCCGCGAGGGCGGCCTCGCTCGCAGCGGCCTTTCCAGCGTCGCGGGCTTCCTGAGCTGCCCGTTGCGCCCCCCAGGCGCTGTCCCGGAGCGCTTTGGTCCGGCGGCCTCCGTCGGCGAAATCCTGCGCGGCGTTGATCGCGTCCCGTGGGCGCGGGTCCTCGGGGCGTTCACGTTCGAAGATCGCCAATGCGGGTCGACCGCACGCTGCCGCATAACCGGCGACCTCGCGGAGTTCCGCCAGGCTGAGTTCGATGATCAAAGTGTCTTCCGCCATGGCCCCAAACGTTCCGGGTCGAATTTATCGGCATGCGGGCCTGCTTCGCACCCGGACAGGCGATCATGAGGCCTGTTCCGGTGCCGACGACCGGCGTTGTCGCTGGCGGCGTGTCCCCGTCATCCTCAGCTTGACCCGAGGATGACGGCATTTGCGGTGCGGCGAACCGCTATCAATCCGCCTTCGCCCGCCGTGCCGGGAACAGGATCACGTCGCGGATCGAGGGCGAATCCGTCAGCAGCATGACCAGGCGGTCGACGCCGATGCCGAGGCCGCCGGCCGGCGGCATGCCCTGGTCGATTGCGTCGAGGAACTCGTCGTCCAGCTGCTTGTCCTTCTCGCCGCGGGCATGCGCCTGTTCGAGCTGCTCGACCATCCGCTTGCGCTGTTCTTCCGGGTCGTTCAACTCGGAAAACGCATTGCCCAGTTCCCAGGCGTTGCAATAGGTCTCGAAACGTTCGACGAGGCGCGGTTCGCCCGGCACTTCCTTGGCGAAGGGAGAGATGTCCTTCGGGAAATGCGTCACGTGGCTTGGCTGGATCAGCGTGCCTTCGACCTTTTCCTCGAAGATGAAGGCGAGGCATTCGCCCCAGGTCCAGTCCTTCTCGACCGCGAAACCGGCCGCCTTGGCGGCGGTGCGGGCTTCCTCGTCGGTCTTCATGGCGAGGAAGTCGATGCCGGTCGCTTCCTTGACGGCGTCGGGCATCGGCACGCGCTTGAACGGGCCCTTGAAGGACAGTTCCTTGTCGCCGAACTTCACCTCGGTCGTGCCGTGGATGGTCATGGCCAAGGTCGAGAACATGCGCTCGACGAGGTCCATGATGTCCTCATAGTCCGCATAGGCCCAATAGCACTCCATCATCGTGAATTCTGGATTGTGCCTTGTGGAAACCCCTTCGTTGCGGAAGTTGCGGTTGATCTCGAACACCTTGTCGGTGAGGCCCGAGACCAGCGTGCGCTTCAAAAACAGTTCCGGCGCGATGCGCAGGTACATGTCGAGCTTCAGCGTGTTGTGATGGGTCTTGAACGGCTCGGCGGTGGCGCCGCCATAGACCGAATGCAGCATCGGCGTCTCGACTTCCATGAAACCGTCGTTTTCCATGAAGCGGCGGATGCCGGAGACGATGCGCGAGCGCTGCTGGAAGCGGAGCTTGGATTCCTCGTTGGTCATGATGTCGAGATGGCGCTTGCGGTAGCGCAGCTCGACGTCCGACAGGCCGTGCCACTTTTCCGGCATCGGCAGCAGCGACTTGGTCAGCATGGTGATCGACTGGGCGTTGATCGACAGCTCGCCCCGCTTGGTGCGGCGGACCACGCCGGTGACACCGATGATGTCGCCGATGTCGATCATCGGCAGCATGTCGCGGGCCTCTTCCGGCGTGACGTCCTTGTGGGAGAAGATCTGGATTTTTCCGGATGCATCATGGATATCCATGAACATGCCGGAATTGCGGGAGGAATAGACCCGGCCGGCGACGGTGACGATGTCCTGCGTCTCGACGTCCGCTTCCAGGTTCTTGTATTTCTCCGCCAGTTCCGCATTGGTTATGGTGCGGTGGAAATGCGCCGGATAGACGTCGCCGATCTTTTCGCGAAGGATGGCAAGCTTCTGGGCGCGCACCTGGGTGGCGTCGGAGGAGAGGGCGGTTTCAGTCGTCGTGTTCTCGGTCATCGTGTTTCGCCTTTTTCGGGCTGTGTTCGTTGTGGTTACCCCCCTCTGCCCTGCCGGGCATCTCCCCCTCAAGGGGGGAGATCGGATGGAGGTCTCTCATCGCTTTCCCGCTACCGCCCCACGCTCAGCATTCGACGCTGGCGAGGGCGGAGGCAGCGCCTCTGGTGGATCTCCCCACCTGAGGGGGAGATGCCCGGCAGGGCAGAGGGGGGTATCTCAAATGCCGACCTTCATCGTTGAAGGCTCGATATTCTATTTCTCGCTGCCCACCATGGACGCCACCACCGTCGCCGCGATCTTCAGCCGCTGCCTGACGACCGAGCGGCCGAGCAGCGCCATGCTATCAAACAGCGGCAGCGAACGCTGCGAACCGGACATGGCGACGAAGAGCGGCGGGGTGACGACGCGCAGTTTCTTGCCGAGCTTGTCGGCGATGGCACGCAGTTCGCCGTCGATCGATTCGACATTGAACTCCAGCATCTTCTCGAAATCGGTCTGGACGGTATTGATGATCTCCAGCGTTTCCGCCGGGCTGGTCTTCAGGCCCGCAAACGAGGCCGGCGTCAGGCCGACATCGGAGGACAGCAGGAAGCCGGCGAGGTTCGGCAATTCGCCGAGCTTGGAAATGCGGCTCTGCGAATGTTTCAGGCCTTCGGTCAGGCGGCTGTTCTCCATGGCCCATTCCAGTACCCGGGAAACGAATTCGTCCGGCGACAGCTTTTCGCGCAGCCAGCGGCCGTTCAGCCAGTCGAGCTTCTGGATGTCGAAGATCGCGCCGGCCTTGGAGAGGTTGTCCGGATCGAACTTTTCGGTGAGCTCGTCCATGGTCAGCATCTCTTCGCCTTCGGCGATCTGGATGAAGAACAGGCCCAAAAAGTTCATCAGCGCTTCCGGCAGGTAACCGAGCGCGGAATAATAGGAGATCGAGGTAGGGTTCTTGCGCTTCGACAGTTTCGACTTGTCGGCGTTCCTCATCAGCGACAGGTGCATGAACACCGGCTGTTCCCACTCGAAATAGCGGTAGAGCAGGATGTGCTTCGGCACCGAGGCCAGCCATTCCTCGCCGCGGGCGACATGGGTGATCTTCATCAGATGGTCGTCGATGACATTAGCCATATGATAGGTCGGCATGCCGTCGCCCTTGATCAGCACCTGCATGTCGACCGAATCCCACGGGATCGACACGTCGCCATAGACGCCGTCGTGGAAATCGCAAGAGCCTTCGGTCGGGATCTTCATACGGATAACGGAGGTTTCGCCCGACGCCATCCGGGAGGTCACTTCCTCGGCCGTATAGCTCAGGCAGAGACCGTCGTATTTCGGCGGCTTGCCGGCGGCGCGCTGGCCTTCGCGCATCTGCTCCAGCCGCTCCGGCGTGCAGAAGCAGCGGAAGGCATGGCCCTTGTCGAGCAGCTGCTGCGCATAGGGCTGGTACATGTCCTTGCGGTCGGACTGGCGATAGGGACCATAAGGTCCGCCGACATCCGGGCCTTCCGCCCAGGTCAGGCCCGTCCAGCGCAGCGCGTCCAGCACCTTCTCCTCGAATTCCCGCGTCGAGCGGGTCGCATCGGTATCCTCGATGCGCAGGATGAATTCGCCGCCGTGTTTCTTGGCGAAGAGATAGTTGAACAGCGCGATATAGGCGGTGCCGACATGCGGCTCGCCGGTCGGCGACGGGGCAATGCGGACGCGGGGCTTCGTGGCGATCATGAAGAATGCTCTATCTGTGGCGGCCGGAAAGGCGCCAAGCCTGTTTTTGAAATGCGGATTGGCGCAGGCTTAGGCCATATTCAGCCGCGAGCGTCAAGGTTTTTGGCCCTGGACCCCTACCTTACGGGCCAGACATACAGCAGTGCCGGCACGCTGACGAGGATGATCAGGAAAGAAAGAGGCAGGCCAAGGCGCGGATAGTCGGAAAACTTGTAGCCGCCGGGGCCGAAGACAAGCGTATTGCACTGATGGCCGACGGGGGTCAGGAAATCGCAGCCGGCGCCGATCGCCACGGCCATCAGGAAGGCTTCCGGCCTGAAACCGAGATTGGTGGCGAAGCTCGCGGCGATCGGCCCCATAACGAGGACGGTGGCTGCATTGTTCAAAAAGGGCGTCACAGCCATGGCGGTAACGAGGATCAGGCCGATCGCGCCCCAGGCGGGCAGGCTTGCCGCCGCGTGGCCGAGCCAGCCGGCGATCAGCTCGCTGCCGCCGCTGGTGCGCAGCGAGTCCGAGACCGGGATCAATGCCGCGAGCATGACGAGGATCGGGCCGTCCACGGACTTGTAGAAGTCGTTGAGCGGGATCGCCCGGAAGACGACCATGCCGAGTGCGGCCGCAAAGAAGGCGACCGGAACCGGGGCGATGCCGACGGCGGTGGCGGCCATGGCGAGTGCCAGGATGACCAGCGGAATGAAGGCGCGGCGCTGTGTCCCGAGCAGGATCTCGCGCTGGGCGAGCGGCAGCAGCGAAAAATCCTGCAGCACCGCCGGCAGGTTCTTGCGGCTGCCCTGCAGCACCAGCACGTCGCCCGCCATCAGCGTGAGGTTACCCAGCCGCTCCTTCAGCCGCTCGCCGTGCCGGCTGATCGCCAGAAGATTGACGCCACGCGTATAGGCAAGCGCCAGTTCCTTGGCGGACAGGCCCTTCAGCGGGGATTCGCTTGTGATGATCGCCTCGACCGAAATCACGTCGGCCTGCGCCTGGCCGTTTTCCCTCAAGGGCTTGCCGGAGAGCTTCAGCTTGCCCGCCGAGACGATCCGGTCCAGCGCGGCCGACGGGCCTTCGAGGAGGACGATATCGCCTTCGCGCAGGACGAGATCGGGGAAGGGTGACATGCGGGCCGCTCCGCGCAGCACGGCGGTGGCCAGCACCTCGCCATCGCCATGCTTCAGGAGATCGCCGATCGATTTTTCCAGCAGCGTGGAATCGGCCGTCACGGAGACTTCCGATGTGTAGTTCTTGATCTCCACCGCCTCTTCGATCGAGCTGTTCTCCCTCGTTCGGCTCGGGACCAGCCAATGGAAGAACAAAAGGAAGGTGATGCCGACGACGGTGAGGGTCGCCCCCATCGGCGTGAAGTCGAACATCGTGAACGAGGTGCCGGTCAGTTCCTGGCGCAGCCGCGAGACGACGATGTTCGGCGAGGTGCCGATCTGCGTCATCAGCCCGCCAAGGAGAGCGGCGAACGCCATCGGCATCAGGTATTTGGATGGCGAGGCGCCGGATTTCCTCGAAAACTGGAAGGCGACCGGCATCATGATCGCCAGCGCCCCGATGTTCTTGATGAAGGCGGAGAGCAGGGCGACGACGATCATCAGCAGCGCGAGCTGGGTGTGAAGCGTGTTGAGGTTCGGGAAGAATTTCTTGATCGCGGTGTCGACGATGCCCGAGCGCGCCACGCCGGCGCTGACCACCAGGGCGCTGCCGACGATGATGACGATATCGTCGGAAAAGCCGGAAAACGCCTTGTCGACCGGCACGACACCGAGCGCGACCGCCAGTACAAGCGCACAGCAGGCGACCACGTCGTAGCGGAAGCGATCCCAGATGAAGACCGCCATCATGATGGCGATGACGGAAAAGGCGAGGATCTGCTGAGTGGTCATGCCGCCCTTTATGTCGAGAGGATCGGCGGAAGGAAGACCGCCGGCAGAAGGAGGAGATGGCGCTGTTGCGCCGCCCGTCAATGCGGTGACGCGTTCAAAGTTACGGCGCGCCTGAGTGTTGGGGGACGCGTGTCCACTGGACAATGAAGGCCGCTTCGTTAGGGTGTCGCGGCAAAACGACCGAATTGTTTTGAATGGAGATTTGTCGATGAGTGATGTTTTGAACGTGCCGGTGAAGCTGGCCGACGGGCGCGAGACCGCGCTTTCCGAATACAAGGGCAAGGTGATGCTGGTCGTCAACGTCGCCTCGAAATGCGGCCTGACCAAGCAGTATGAAGGCCTCGAAAAGCTCTATGAGGACAAGCGCAGCGACGGTTTCGTGATCGCAGCCTTCCCGGCCAACAACTTCAAGGGCCAGGAGCCGGGCACGGACGCCGAGATCGTCGAATTCTGCCAGCTCACCTATGATGTCAAATTCCCGATCTTCTCGAAGATCTCCGTCAAGGGCGAGGACAAGCACCCGCTCTACCAGGGGCTCACCGGCTCCGGCGTGCCGACCACCGGCGACGGCCCGATGAAGGAAAGGCTGCGCGGCTTCGGCATGGCGGTGGAGGACGACAACGAGATCGTCTGGAACTTCGAAAAATTCCTGATCGGCCGCGACGGCGAGATCAAGGCCCGGTTTGCGCCTGATGTGACGGCCGAGGATAGCCGGTTGGTCGAGGCGGTCGAGAAGGAATTGGCGAAGAACTGAGGGTCTCTCGATGGTCTGCGGTTTTGATCGCGGGCCATCTCTCTTGCATGAGCGCTATCGGAGGGAAAGCCGTGCCGCCGCTCAACCGATTGCTGATTTACGCCAAGGATGTCGAAGAGACGGTGCGTTTCTACGAGAAACACTTCGGCTTCCGGGCCATGCGTCTGCCCGGCGACCGGATCGTCGAATTGACCAGTCCGGACGGCGGGGCCCATCTGATGATCCATCAGGCTGCCAAGGGCCAGCGGAGCGGTCAGTCGATCATTAAGCTGGTATTCGATGTCGAGGATGTGGAAGGTTTCTGCCGCCGTGCGGCAGAGGACGGGCTGGAGTTTGGTGCCGTCCACAAGGCCGACGGATATCTGTTCGCCAATGCAAAAGATCCCTGCCAGAACTCCATTTCAGTCTCAAGCCGGGCTTTCTCCGCGAAGGGATTGGCGTCTTTCACGTCGCCCTGAAAAGCGCGTTCTTCGGGTAGGGCAGGGCGAGCAGGGGCATCTCGGCCTCGGAGAAATACCGGATGCTATTTGTCTCGCTGTCGAGCGGCGCTGACGACCGGCCGGTGGTCTCGCAGAGAAATAGCGTCACGACATATTCGACCCGGTCGCCGTTCGGGTAGGTGTAGCGGAAATCCATTCCCCCGAAGACCCCGAGGATCGTCGATATCCGTGCTTCGAAGCCGGTTTCTTCTGCCACCTCGCGAAGCACTGCTTCCTGCGGTGTCTCGCCTGGTTCGATCCCGCCGGCCGGCAAGCTCCAGCCTTCGCCGGAGCGTTTTTCCTGTAGAAGCAGCCTGCCTTCTGCATCGCGGATCACGGCCGCGACGCTCGGATATAGAAGAAGCTCGTTGCCGATCAGCGGCCGTAGGCGACGGATATAGGACATGCCCTACCTATCCGCCGCTATTCCCTGACCTGTCAATGCAGCGTCTGCCCGCCGGCCTTCTTCCGCTTGCGGGCGTTCCTCGCCACCATGTTGAGCACTTCGACGCCGGCCGAGAATGCCATGGCGGCGTAGATATAGCCCTTCGGCACGTGCACGCCAAAACCTTCGACGATCAGTGTGCCGCCGATCATCAGCAGGAAGGCGAGTGCCAGCATCACGATGGTCGGGTTCTTCTCGATGAAGTTGGCGAGCGGGGTGGCAGCGACCAGCATCACGGTAACGGCGGCGACAACGGCGACGACCATGATCGGCAGGTGCGGCGTCATGCCGACGGCGGTGATGATCGAGTCGATCGAGAAGACGAGGTCGAGCAGCAGGATCTGGCCGATCGCCGAGGCAAAGCTCATCTTGACCACGTCCTTGCCGGCGCCGACCAGATCCTCCTTGTGATCGTCGACGTCGACGGAGTGATGGATTTCCTTGGTCGCCTTGTAGACGAGGAACAGGCCCCCGGCGATCAGGATCAGATCCTTCCAGGAGAAACCGTGGCCGAAGGCCTCGAAGATCGGATTGGTGAGCTGGACGATCCAGGCAACGGTGCCGAGCAGGCCGAGACGCATGACGAGCGCCAGACCGATACCGATCTTGCGGGCTTTCTCGCGGCTTTCGGGAGGCAGTTTGTTGGTAAGGATGGATATGAAGATCAGGTTGTCGATGCCGAGCACGACTTCCATGACCACGAGTGTAACAAGCGCTACCCAGGCCGCCGGGTCTGCTACGAGCGCTGCAATGTCCATCCATATCTCCTGTTTTCAATCGCTAGGCGTAAATGCCAGCCCGATTTAAGGACTGAAGACGGGAAGACAAGAGGAGGTTGCGCCACAACCTCCCGGAATCAGGCATGTTCTTTGGTTTTTGTGGTCACGGACGCGTTATGAACGCCATAAGCCGCCATGAATACCTTGATCGCACCGGTCACGGACCGGTCGAGTTCGCGGAACGGCGGCACGTCGTCGAGGTCGCCGAACAGGCGGAACTTGAAGAAGCTGCCGCTCACCATGTCGATGAACTGCCGAGCCGCCAGGTCCGTATCCTCGACCTCCAGATTGCCGAGCGCGATGTGGCGTTTAAGGAAATCCTCAAGAACTGTGCGTACGTTGTGAGACGGCGAATTGAAGAAGTGCTGGCAGATGCTCGGCAGGCGGTCGACAACACCGATGACGGTACGCATCGCGCTGATCACCTGCGGGGAGGTAATATGCGTCGCAAATCCCATGCCGAAGCGGTAGAGCCCACTTTCGACCTCCTCGCTGCCGGCAAGAATGTCGCGCATTCGAAGCGTGATACGCTCGCGCTCGCGGGCGACGATGGCGCTGAACAGGTCTTCCTTGTTCTGGAAATAGACGTAGATCGTCCCTTTCGAGACGCCCGCCTCGCGGGTGATGTCGTTCATGCTCGCGGCGTCGAAGCCGAGCTTCATGAAGACACTCTTTGCCCCGTCGATGATCTGTTCCCGTTTCGCCGGATCCTCGCCCGCCGCGAACCGTCCGCCGGGAACCGGATCGCATGTTTCCAGTTTCCTAGTCTGCCTGGCCATTTCGATGCCCTTTTTTAACCTTTTCGAACCGAGCGGTTCGATTGCTCTTGATATGTGTCATCGAAGGGTCTATGTCAAGCTCGCTGAACCGATCGGTTCGATGAAATAAGACGCTCCCAAGACGGTAGATAGAAGATGACGTCCTCTCAGAATACCGGCGCATTGCGCGCCGTGACGACGGAAAATGCCGGCCTGTCCGAGGCCGAGGCGCGCAAGGCGCCGCTGCCGGCTGCGGAACAGCCCGCGGCCGCCGAGGCGATCGCGGCACCGGCCGCCGCCAAGGCGCCTGAAAAGAAGAAGCGGCGTGGCCTCCTTCTGCCGATCATCGCGCTTGCCCTCCTCGGTGGCGCCGGTTGGTATGGTTACAACTGGTGGATCGACGGTCGGTTCCTGGTCTCGACGGACGATGCATATGTCGAAGGCGATATCGCCGTCATCTCGCCAAAGGTTTCCGGTTACGTCGCCAAGGTCAATGTCGTCGAAAACCAGGCCGTCAAGGCGGGCGACCCGCTCGTGACCCTCGACGATGGCGATTATCAGCTGGCGCTGCGCAAGGCGCAAGCTGCGATCGAATCCGCCAATCTCGCCGTTTCCCGCATCGATGCGCAGATCGTCGGTGGCGAGGCTGCCGTCAAGCAGGCTCGGGCTCAGCAGGGCGCACTGGAAGCGGCCGTTCGCGGCGCTGAGATCAACCAGAAGCGTGCAAGCAGCCTGCAGCAAAGCGCGGTCGGCACCGCCGCCTCTCTCGATACCGCCCAGATCGCGCTCGAGCAGGCGCGGGCGAACCTCGTCGCCGGCCAGGCGGCGGTCGCGTCGGCCGAAGCCAATATCGGCCTCCTGCATGCGCAGCGGGACGAAGCGGTCAATACGATCCATACCCAGGAACTCGCCCGCGACCAGGCGCAGCGCGACCTGAACTTCACGGTGCTGAAGGCGCCCTATGACGGCGTCATCGGCAACCTCGCAGTCCAGACCGGCGACCTCGTGTCGACGGGCAAGCGTCTTGCGTCGCTGGTGCCGCTGACCGAGCTCTATATCGAGGCGAATTTCAAGGAAACCCAGCTCGGCAACCTGCAGCCGGGTTCCAAGGTCCGCGTCCATGTGGATGCCTATGACGATCACAACATCACCGGCACGGTAGTGTCGATCGCGCCGGCTTCCGGTGCCGTGTTCTCGATGCTGCCGCCGGAAAACGCGACGGGCAACTTCACCAAGGTCGTGCAGCGCGTACCGGTGCGCATCTCGATCCCCAAGGAAGACCTGGAGCGCCAGCATCTTCGCGCCGGCCTGAGCGTGGTCGTCGATGTCGATACCCGCACCGCGCCCGGCACCAGCGCCGTCGCCGCCAAGTAAAGAGAAACGAGGAGAGCGGCCATGGCAGGAGCAACGGCCACGGCGGGCGCCCACCCGATCGCAATGCCCGCCGACCAGCCCATGGACCGGCGCAAGCTCATCGCCTTCTTCGCGATGGTCTTCGGCATGTTCATGTCGATCCTCGACATCCAGATCGTCTCGGCATCGCTTGCGGAAATCCAGGCCGGCCTGTCCGCCGGCTCGGACGAGATCGCCTGGGTGCAGACCTCCTATCTGATCGCCGAAGTGATCATGATCCCGCTGTCGGGAACGCTGGCGCGCATCATCTCGACGCGTTATCTCTTCGCCATCTGCGCCGCCGGCTTCACGCTTGCCAGCGTCCTGTGCGCCACGGCCACCAATATCGAGCAGATGATCGTCTACCGCGCCCTGCAGGGCTTTATCGGCGGCGGGATGATCCCCTCGGTGTTCGCGGCCGCCTTCACGATCTTCCCGCCGTCGAAGCGCAGCATCGTCTCTCCGATCATCGGCCTCGTCGCGACGCTGGCGCCGACCATCGGCCCGACGGTCGGCGGTTACCTGTCCAATTCCTTCTCCTGGCACTGGCTGTTCCTGGTCAACGTGATCCCGGGCATCATCGTGACGGCCGTCACCTTCACCATGATCGATTTCGACAAGCCGCAGCTGCAGCTGATGAAGAAGTTCGACTGGTGGGGCCTCGCTTCCATGGCGGTTTTCCTCGGTTCGCTGGAATACGTGCTGGAAGAGGGCAACAACAAGGACTGGTTCAGCGACGAGAAGATCGTCATCGGCAGCGTTTTCATCGTCATCGGCGCAGTCGTGTTCTTCTGGCGGGCCTTCAAGGTCGAGTTTCCGGTCGTCGATCTCAGAGCCTTCGGCAATGCCAATTTCGCCTTCGGTTCGCTGTTCTCCTTCATCATGGGGGTCGGGCTCTACGGGCTTACCTACCTCTATCCGCTCTATCTCGGCCGCATCCGCCACTACGATTCGCTGATGATCGGCGAGACCATGTTCGTCTCGGGCATCGCCATGTTCGTCTCCGCGCCGCTGGTCGGGCGGTTGTCAAACATCGTCGACCTGCGCGTCCTGATGGCGGTCGGTTTCGGCTCGTTTGCGGTCGGCACCTACCTGATGACCGGGCTCACCGCCGACTGGGATTTCTACGAGCTGCTGCTGCCGCAGATTCTGCGCGGGTTCGGGATGATGATGTGCATGGTGCCGATCAGCAATATTGCGCTCGGCACGCTCGCGCCGCAACGCATCCAGGGCGCATCGGGCCTTTTCAACCTGACCCGCAATTTGGGCGGCGCGGTCGGCCTCGCCGTCATCAACACGGCGCTGACCCAGCGTTCCGACGAGCACTACGCCCGGCTTTCCGAACACGTCAATTACGGCAATCCGGCCGCGATGAACTGGCTCGACAGCGTCGGCGCCAACTACAATTCGTTCGGCCTCGACGGCAGCTCCGTCGCGCTTCAGAAGATCTCGGGCATCATCACCCAGCAGGCCTGGCTGCTTTCCTTCATGGATGTCTTCTACATCCTGACCGCCCTGTTCGGCAGCCTGATCTTCTTCGTCTTCCTGATCGCCAAGCCGGCCCGCCCCGCGGGTGCCGGCGGCGGCGGGCACTGATTTCAGCATTCCACCGCCGAGAAGGGGCCGCCACGCAAGTGGCGGCCTTTTTCTTTTGATGTTTTCGCGGTCCTGAAACACGTACCTCAAATTTTGATTTACGTACCTCAGAATTTCGGCTAACACGGTCCGCGGAGGAATTGATGAAGCCCACCGTCCACGACATAGCGAAGATTGCAGGCGTCAGCCTCGCCACCGTCGATCGGGTTCTGAACGGCCGGCCGGGCGTGCGTTCCGTCACCCGCGGCAAGGTGGAGGAGGCGATCACCTCGCTTGGCTACGTGCGCGATCTCGCCGCCGCCAATCTTGCCAAGAGTCGGACCTATTCCTTCGTCTTCATCCTGCCGGCCAACGACAACTCTTTCATGATCGGCCTGCATGAGGAAGTGCGCGGCGCGGTCGCCCGTTCCAGCGCCGAGCGCACCGATATCCGCATCGTCGACGTGCCGCCGTTCGATGCGCGTGCCCTGGTCGCGGCGCTTGAAGCCGTGCTTGTCGAAAAACCGGCGGGGGTCGCCTTCGTTGCCATCGACACGCGGGACGTCCGTGCCGTCACTGAGCGCCTGCGGCAGGCCGGCATCCCGATGGTGACCCTGGTCTCCGACCTGCCGGGTTCGTCCCGCGACCATTATGCGGGGATCGACAATATCGCCGCCGGCCGCACGGCGGGCAGCCTGATGGGCCGTTTCCTGAGCGGTCCTTTCCTCGGCGAAGGGGGCGCGACCGTCGCGGTGCTGGCCGGCTCCATGCTGGTGCGCGACCATCGCGAGCGGCTGGAAGGGTTTTCCGCCGTCATCGACCAGGCCTATCCGAAGGTTCACATCCTGCCGGTCCTCGAAGGGCGCGACGATCCGGCACTTGCCGAAACGATGATCGCGGATACGCTGCGCCGGAACGCCGACATTGCCGGCATCTACAGTCTGGGCGCCGGCAACCGCGGCCTCATTCGCGCGCTGCACAGGGCGCGCGGCCCCAGCCGGCCGCTCGTCATCGCCCATGAACTGACCGCCTCGACCCGTGCGGCACTTGCCGACGGCGTCATCGACGCGGTGCTGAACCAGGATGCGGGGCACGAGGTCCGCAGCGCCATCCGCGTGCTGAAGGCCAAGGCCGACGGGCTGCCGGTGCTTGCCGCGCAGGAGCGCATCCGCATCGACATTTTTCTGAAAGACAATCTGCCCTGAAGGCAGAAGAGGGAGTAGCACCATGTATCTCGGTCTCGATCTCGGCACGTCCGGCGTGAAGGCCATGCTGATCGACGGCGATCAGCGGATTATCGGCTCGGCCAGCGGCTCGCTCGACGTCTCGCGTCCGCATTCCGGCTGGTCGGAGCAGGATCCGGCCCACTGGATCCGCGCAACGCAGGAGGCCGTCGCCGGCATCAAGGCGAAGTTCCCGAAGGAGCTGGAGGCCGTGAAGGGCATCGGCCTTTCCGGCCAGATGCATGGAGCGACGCTGCTCGATGCCGAAGGCAAGGTGCTGCGGCCCTGCATTCTGTGGAACGATACGCGTTCCCACGTGGAAGCGGCAGCCCTCGATGCGAACCCGATCTTCCGCAAGCTCACCGGTAACATCGTCTTTCCGGGCTTTACGGCCCCGAAGCTCGTCTGGGTCGCCAAGAACGAGCCGGAAATTTTCGCCAAGGTCGCCAAGGTGCTGCTGCCGAAGGATTACCTGCGCCTCTGGCTGACCGGGGAGCATATCTCCGAAATGTCGGACTCGGCCGGCACGTCCTGGCTCGATACCGGCGCCCGCAAGTGGTCGTCCGAACTCCTGGCGGCGACAGGTCTCTCCGAACGCCAGATGCCGTCGCTGGTCGAGGGTACCGAGCAGGCCGGGAAGCTTCGCTCCGAGCTCTGCTCGTCCTGGGGCATTTCCGGTGAGGTCGTCGTTGCCGGCGGGGCAGGGGACAACGCGGCGTCGGCCTGCGGCATGGGCACGGTTGCGGAGGGCAATGCCTTCGTGTCGCTCGGCACGTCCGGCGTGCTGTTTGCCGCCAACGGTTCCTATCTGCCGAAACCGGAAAGCGCCGTGCATGCCTTCTGCCACGCGCTGCCGAAGACCTGGCACCAGATGGGCGTCATCCTGTCGGCGACCGACGCGCTCAACTGGTATTCGCACATTGCGGCGAAGACCGCGGCCGAACTCACCCAGGAAGTCGGCGATACGCTGAAGGCCCCGTCCGGGGTCACCTTCCTGCCTTACCTTTCCGGCGAACGCACGCCGCATAACGACGCGGCCATCCGCGGCGCCTTCATCGGCCTCGAACACGAAAGCAGCCGCGCGGTGCTGACCCAGGCGGTGCTCGAAGGGGTCACGTTCGCCATCAGGGACAATCTCGAAGCGCTCAAATCCGCCGGCACCTCGATTTCCCGCGTCACCGCGATCGGCGGCGGCTCGCGCTCGCGCTACTGGCTGGCCTCGATCGCCACCTCGCTCGGCGTTCCGGTCGATATTCCGGCCGACGGCGATTTCGGCGCGGCCTTCGGCGCCGCCCGGCTTGGCCTGATCGCTGCGACAGGCGCCGACCCGGTTGCGGTCTGCTCGGCGCCGAGGACGGAAGAGACGATCGAGCCGGTCTCGGGGCTTTCGGAGGCTTACGAGACCGCATACGCCCGCTACCGCGCGCTCTATCCGGCGATCAAGTCGCTGGCGCAGTGAAATCGAGGTTTGCCCCTCACCCTCTCCCCGCTTGCGGGGAGAGGGGACATGCCTCGCTCGACGTTCAAGGGGGCGGATAGCTCACTGCGAGCCCCCTTCGCCCCATTTACGGGGAGAAGGTGCCGGCAGGCGGATGAGGGGCGCTTAAGAAGATCGAACACATCACAATGAGGAAACGACCATGAGCACAGGCTTTTTCGGAGACATCAGCAAGATCAAATACGAAGGCCCGGACAGCACCAATCCGCTGGCCTTCCGTCACTACAACCCGGACGAGATCGTCGCCGGCAAGCGCATGGAGGATCACCTGCGCTTTGCGGTCGCCTACTGGCATACCTTCACCTGGCCGGGCGGCGATCCCTTCGGGGGCCAGACCTTCCAGCGCCCATGGTTTTCGGACACGATGGAAGCGGCGAAGATGAAGGCCGACGTCGCCTTCGAATTCTTCCAGCTGCTCGGCGCACCTTTCTACTGCTTCCACGACGCCGACGTGCGTCCGGAAGGCAATAACTTTGCCGAGAATACGAAGAACCTCAACGAGATCGTCGATTATTTCGAGAAGAAGCAGGCCGAGACGGGCGTGAAGCTTCTCTGGGGTACGGCGAACCTGTTCTCCAACCGCCGCTACATGTCGGGTGCCGCGACCAACCCGGATCCGGACGTCTTCGCGTTTGCAGCGGCGACGGTCAAGACCTGCCTCGACGCAACCAAGCGCCTCGGCGGTTCCAACTACGTGCTCTGGGGCGGCCGCGAAGGCTACGAGACGCTGCTCAACACCGATCTCTCGCGCGAGCTCGACCAGATGGGCCGCTTCCTCAACCTCGTCGTTGAATACAAGTACAAGATCGGCTTCGAAGGCACGATCCTGATCGAGCCGAAGCCGCAGGAGCCGACCAAGCACCAGTACGACTACGACGTCTCGACCGTCTACGCCTTCCTGCAGAAGAACGGCCTCGAGAAGGAAGTGAAGGTCAATATCGAGCAGGGCCATGCGATCCTTGCCGGCCATTCCTTCGAACATGAAATCGCCATGGCCAACGCCTTCGGCATTTTCGGTTCGATCGACATGAACCGCAACGACATGCAGTCCGGCTGGGATACCGACCAGTTCCCGAACAACGTGCCGGAAATGGCGCTCGCCTATTACCACGTGCTCGCCGGCGGCGGCTTCCAGAACGGCGGCACCAATTTCGACGCCAAGCTGCGCCGCCAGTCGCTCGATCCGGAGGACCTCTTGATCGGTCATATCGGCGGCATGGACTGCTGCGCACGCGGCATCAAGGCCGCGGCGAAGATGATCGACGACGGCGCGCTCAAGGCTCCGCTCGACGCTCGCTACGAAAAGTGGGACAGCCCCGAATACCAGAAGATGCTGCGCGGCGAATACAAGCTCGACGACATCGCCTCCTGGGTCGAGAAGCAGAACATCAACCCGGAACCGAAGTCGGGCCGCCAGGAATACCTGGAAAACGTCGTCAATCGTTACGTTTGAAATGTCTTATGTCTGCCGTGCTCTTCCAGGAAGGGCACGGCAGTGCGGTCTCTCGGCGTTCAAGCGACCTTGAGGGTGGGTATATTGCTCGTGTCAATTTCCCTTTCCGCATGCCAGGCGTCGTAGGCGGCCTGCATGCGAAGCCAGATGGCGGCGCCATCGCCGAACATCTTTCCCAGCCGGGCGGCTACGGAAGGAGAAACAGGCTTCCTTTCGCGAATGATGTCGTAGAGCTGCTGGCGTGAAATGCCGAGCAGCTCGGCAATCTCCACTTTCGTCTTGCCGGTGGCAGGAATAATTTCGTTCAGCAATGCGCCAGGATGAGAGGGGCATCTTTCAGCGCCCCGGGTCGCGACATATTCGATCATTGTTCAGTCTCCTTCTCGGTCGCAACCGACCTGTCAGTGGTACTGCTCGAAATCGACACGAGCAGCATCCCTTCCATCGAATTCGAACGTCACGCACCACGGCCCGTTGACATGTACTGTGTAGCGCGTCGGGTCGAACCCGTTGAGAGCATGGAAGTTAAATCCGGGGAGATTGAGATCCTCCGGTTTCTCTGCGACATCCAAACGGTCAAGTCGGACAAGAATGCGCTTATGCAGTCTGGCATCAATTTTGCCGGTTTTCCCGGTTGCAAAAAGATCCGCCAGCGCTTTGCTCCTGAATGACTTGATCATGTTTTATGTATGCAAATAGCTTACATAAAGTCAATGCGAAGGTTGCGCATGCGACTGGAAGTCCATATCAACCAAGGGGAGAATTTTCGTCGGCCATTCTCCTACGTTCCCGTGCAAGCGTGGGAAATCTGCTTTACGTACCTCAGAATCTGGGCTAGCGTTCTCGTCGGAGGAGCTTGGGAGCAGATGATCATATACAGGCGTGCTGTCCGTAACGTCACGGTCCGCTGTCGGGCTGCGCATGGCCCCATGGTCACGGGTGCCGCCCGATGAGCTCCGCGGACGCGAGCCCCGCCGTGCCTCTGTTCGAAGCGACCGGCCTTTCCAAGACATTCGGCGTCGTCGAGGTGCTGAAGGACATTAACCTCACTGTCCGCGCTGGCGAAGTGCATGCGATCATCGGTGAAAACGGCGCCGGCAAGTCGACGCTGATGAAGATCATTGCCGGCAACCAGCCGCCGACCCGCGGCGAGATGAAGATCGACGGCGAGACCGTCACCTTTTCCGGCCCGGTCGACGCGGAACATCGCGGCATCGTGCTGGTGCACCAGGAGATCCTGCTCGCGCCGGACCTGACGGTCGCCCAGAACATCTATCTCGGCCGCGAACTGCACAAGGGCGTCTTCATCGACGACCGCGCCATGAACGAGGGCGCCGCAAAAGCGATCCGCGGGCTCGGCAGCGACATCGACCCGAACACGATCGTCAGCCGCCTGTCGATCGCCCAGCGCCAGCTGGTGCAGATCGCCCGCGTACTCCTGGTGCCGCACCGCATCGTCATCTTCGACGAGCCGACCGCGTCGCTAACGCCGCACGAGACGGAGGCGCTGCTGAAAGTCATCCGGCAGATCCGCGCCAAGGGTGTCGGCGTGCTCTACATTTCCCACCGCCTGCCGGAGGTGAAGGAGATCGCCGACCGGGTGACGGTGCTGCGCGACGGAAAGCTCGTCGCCAGCCACGACACCAGCGAGCTGCAGCCCGCCGACATGGCGCGGCTGATGGTCGGCCGCGACGTTGCCAAGCTCTACCCGGACCGCCATGCGGGCGCAGCGCGCGAAACCGTGCTCGAAGTCGAGCATCTCAACGTACCCGGTTATGCACAGGACGCCTCGTTCCAGCTGAGGAAGGGCGAGATCCTCGGTTTTGCCGGTCTCGTCGGTGCCGGTCGCACGGAGCTGATGGAGGGCATGGTCGGCCTTAGGCCGAGCCGCGGCACGGTCCGCCATCTCGGCAAGCCGGTCAATTTCCGGGACGTGCATGCGAGCCTGAAGGCCGGCATCGTCTATCTGTCGGAAGACCGCAAGGGCAAGGGCCTGCTGCTCACCAAGGACCTGATCGTCAACCTGACGCTCGCCTCGCTCGGCAAGTTCGCAGGCGCCCTGCAGATCGACCGCAAGCGGGAAAGTGCCGCGCTCGACAAGGCGATCCGCGATTTCGATATTCGAACCGGCCGAAAGGATATCCTCGCGGGCCAGCTTTCCGGCGGCAACCAGCAGAAACTGCTGCTCGCCAAGATGATGCTGCTCGATCCGTCGATCGTCATCATCGACGAGCCGACGCGCGGCATCGATATCGGCAACAAGGAACAGATCTACAAATTCATCGCCAGCCTGGCGGAGGAGGGCCGTTCGATCATCGTCGTCTCCTCGGAAATGCCCGAACTGATCGGCATCTGCGACCGCATCCTGGTCATGCGCTCCGGCCGGATCGTCGGCGAGGTGACGGGGGACCACATGAACGAAAACGAAATCGTCGTGCTCGCCACGGGCGTCACCAAAGGGGAGGCCGCGTGATGGCGAATGTCGCGACCGAAACGGCCAAGGCGCCGAAGACCTCCAAGGACTGGGACATGGCGGCGGTGGCGCCGTTCATCGCGCTCGCCCTTCTCCTGGTGCTCGGTTATTTCGCCAATCCGAATTTCATGACGACCGCCAACCTCCTGAACGTGGTGACGCGCAGTTCCTTCATTGCCGTCATCGCGCTCGGCGCCACCTATGTGATCACCTCCGGCGGGCTCGACCTTTCGGTTGGCGCCATGCTCGCCTTCGTCGCCAGCCTGATGATCCTGTTCCTTAATTCGGGGACGATAGCTGATCCGTCCATGGCGCTTGTCGCCGGCATGGCGCTGGCGATTGCGATCGGCGCGGTCTGCGGGCTTGCCAACGGCCTGATCACCACGATCGGCCGGATCGAACCCTTCATCGCGACGCTTGGCACGATGGGCATCTATCGCGGGCTGACCACCTGGCTTTCCCAGGGCGGCGCCATCACGGTGCGCGACCGCGATATCATGACGCTCTACCGGCCGTTCTATTCCGGCTCTGTCGTCGGCGTGCCGGTGCCGATCATCGTCATCTTCGTGACCGCCACGATTGCCGCCTTCGTGCTCTACCGCACCCGCTACGGCCGGCATGTGACGGCGGTCGGCTCCAACGAGGACGTGGCGCGTTATTCCGGCATTTCGATCAACCGGGTGCGCACCGTCACCTATGTCATCCAGGGGCTGTGCGTCGCCGTTGCAGTGCTGCTCTACGTGCCGCGCCTCGGCTCGACATCGGCGACGACCGGCAGCTTCTGGGAGTTGCAGGCGATCACCGCGGTAGTCGTCGGCGGCACGGCGCTCCGGGGAGGGGTCGGCCGCATATGGGGGACGATCTGCGGCGCCTTCATTCTCGAGATCGTCGGCAACATCATGCTGTTGTCCAACTTCGTCAGCGAATACCTGATCGGCGCCATCCAGGGAGCGATCATCATCATCGCCATGCTGGTTCAAAGGTCGCTGATGCGGAAATGAAGAGATTGACCGGGCTGATGGGTCGCGTCCGGTCTTCAAATAAAGGACCCTGATATTGTGGGAGAGAGAAACAATGCGCAGACAAATTTTGGGACTGGCCGTGGCGTCGCTGGCGCTTCTCGCCGGCACGGCATTCGCCCAGGACAAGAAGGTGACGATCGGCGTTTCCATTCCGGCTGCCGACCATGGCTGGACCGCCGGCGTCGTATTCCATGCGGAACGCGTCGCCAAGCTGTTGATGAAGGAACATCCGGGCCTCAACGTCATCGTCAAGACCTCGCCGGATGCGGCAAGCCAGGCGAACGCCGTGCAGGATCTCGCGGTCCAGGGCCTCGACGCGCTGGTCATCCTGCCGTCCGACCCGGATCCGCTCGTCAACGCCATCCAGCAAGTCAAGGACAAGGGCACGTTCGTGGCGCTTGTCGACCGCGCGCCTTCGGTCAACGACAGCACCATCCGTGACCTCTATGTCGCCGGCAACAACCCGGCGCTCGGCCAGGTCGCCGGTGAGTACATCAAGAAGACCACGCCGGACGCGCAGGTCGTCGTCATCCGCGGCCTGCCGATCCCGATCGACCAGCAGCGCCAGGACGGCTTCGACAAGGGCATTGCCGGCTCCAAGGTCAAGGTTCTCGATCGCCAGTTCGGCAACTGGAGCCGCGACGACGCGTTCAAGGTCATGCAGGACTACCTGACCAAATACCCGAAGATCGACGTGGTCTGGTGCCAGGACGACGACATGGCCGTCGGCGTTCTCGAAGCCATCGCCCAGGCCAAGCGCACCGACATCAAGTATGTCGTCGGCGGCGCGGGCTCCAAGGACATGGTCAAGAAGGTCATGGACGGCGACAAGATGATCCCGGTCGATGTTCTCTATCCGCCGGCAATGGTGGCGACCGCCATGGAACTCACCGCCGGCAATTTCTACGACAAGGTTCCGGTCAGCGGCACCTACATCCTTGACGCCACGCTGGTGACGAAGGACAACGCCAAGAACTTCTACTTCCCGGATTCTCCGTTCTGATAACGGCGTCCTGACAAAGATCGGCGGCGCCCGCTTGTGTGGGCGCCGCTATCCCCGGTCACCTCATTCCTGTGCTTGTCACGGGAATCCAGCGCGCCCAAGTCCTTGGGCGCGAAAGAGCCTTCCCAAGGCGCCGACGCATCTTGGCCGGGTTCCTGTGACAAGCACAGGAATGAGGGATGAGGGTTGTTCCAGACCAACTGCATGTAGCCGAAGAGGAAACATCATGAAGACGATCAAGGGCCCTGCCATCTTTCTCGGCCAGTTCGCGGGCGACGCGGCGCCGTTCAACACCTGGGACGGGATCACAAAATGGGCTGCCGACAAGGGTTATGTCGGCGTGCAGGTGCCGACCTGGGCGGGCCAGCTCATCGACCTGAAAAAAGCCGCCGCCTCCAAGGATTATTGCGACGAATTCGCAGGCGTGGCGCGGGCGAACGGCGTCGAGGTGACCGAGCTCTCGACCCATCTGCAGGGCCAGCTGGTTGCCGTGCACCCCGCTTATGACGAAGCTTTCGACGGCTTTGCCGCTCCCGAAGTGCGCGGCAATCCGAAGGCGCGCCAGGCCTGGGCGGTCGAGCAGGTCAAGATGGCGCTCACCGCCTCGAAACATCTCGGGATCAAGGCGCATGCGACCTTTTCAGGCGCGCTCGCCTGGCCGTTCATCTATCCCTGGCCGCAGCGCCCGGCCGGTCTCGTCGAGACCGCCTTCGACGAGCTTGCCAAGCGCTGGACGCCGATCCTCAACCACGCGGAAGACTGCGGCATCGACGTCGCCTACGAGATCCATCCCGGCGAAGACCTGCATGACGGCGTCACGTTCGAGATGTTCCTGGAGCGGGTGAAGAACCATCCGCGCGCCAACATGCTCTACGACCCGTCGCATTACGTGCTGCAATGCCTCGACTATCTCGACCACATCGACATCTACAAGGACCGGATCAAGATGTTTCACGTCAAGGACGCGGAATTCAACCCGACCGGTCGGCAGGGCGTCTATGGCGGTTATCAGGGCTGGGTCGGCCGCGCCGGCCGCTTCCGCTCGCCCGGCGACGGCCAGGTCGATTTCGGCTCGATCTTCTCGAAAATGGCCGCCAACGATTTCGACGGCTGGGCCGTGGTCGAGTGGGAATGCGCGCTGAAGAATTCCGAGGACGGAGCCCGCGAAGGCGCCGAATTCGTCAAGGCCCACATCATCAACGTCACCGAGAAGGCGTTCGACGACTTTGCGTCGGGCGGCACGGACGAGGCGGCGAACCGGCGGATGCTGGGGCTCTAGGCCCGGCGTCGGCTGCGCGGATGCCGCCCCTCACCCTCTCCCCGCAGGCGGGGAGAGGGGACTTGCCACGTGCAACGCTGGAGAGGGACGGAAACGTCGCGGCACCCGTCCTTCTCCCCGTCAGAGCGGGGAGAAGGTGCCCGGCAGGGCGGATGAGGGGCATCCCACACGGAGATGAGCTTGAGATACCTAACAAGTTGGGTTATGGATGCATGGTCACCGTCCTGCGGCAACATGGCCTGCGGTTCGTTATCTATACGGCGATCACGAGCCTCCCCACGTGCATGTCTACGGCGACGGCGAAGCGCGCATTGATATCGAGACACTAAAGATCCTGACGCAGGGTGGGATGTCTGACCGGGACGTCCGCCGAGCCGCCGAGATTATCGAGGCCAACCGGCAGTTATTCCGGGAGACTTGGAGAAAGTACCATGGTTGAGATCACGGATGCCGAACTCGCCCAGGCAAAATTACGGTGGGATACGGAGCGGGCGCAAAGGCCCCTACCGGTCTCGGTTCGTTTCGACCCGTCCTCCGGCCGCATCGTCGTGGAATTCGCCAACGGGGCGGCGTTCATGGTCCCGGCCCGTTCTCTCGAAGGCTTGGCTGAGGCGACGGACGAACAACTGTCCGAAGTCGAACTGCTCGGGGAAACCGGTCTGCACTGGGAAAGCCTGGATGTCGATTATTCGATTTCGGGCCTGATGAGCGGCATCTTCGGCAGCCGGACCTTTATGGAAGCACAACGTCGCGGCGGGCAATCGAAGTCGCCGGCAAAGATCGCGGCAAGCCGCGCCAATGGCGCCAAGGGCGGGCGGCCGCGCAAGGCTGCAACGAACACCTGAGGCCTCGTGGCCTCTCGATATATTCAAATCTTTCAGGAGAAACATCATGGCAATTGAAGGCAAGGACGAACAGGCGCGGGAGCCGCGCATTCGGCTCGGCATGGTCGGCGGCGGTGCGGGGGCGTTCATCGGGGCGGTGCATCGCATGGCGGCCAGGCTGGACGACCAGTTCGAGCTCGTCGCCGGCGCGCTGTCGTCGTCGCCGGAAAAGGCGATCGCGTCGGGCCGCGATCTCGGGCTCGATCCGTCCCGCACCTACGGGTCCTACAAGGAGATGGCGATCCGCGAAGCGCGGCTGAAAGACGGGATCGAGGCGGTCTCGATCGTGACGCCGAACCACGTGCACTACGAAGCGGCGAAGGAATTCCTGAAGCGCGGCATCCATGTGATCTGCGACAAGCCGCTCACCTCCAACCTCGCGGACGCCAGGAAGATGAAGAAGGCGGCCGACGAGAGCGGCGCGCTGTTCATCCTCACCCACAATTACACCGGCTACCCGATGGTGCGGCAGGCCCGCGAAATGGTGGCCAATGGCGATCTCGGAAAGATCCGCGTCGTGCAGGTCGAATATCCGCAGGACTGGCTGACCGAAGCGGTGGAGCAGACCGGCGCCAAGCAGGCCGTCTGGCGCACCGATCCGGCCCAGTCGGGTGCCGGCGGTTCGACCGGCGATATCGGCACGCATGCCTATAACCTCGCCGCCTTCATCACCGGGCTGACGCTCGAAAGTCTCGCTGCCGATCTCGACAGTTTCGTCGAAGGCCGCCGGCTCGACGACAATGCGCACGTGATGCTGCGCTACGAAGGCGGCGCCAAGGGCATGCTCTGGTGCAGCCAGGTGGCGCCGGGCCACGAGAACGGGCTCAAGATCCGCGTTTATGGCACCAAGGGCGGCGTCGAATGGGTGCAGGCGGATCCGAACTATCTGTGGTTCACGCCATTCGGCGAGCCGAAACGGCTGATCACCCGCAACGGCGCCGGTTCCGGCCCGTCCGCCGCCCGCGTCAGCCGCATCCCTTCCGGCCATCCGGAAGGTTATCTCGAAGCGTTCGCGACCATCTACACGGAAGCCGCCCGCGCCATCAACGCGGCGAAAAAGGGTGCCGCGATCGACAAGGCGGTGATCTACCCGACCGTGGACGACGGCGTTAAGGGGGTTGCGTTCGTCGAGGCGTGTGTCGCGTCTTCGAAGAAGAACGGGGCTTGGGTTAAGCTTTAGGCTTCATGAAAACTGGCGCCGGCTCAGTCGGCGCCAATGTGCCTTTGTTAAAGCGGTTGTGTCCTCTGCAACGTTTCAGGAATCTCCACATAAACCTGTACAACCGGGCTTGGCTTGGTTAAATCGCCGCGAAAGATGGTCCGGCTGACCTCGCGCAACCAGATATGGCGGCATCCCCATGACCGATCCCAAGATGAGCAATTCCCAGACCCGCGGTTCCCAAACGCCCGATCCCCAGAAATTCGCCTCCCGTTTCCCCGGCGATTTTCTCTGGGGTGTCGCCACGGCCTCCTACCAGATCGAAGGTTCGACGAAGGCGGATGGCCGCAAGCCCTCGATCTGGGATGCGTTTTCCAACATGCCGGGACGGGTCTTTGAGCGTCATAACGGCGATGTCGCCTGCGATCATTATAACCGCTGGGAAGCCGATCTCGATCTGATGCAGGAAATGGGCGTCGGGGCCTATCGGTTCTCGATCGCCTGGCCGCGGATCATTCCGGACGGCACCGGGCGGATCAACGAGAAGGGGCTGGATTTCTACGACCGGCTGATCGACGGCTGCAAGGCGCGCGGCATCAAGACCTATGCGACGCTCTATCACTGGGACCTGCCGCTTTCGCTGATGGGCGAGGGCGGCTGGACGGCGCGGTCAACGGCCTATGCCTTCCAGCGGTATGCCAAGGTGGTGATGGCGCGGCTCGGCGACCGGCTGGATGCGGTGGCGACTTTCAACGAACCCTGGTGCATCGTCTGGCTTTCCCACCTCTACGGTATCCATGCGCCGGGCGAGAAGAACATGCAGGCGGCGCTTCATGCCATGCACCATGTTAACCTCGCCCATGGCCTCGGCGTCGAGGCGATCCGGCATGTGTCGCCGGATGTGCCGGTCGGCACGGTCATCAATGCCGCATCGATCATCGCCGGCTCCGACAGCCCGGCCGATCTCGCGGCAGCCGAGCGCGCCCATCAGTTCCATAACGGTGCCTTTTTCGATCCGGTGTTCAAGGGCGAATATCCTCCGGCATTCCTCAAGGCGCTCGGGGATCGCATGCCGGTCGTAGAGGACGGCGATCTGAAGGTCATCAGCCAGAAGCTCGACTGGTGGGGGCTCAACTATTACAAGCCCGACCGCGTCCATGACGATGCCGAGCGCAAGGGTGATTTCCCCTGGACGGTCGAGGCGAAACCGGCCAGCGACGTCAAGACGGATATCGGCTGGGAGGTCTATGCGCCGGGCCTGAAGCTGCTGGTCGAGGATCTCTATCGCCGCTACGAACTGCCGGATTGCTACATCACCGAAAACGGCGCCTGCTACAACATGGAGCCTGCGAACGGCGAGGTGGATGATCAGCCGCGTCTGGATTATTATGTCGAGCACCTTTCCGTCGTCGCCGACCTGATCAAGGAAGGCTACCCGATGAAGGGGTATTTCGCCTGGAGCCTGATGGACAATTTCGAATGGGCGGAAGGCTACCGGATGCGGTTCGGCCTCGTGCATGTGAACTACGAAACCCAGGAGCGGACGATCAAGAAAAGCGGCAAGTGGTATCGCGAGCTCGCCTCGTTATTCCCGAAAGGCAACCATAAGCCGGGATGATTTCGCAGGTGCGAGAAGATTTTTTCTGCTTTGCGAGATAATTGAAAAACCATCCCTGTCAAACGCAGGCGCGTCCGGGCATTTATGCGGCATCGAATAAGGCCGCCCGTTTGTAAATGGCCTTCAGCGAAAGCCGACCGAAATGCTCCGGAAAGTCACCTGTCATCGAATGTGCCGTCTGGCCGCATAGCGCAGAACACGGCGATCCTGTAGCCGGGATGACCAGATCTTATCCGAGAGCCTATAATGACATTCCCCAATGCCGCGGTTCGAACCGAGCCGCATCCGGTGGCAACGGCCACACCCATGGTCGCGTTCGAGGCGGTGACCAAGCGCTTCGGCGATGCGGGCGACCAGAACCGGTTCACCGCGCTTGACGGCGTGGACCTGTCCGTCGCGCGCGGCGCCATCACCGGCATCATCGGCCGTTCGGGCGCCGGCAAATCGACGCTGATCCGGCTCGTCAATGGGCTGGAGAAGGCGACTTCCGGCCGCGTCGTCGTCGATGGCGTCGAGGTCGGCGGCCTTTCCGAGACGGGGCTTCGGGATCTGCGTCGCGAGATCGGTATGATCTTCCAGCATTTCAATCTTCTCTCCTCGCGCACCGCCTTCGACAATGTCGCGCTGCCGCTGGAGATCGCCGGCCTCGACCGCGCGGCAATCAGGGCCAAAGTGGCGCCGCTTCTCGATCTGGTCGGCCTCGGCGACAAGTCGGACCGCTATCCGGCGGAGCTTTCCGGCGGCCAGAAGCAGCGCATCGGTATCGCCCGGGCGCTCGCCACCTCCCCGAAATTGCTGCTTTCCGACGAGGCGACCTCGGCGCTCGACCCGGAAACGACGCAGTCGATCCTGGCCCTGCTGAAGCAGATCAATGCCGAACTTGGCCTCACCGTGCTTTTGATCACCCACGAGATGGAGGTGGTGAAGACCATTGCCTCGGATGTGGCGGTGATCGACCGCGGCAGAATCGTCGAGGCTGGCCGCACCTTCGACGTCTTCACCGGCGCCAAACATGAGACGACCCGCTCGCTTCTGTCGGCCGCACTCGGCACCAACCTGCCGGACTGGATCCGCTCGAACCTGAAGCCGCAGCCGTCTGCCGGCGACCGCGTGCTGGTGCGGCTGATCTTCTTCGGCGCGACCGCCTTCCAGCCGCTCACCGCCCGGCTGGTCACCGAGCTTGGCGCGGACGTCAACATCCTCGCCGGCACGATCGAGGAGATCGCCGGCGAGCCCTATGGTTCGCTGGTGGTCGCCTATCCAGCCGATCCCGCCGTCACCGAGCGGGCCGAGCGTTTCTATGCCGCAACCGGCCTTTCCACGGAGGTGCTCGGTTATGTCGCCTGACATGCTTTTCAGCCTGCTCTCGAAGGCGCTGTGGCAGACCCTGCAGATGGTGGTTGCCGCCGGCCTGATCGGTTCGCTGATCGGCCTTCCGATCGGCGTGTTCCTTGCCACCAGCGGCAAGGGCGAGCTTTTCCCGGCTCCCGTTTCGAACCGCATCATCGGCGCGATCGTCAATGCGGCGCGCTCGACGCCGTTCATCATCCTGGTCGTGGCGATCATCCCGTTCACGCGCCTCGTCACCGGCACCTCGATCGGCACCTATGCGGCGATCGTGCCGCTGACCGTCGCCACCATTCCGTTCGTCGCCCGGCTTGCCGAGGCGGCGATCCGCGAGGTCGACAAGGGCCTGATCGAGGCCGCCCGCGCCATGGGCGCCACGCCGCTGCAGATCGTCTTCAAGGTGCTGCTCGCCGAAGCAAAGCCCGGCCTGACGCTGGCGCTGACGCTCACCCTCGTCAGCCTGGTCGGTTATTCGGCGATGGTCGGTGCGGTCGGCGGAGGGGGGTTGGGCGATCTCGGCATCCGTTACGGCTACCAGCGTTTCATGCCGGATGTGATGCTTGCCGTCGTCGTGGTGCTGATCGTGGTCGTCCAGGCGATCCAGAGCGCCGGCGACGCGCTCGCTCGTCGCTTCGACAAGCGCAACCGCAAGACCTGACACTCCAATCCCGGAAATCCAGCCTCCCAAGACTGGCGTGCCCAAAAACGAAACCCAAGGAGACACTCATGAAGAAGCTCATCATCGCGGCCGCACTCGCCGCCTTCGCAGCCGGTTCGGCGCTTGCAGAAGACATCAAGATCGGCGTCACGCCCGGCCCGCATGCCCAGATCATGGAAAAGGTCAAGGAAATCGCGGCCACCAAGGGCCTCAATATCCAGATCCTCGAATTCTCAGATTACGTGGTGCCGAACCAGGCACTGGCCGATGGCGAACTCAACGCCAATTCCTTCCAGCACCAGCCCTATCTCGACAACCAGGTCAAGGATCGCAAGTTCGACCTCGTCAGCGTTGCCCAGACCGTCAACTTCCCGATGGGCGTCTATTCCAAGAAGGTGAAGAGCCTCGCCGAACTGAAGCAGGGCGCCACGGTGGCCATCCCGAACGACCCGACCAATGGCGGCCGCGCGCTGCTCATCCTCGCCGACCAGGGCCTGATCAAGGTCAACGCCGCCAAGGGCCTGAAGATCGGCCCGGCCGACGTCACCGAGAACCCGAAGAAGATCGAGTTCGCCGAACTCGACGCCGCGCAGCTGCCGCGCTCGCTCGACGACGTCGACGCCTCGGTCATCAACACCAACTACGCATTGGAAGCCGGCCTCAACCCGAAGACCGACCCGATCGCCCGGGAAGGCGAAAAGGCCCCTTACATCAACGTGATCGCCGTCAAGTCCAAGGACAAGGATGCAGCCTGGGTGAAGACCCTGATCGAGGCCTATCACAGTGCTCCGGTGAAGGATTTCGTCAATACCCAGTTCAAGGGTGCCGTCATCGCGGCCTGGTAACACCGAACTTTCGAAAATTCTTCGAGGCCGGCGCTCAAGTGTGAGCGCCGGCTTCTTGCTTTAACGCTATCTGAAGGAATACCCGCGAAAGATGTAGGACTTCACGAGGTCTTCGATGCGGCTTCTCCCGTCCCGCTTCCGCCGCTCCGCAACACTTGGCCGTCGCTCTGCCGTGACGTCGATGCTGCTTGCCTTCGCAGTGGTCGTGGTGCTGGTGACGATCTTCATCCTGACCGCGATCGACCGGATCGCCGACTACGCCAACCGCCTCGATGACGGTCGCTCGCGGGAAACGACATCCGGCGCCATCCAGACCTTCGAAGAGCAGCTGCATGCGACGCTCAACGACTATGCCGCCTGGGACGACGCCGCCCAGTTCGTTTATGCCGGTGACCAGGCCTGGATCGTCAGCAACTATGGCGACATGACCGCCAACAGCGACCTCTTCGACGTCGCGATCGTCATGGACATGAACCGGAACGTCCTTTTGGCCTATCAGGACGGTGCGCCGGTGAGCTGGGCTCCGCGCGACTATTTCGACGCGTCGCTCTGGACGCTGTTCGACAAGGCCAGTTCCGCCGGCGCGGAAAACCTGCCGGAGGCAACCGGCTTCGTGGGGACCGAAAAGGGTGTGGCGGCGGTCGGCGTCGCACTGATCCGGCAGAAATCGGGACACCTCGACCAACCGGTCACGAACCGCCGCTTCCTGGTCTTTGCCCGGCATCTCGACGAGGCCAAGGTTCAGAAGCTTTCCGACACCTATGTCATCGACGGGCTTCGTTTCGCGAGCGGTTCGGATCCCGGGTCGAACAGGGTGGAGATCCGCAATATCCATGGCAAGGTGCTGCAGGGGCTGGTCTGGCATTCGCGCAGGCCGGGCGACATGGGGTATCTCCAGGTCCGGCCGCTCGTCTATTGCGCGCTCGCCATGGTCGGGCTGTTCTTCCTGCTGCTCTTCGTCAGCGGCAGCAACACGCTCAATCGCCTGACGGCGGACGAGGCGGCGGCGCGGCATCTGGCCATGAGCGACCGGCTCAGCGGACTGCTCAACCGCGCCGGCTTCTTCGCCGCGCTCGATGCGCTGGTGGCGCAGAGCCGCCGTAACAACAATGACGTGGCGCTGCTCTATCTCGATCTCGATGGCTTCAAGGAAGTCAACGACGCCTATGGCCATGGTACCGGCGACAAGCTGATCCGCGGCGTGGCGGCCGGCCTCAAGACGCTGGTCGGGGATACGGCGGTGCTTGCGCGCGTCGGCGGCGACGAGTTCGCCATCGCGCTGGCGACCACCGATATCGCGCGCGTCGTCGATATGCTGAGCGACCGCATTCTCGGTTTCTTCGACGAGCCCTTCGTGATCGGCGAAAGGGTGGCGACGATCGGTACCTGCATCGGCGTCGCGATCTCGCCGCGCGGCAAGGTCTCCGGCGAGGAACTGGTGCGGCGTTCCGACATGGCCATGTATCACGCCAAGGAAACCGGCCGTGGCCGGACCGAATATTACCGGCCGGAAATGGATGCACAGCGCGAAGAGCGCAACATGCTGGAAATCGACCTCAGGATCGCCATCGAGCGCCGCGAACTGAGTGTCGTCTATCAGCCGGTGGTGGATGCAAGAACCTGGCGGATCATCGGCGTCGAGGCGCTGGCGCGCTGGAACCGCACCGGTTACGGCCCGGTGTCTCCGGACGTGTTCATCCCGATCGCCGAGTCGACCGGGCTCATCGACCAGCTCGGCCTGTTCGTGCTGCACCGCGCCTGCGAAACGCTGGCGCTGTGGCCGGAGCTCAAGCTCGCGGTCAACATCTCGCCCGGCCAGTTTCGCGACCCGGCATTTGCCGTTCATGTCGCCTCGGTTTTCCGCAAGACTGGTGCCGATCCTTCCCGCATCACGCTCGAAATGACCGAGGGTTATTTCATCCAGAGCCCGGACCGCGCCCGCGCCGCACTCGCCAAGCTGAAACAGCTCGGGGTGAAGATCGCTCTCGACGATTTCGGCGCCGGTTTTTCGAGCGTCGGATATCTGCGCCAGTTCGGCTTCGACCGGATGAAGATCGACAAGTCGCTGGTGCATGCGCTGGAGGAGGGCGGCCGTGCCGTCGATCTCTTGCAGGCGACGGTGGCGCTGGCCCGCTCGCTGGAAATTCCGGTCACCGCCGAAGGCGTCGAGACCGAGGCGCAGGCCCTGCAATTGCGGCTCACCGGCTGCGACGAGCTGCAGGGCTATCTGTTCGGCAAGCCGATGTCATCGGAAAAGATCGACGCGATCTACCGCGGCAACCGCCTGCCGGGGGGCTTGAGCGGGGCGGCGTAACGTCGGACGCTTCACGCGGGCATGGCGTTCTGAGCTCTGGATCCTCGGGTCGCGCCCGAGGATGACGACCGAGAGGTGGTGCCCTGGGCTCTAAAAGACGCCTCACCAAATTACGCTAGATCGCGGGGCTGGGCGATTGTCGCCAGCGGTCCCGCACATCCCGTCATCCTCGGGCTCGACCCGAGGATCCACCCTGCCGGTAGAACAGGGGATTTCTGTTGCGAGAAGAAAGACTGACGGCGGAGCGCCGCTGGCGATTATTCACCGGAGAACCGTCGGCCCAATCTGTCCGTGGCACACGCCAAACCGTCTCCCGCCGACAGGCTTCATACCATGCTTCTTCATTATGCATACGTCACGTATGTTAATTGACATACGCGACGTATATCGGCATATGGACGCATACGAGGCGTATGCCAACGCGCCCGTATGACGAAACCAAGGCCGGATACCCCAGAGCCGAAGCCATCCCGATAGCGTCAGGAGGCTGCGGAAACCGGCCTTTCAGAAAAGGAATGAAACCATGAGCTCACGCGAAGCGATCTTCCCAGCCGGCCGGCACGCGCTCTACGAACAGCACCGCTATTCGGCGGCCGTCCGTTCGGGGGACCTTCTGTTCGTTTCCGGCCAGGTCGGCAGCCGGCAGGATGGGTCGCCGGAGCCCGATTTCGAAAAGCAGGTTCAGCTTGCGTTCGATAATCTGGACGCGGTGCTGAAAGCAGCCGGCTGCACGT
>Ga0209051_1000520_pt1 | contig 48228 bp, 44 predicted proteins | sample AraplaCvi_mMS_r2_2_FD_184286 | JGI IMG/M metagenome (GOLD analysis project Ga0209051, IMG submission 184286) | Arabidopsis root microbial communities from North Carolina, USA - plate scrape MF_Cvi_mMS_r2 (SPAdes) (version 2) | ecosystem: Host-associated > Plants > Roots > Endosphere | place...
CGGCCACCCCGAGGTCGTGGGTGATCAGCAGCACCGAGCAGCCGAAGTCGTCGCGCAACTCCCTCAGCAGGTCCAACAGCTGCGCCTGCACAGTGACGTCCAGCGCCGTGGTCGGTTCGTCGGCCACGATCAGGCGCGGGTGGCCTGCGACCGCGATGGCCGCCATCACCCGCTGCCGCAGCCCACCGGAGAGCTCGTGCGGATAGACGCGCAGCCGCAGTTCAGCGTCACGGACGCCGACGGTCTCCAGCAGCCGGACCGACTCGGCGTCGTCACCGGTGGCCTCGCCGATCTGCCTGCCGATCCGCATGGTCGGATTCAGCGACGTCATCGGGTCCTGGAAGATCGCGCCCAGCACCTCGCGACGGACGCGCCTGAGCTCGTCACGTCCGGCGTGCAACAGGTCGACGCCGTCGACGGTGATCCGGCCCTCGGTGACCGGGTGCGACTCCGGCGGGAGGAGCCCGAGCAGACCAAGCGCGAGAACGCTCTTCCCAGAACCGGATTCACCGACCAGGCCGAGGATCTCCCCCGGCCGGATGTGTAGGTCGACGTGGTGCAGTACCTGGCTGCGGACGCCGTTGCGCACCAGCGACAGCGAGAAGTCCGCGACCTCGGCGACCGGACCGGCCACGGGACCCACCGTCGCCTCACTCACCGAACAACTCCGGACACTCGACGACGGCACGGTGGATCTGCCGCGGCGTGGTCAGCCACACACCCTCGGCCGCGGCGATGCGCTCCAAGGCCCGACCGACCGCTTTCAGCCGGAACGGCACACCGCTGATGAACGAATGCAGCACCACGCTCATCACCAGCGGGGTGTGCGCCGCGCCGGCGTGCAACTCGGAGAATTCGTCGTCGATCATGTCGGCGAAGTCGCGAGCCAACACGCTGCGGCCCACCATCGTGGAGGAATCGTTCAGCTCCGCGGCATACGGAATGGCCAGCAGCGGACCCGATTCGGTGCGCAACCACACGGGCTGGTCGTCGAGGCGCAGGTCGAGGAGATAGTCGTATCCACTGTCGGCCAACAGGTTCAGGGTGGACGGGGACTGAGTCAGCCACGGACTCGACCAACCACCGGGCGCTTGGCCCTCCTCGGCACGGATGCGGTCGGCGACGTCGGTCAGGTACGCCCGTTCCGCCTCGGGGGCCATACCCGACAGCGAATCGGAGTTGGACCGGCCATGGCCGACGATCTCGGCGGAGACCTTGCGGGCCGCCTCGAGCACGTCGGGCGCCTCGTCGTAGACGTCGGTGTTCAGCAATACCGTCGGCGGGATGCCAAGGCGGCCAAGCAGATCGAACAGCCGGAACGCGCCAACCCGGTTGCCGTAGTCCCGCCAGGCGGTGTTCACCAGGTCAGGCGCTGGCACGTCGGGCAGTAGGTCCTCGGTCTGACCGTCGCCGAACCGGTAGGACTCGACGCCGACGCAGACGACGACGGCCAGCCTCGCGCCGTTGGGCCACGTACCGCGCGGTCGGGCGGTCAGCGGGGCATAGGAATAGCCGGCCGTGTTCACGGCACCAACCAGCGGCTGAAGCCGACGTCGGTGGCCGCCGCGCGGCGCACGATGTGCTGATAGGCGGGCAGCAGGTCGGCGGCCTCGCCCCGGGCTCGTTGAATGGCAGGCAGTTTCGCGGCGAATAGCTCGCGCGCCTCGTCGAGCAGCGCGGTCTCGTCCACGCTGGTGACGTGACCGCCTTCGGCGACGACGCGGCCCGCCACCATGGTCAGCACGACGCCTCGGCCGTCCTCGCAGTGCACCAGTTGCTCCCGTAGGTCGTTGAGTGGGGTGAACGCGATCGAGTGCAGGTCGACCATCGCGAGGTCGGCCAGGCGGCCGGGAGCCACCACGCCGAGGTCGTCGGGCCGCCGCGTCGCGCGGGCGCCACCGTCCCACAGGGCGGCGAGCACCTCGGCGGCGGTGGGCCAGTCGTCGCTGTCGAGGCCTGCGACGTTGTGGATCAGCCCGGCGGTCTTCGCGACGGTCCACACGTTGACCGAGTCGTCGCAGATGGCCTCGTCGGTGCCAAGCGCGACGGGGATGCCGCGAGCGATCATCCCCCGCCATGGCAAGACCCCGCTGCCCAGCCTCAGATTGCTGACCGGGTTGTGCACCACCGTCGACCCCGCGTCGGCGATCGCGTCGAGGTCGTCGTCGTCGACCCAGACGGCGTGAATCACGTTGGTGTGCGGCTTCAGTAGGCCGGCGGCGGCGGTGTAGCCGACCAGAGACCGGCCGGCAAAGCGCGACTGCTCGGTCATCAGGGTGCGCTGCACCTTTGTCTCGAGCATGTGGGCGTACAGCGGCAGGCCGTGGCGCTCGGCGAGGTCGTCGAGGGCGGCGAAGTACTCCAGGCTGACCCGCTGCGGCGCGGAGATCGACACCGCGGCGCGGATCCGGTCGTCGGCCGCGCCGTGCCAGGTGCCGATCAGGTGGTCGTAGGCCTCGAGCAGGCGGGCGGCCGGTGCGGGGGCCGGTGCACCGAAGGCGCGCCGGGTGGCGGGGTCCAGCTCGTCGACGAAGGGTAGCTTTTCGGCCTCGGTCAGCTCGGGTTGGTCCAGGGCGAGGAACGCGCGAATCCCGCTGTCGCGGTACGCCGATGCCACCGCGTCGACGACGTCGGGATCGGGGAACGGCATCAGGAAGGCGTCGTCCTGCACGCAGGTGATCCCCCGCTGCAGCATCTCGATCGCACCCAACATGGTCCGCAGATAGGCCTCGCGTGGCGTCGGCGCCAATGCGGGATCCGAGGGCGACTCGAAGAGCATGAAGAGTTCGAGGGGAAGGCTGCGGACGGATCCCTTGAGGTGGTTCGCCGGCGAGTGGAAGTGCGCGTTGATCAGCCCGGGCAGCAACAGGTGTCGGCCACCGCCGTCGACGATCCTGGTCCCGGCCGGGGCCGGGAGCTCAGCGCCGATCGCACCGATCCGGTCACCGTCGACCAGCACGTCGACTGGTCCGGTCATCCCCGCCGGGGCGTCGGCGTCGTAGACGAGTACGCGACGGAAGAGCACGCTCATGGCAGCTCCACGGCGGCAAAGGTGTTGGCGCGCGACGTGTTCAGACCCATCGCGACCAGACCGGTCGCGATGCCGACGGCGGCGGCGACCCCGTCGACCACCGGGATGCCGAGAACCCTCGACAGCGGGCCGACGAGGTCGGCGAGACCGGCGCAGCCGAGCACGACGGCTTCGGCGCCGTCCTCGACCATGGCTGTGCGGGCGGCGTCGGTGAACGCCTCCAACAGATGGGTCGAGCCACCGACCAGGTCGGCGACCGGGACGTCGACTGCGACGACGCTGCAGCGGTGTTCGAGGCCGAGCGCCCGGATCACGCGGTCGCTGTGGGCGACGGTGCGGGCCGGCAGGGTGATCACGACGAACCGGTGGGCGATCAGGCAGGCGGTCTGCAGTGCCGCTTCGGTCATTCCGACCACCGGGCACGTCGCGACCTCGCGGGCGGCTTGGACGCCGGTATCGCCGAAGCAGGCGACGACGTATGCATCGGTGTGCTCCTGGTGCTCGCGGACTTGGGCGAGGACGCCGACGGCGGCGATCGCCTCCTCGGCGTGGCTCTCCACGCTGGGCACCCCGTCGGCAGGGTGGACGCCGCGAACCGTCACGTCGGGCCCCGAGACCTGCTGCGCCGCAACGACGATGGCGTCGGTCAGTTCCGCGGAGGTGTTGGGGTTGACCACGGTGATCCGCGTCATCGCACGACTCCGCTGCTCGCCTCGACTGCGGCGAGCAGCGCGCTGACGCCGGGGCCGCCGACTGCGATGCGGGCCGTCGCGGCGCCGATCCGGGCCGCGGCGTGGGCGTCGCCGCTGCGGAGGTATTCGACGGCGAAGGCGCCGCAGAAGGCGTCACCGGCACCGGTGCTGTCGACTGGGGCGACGACGTCGGTGGGGACGACGACGGGTTCGGGGCGTTCCCTGGTGGCGACCAGGCAGCCCGCCTCGGCGCGCTTGACGACCACGACCCGTGGCCCGAGGTCCAGGAAGGTGGCGGCGGCCACCCGCAGATCCGCCGTGCCGGCCAGCGCGGTGGCCTCGATCTCGCTGGGCAGGAACACGTCGCATGCGCGCACGGCGTCGGTCAACGCCGCCTCGTGGCCGGTGACGTAGTCCTCCTGCGGGTCGAAGAAGATGGTGGCGGCGGTCCGGGTGCGCAGCCAGGCGGCCAGTTCCAGCTGGGGACGCAGGGCCATCGCGGACAGCAGCACCCCGGCGGCGGCCAGGGCCTCGGCCGGGACGTCGGCCGGAGACACCGAGAGGGCTTCGAAGTGTTCCTCGCCGCGGACCAGTTCCCACACCCTGCCGCCGGCGTCGTCGTAGCGAATCACGTTGCGGATCAACGGAAGGTCGCGCGACGGGAGTGACTCCGGATCGGTGCCCGCCGAGCGGATCGCGGCCAGCAGCGCGGGCGGTGCGTCGGTGCCCAGTGGGGCAAGGAGCACGGGGTGTCCGCCGGCCACCCTGGCGGCCAGCGCGGCGAAGAGTGCGTCGCCGCCGACGGACTCGACGCGCTCCCCGGTCGGGGACACGGCCTCGTCGACCGTCAGGTTGCCGACGCAGACCAGGGTGGGCGAGTCGGTCATCGTGCCGCCGCGGCGTAGCAGCTCAGCCCAAGGTGGTAGCCGACCAACTGGGCGATCACCAGGTAGAGCAGCGGCGAGAGGGGCTCCGGCACCGACGGCATGGCGATGATCGTGGCGTCGAATTCGTCGAAGGCCATTTCCCCATCGGTGGTGACGACGTAGAGCCGCCCGCCCCAGCGCAGCGCGTCTCGAGCGGTGTCGACCGCCCGCGGCACCGACGGGCCCGACGGCGCGAAGAGAAAGAGCGGCTCGCCCGCCTTCTGCGAGTTGTAGTGGTGGTACTCCTCGATCTGGATCTCGACCGCGTGCAGCGTGGTGCACTCCTTGACCTTGGCCGCGCCGACGATCGCGGTGGCCAGGTTCGGTCCGGCACCGGCGAACAGCACGTTGTGCACGCCCGCCGCGACCTCCGACTCGGCGATGCCGGCGATCACCGGGTCGACCCCGGTCAGCAGGTTGGCCATGAGGTCGGGCAGACCGTCGAGGGCGGCCCGCAGCACGGCCGCCTGGTCGGGAACCCGGCGTTCACCGATTCGGACGGCGAGCTCGAGCAGCAGAGCCAGGGCGGCCGTGGACGACTGAGTCGGCCACCCGACACGGGTGGCCTCGATCTTCAGCGCGGTGCTCGCCTCGGTTTGCAGCGTCGAACCGGCGGTATTGGTGATGGCAACGGTATACGATCCGCGATGTTGTGCCATCAGGAGCGCTTCGACCGTCCGCGTCGTCTCACCCGAACTGGACAGCGCGATCACCGCGGTGCGCTCGTCGACCAGCTCGGCCTGGTAGTACGCGAACTCGAGGCTCTGCACCGGCTCACACGGCACGCCGAGCATGGCCTCCAGCGCCTGTCGGGCGGCCACCATCACGGCGAGCGAGTCACCACAGCCCACCAGGACGACGCGGTCGACGGCAGTGACCAGGTGCTCGGCGATGGAGTCGAGCGCGGAAACGTTGAACGCCAACGTCTCTCGTATCGCCTGCGGCTGACCGAACAGCTCAGGGCCGGTTGCCTCGACGCGAAAGCGCAGCTTGGAGTCCAGCGGGTCGTTGCTGGGCAGGGCCAGGATGTGGGCGCGTTCGGCGTCGGAGACCCGCTGCACGACCGCGCGTTGCCGCGGGTCGAGCGCGCTGGAGCGCGAATCGAGCAGTGGACTCGCCGGGGTGTTCATGAGAGGCGACGGCCCCCGTCCTTCGATCACGGCGCGAGGCGACGATCACCCTGCGATGACCAAACGGTATACCGTTTATGTTTCTTGGGTGTGACGATCGAGAACGTTCGTGTTACCTAGTTTCGGACGGGCCGATGCCTGGACGGCTCCGGCCTATGCGCCTGAACGGCTCCGGCCAACGGCTCCGGCCTATGCGCCTGAACGGCGTCGGCACCGCGGTCGTCGCCCTCGGATCGCAAGCCCGCGACCACCCCGTCGACGTCGGCCTCGGGCCGGTTCTGACTGAGCTTGAACTTCGCCTCCACACGGGTGATCGCCACCTCGACGCCGACGATCGCGCGCAGCTGACCCTCGACGAACTTCGCGGGCGCGTCGTCGACCGACCACGGGGTGGCGCGTCGACCCTCGTGGTGGTCGGTGAGCCGTCGGACCAGATCGTCGAGCCAGGCCACGTCGTCGTGAATCGTCACCGTGCCGTGGACGTGCGCGACCACGTAGTTCCAGGTCGGCACCACCCGGCCGTGTTCGACCTTGGAGGCATACCAACTGGGCGTCACGTAGGAGTCGGGACCTCGGACGATGACCAACGCGTCCCGGCCGTCGGCGCGGCGCCAGTGGTCGTTGTTGCGCGCGAAATGACCCTGCAGAGTGGCGCGTTCACGGTCGTAGACGAACGGCATCATCGTGGCGTCGAGACCGTCGGACCCCGCCGTGACCAGGTCCGCCGCCCGGTTCCGGGACAGCAATTCGTGGACCGAGTCGTCGTCGGCCGAGAAGTGGGCGGGCACGTACATCGCTCGATCCTCCCAGAGGAATATGCTCGCGACGCTGGCTCGAATCGACTCGACACGGGATGGTGACATGGCCGATCAGACGCAGGCAGAACGGATGACCTCAGGCAGGGGCTTCATAGCCGCGCTCGACCAGAGCGGCGGTTCGACGCCCAAGGCCCTGAAGCTCTACGGCGTCGACGAAGACGAATACTCCGGCGACGCCGAGATGTTCGACCTGATCCACCGCATGCGCGAACGGATCATCACCTCACCCGCCTTCGGAAGCGACCGAATACTGGCAGCCATCCTGTTCGAGCAGACCATGGATCGCGACGTCGCGGGCACGCCGTCGGCGACCTACCTGTGGGACGACAAGGGCGTCGTCCCGTTCCTCAAGATCGACAAGGGGTTGTCGGACGCCCAGCACGGGGTCCAGTTGATGAAACCGATACCGGATCTGGACGACCTGCTGGACCGTGCGACGGCCAAGGGCATCTTCGGCACCAAGGAACGCTCGGTGATCGGCGCCGCGGACGCCGCGGGCATCGAGGCAATCGTGGCGCAGCAGTTCGACGTCGCCGCCCAGGTGCTCTCGCACGGGTTGGTGCCCATCCTCGAGCCCGAGGTCACGGTGACGATCCCCGACAAGGCCGACGCCGAGGCCATCCTGCTCGACCAGATCGGGTCACGGCTCGACGGCATCCCCAACGGTCAGCAGGTGATGCTGAAGATCTCGATACCGACCGTGCCCAATCTGTACCGGCCACTGGTCGACCATCCGAAGGTCATGCGCGTGGTGGCCCTGTCCGGCGGCTACTCCCGCGACGAGGCCGACGAGCTGCTCGCGCAGAACACCGATCTGATCGCCAGCTTCAGCCGCGCGCTGACCGAGGGGTTGTCGGCCAAGCAGTCCGACGACGAGTTCAACGCCACCCTCGACGCGTCGATCCAGGCCATCTACGACGCCTCGACGGCGGGCACCTAGCTCGACGAATCGGTCCTAGACGACCCCTGCCAGTACGCTGCCTCGGTGACCGAGATAGACCCGGAGAAGCTCAGGGCGTGCCTGGAGGTGCTGTCCGAGGTCAGATCCCTGCCTCCCGAACACCCCGACGCGGTGGCCGTCCGCCGCGCGACCGCGGGTGTGTTCAAGGCCGTCAAGCAGGCCCGTCGACACGCCAGGCGCGACGCCGTCGCCGAAGCCGACCGCGCGGTCATCGCCGCCACGGCCACTGGAGCACCCGGCCGCATCGACGACGAAACGCAGGGCCTGCCGCTGGTCTCCACCGCGGCGGGCGCCACGGCCGGCACGCTGCTGCGGTCGCGGGCCTGCTACGCCTGCAAGAACCACTACACCCAGGTCGACGCGTTCTACCACCAGCTGTGTCCCCCGTGCGCGGCGTTCAACCGCGCCAAGCGCGAGGCCCGCACGGACCTCAGCGGACGACGGGCGCTGCTGACCGGCGGTCGCGCGAAGATCGGCATGTACATCGCGCTGCGGCTGTTGCGTGACGGCGCCCACACGACCATCACCACGCGCTTCCCCAACGACGCCGTCCGCCGCTTCGCCGCGATGCCGGACAGCGCCGACTGGCTGCACCGCCTGCGGGTGGTCGGCATCGACCTGCGCGACCCCGCCCAGGTCGTCGCGCTCGCCGACGCGGTCGCGGAGCAGGGTCCACTGGACATCCTGATCAACAACGCCGCGCAGACGGTGCGCCGCTCCCCCGGTTCGTATGCGGCGCTCGTCGAGGCGGAGCGCGCCGCCCCAGCCGAACTGGTGTCGAGGGTGGATGAAGTCATCACGTTCGACCACGTCAGTGACGCCCACCCGGCCGCCCTCGCCGGCAGCCTTGCCGAGCACCAAACACCGCACGCGGTAACGGAATTGGCGTTGATCGCCCGCAGCGCCTCGCCCGAGCGGATCGCCGCGGGCACGGCCATCGACGCGGGCGGGCTGCTCCCCGACACCGCGTCGGTCAACAGCTGGACACAGCGGGTACACGAGGTCGACGCGATGGAACTCCTCGAGGTGCAGCTGTGCAACCAGACGGCGCCGTTCATCCTGGTCAGTCGACTGCGGCCGGCGATGGCGGCGGCGCCCGCCCGGCGCAAGTACGTCGTTAACGTCTCGGCGATGGAGGGCCAGTTCAGCCGCGCCTACAAGGGACCGGGGCACCCACACACGAACATGGCGAAGGCCGCGCTGAACATGCTCACCCGCACCAGCGCCGGCGAGATGTTGGAGCAGGACGGCATCTTGATGACCGCGGTCGACACCGGGTGGATCACCGACGAACGCCCGCACCCCACCAAGATGCGACTCGCCGACGAGGGCTTTCACGCGCCGCTGGATCTCGTCGACGGTGCCGCCCGCGTCTACGACCCGATCGTGCGGGGTGAGGCGGGCGAGGACGTGCACGGTTGCTTCCTGAAGGACTATTCACCGAGCAACTGGTAACGCACCGTGCCCGACAGCGATCCTCCCGACGCCGACGCCGACGCTCCCGTGCCCGCCACCAGGCGGAGCCACGTCATCCGGCTCACCCTGTTCGTCGCGTTCCTCATCGGGCTGTTCTACCTGGTCGGCGTCGTCAGGATCGTCGACGTCGACGACGTCCGGCGCGTCGTGACGGCAACCGGTCCGGCTGCACCGTTGGCCTACGTCGCGCTGTCGGCGGTGCTGGGCGCCATCTTCGTGCCTGGGCCCATCCTGGCGGCGGGCAGCGGCGTGCTGTTCGGCCCCGTGCTCGGCACGTTCGTCACGCTGTTCTCCGCCATCGGCACCGCCTGCATCGCCAGTCTCGTCGGACGCCGGGCCGGGCGCGACGGCGCGCGCTCACTGATGGGAGCCGAGCGGGCCGACCGCCTGGACGCCCAGGTTCAGCGGCGCGGGTTGTGGGCCGTCGTCGGCCAGCGCTTCGTACCCGGCATCTCCGACGCGCTCGCGTCGTACGCCTTCGGCGCCTTCGGAGTTCCGTTGTGGCAGATGGCCGTTGGAGCGTTCATCGGCTCGGCGCCGCGTGCCTTCGTCTACACCGCGCTCGGCGCGTCGATCGGTGACCTGTCGGCGCCGTTGGCGTACACCGCGATCGGCGTGTGGTGCGTGACGGCTGTGGCCGGCGCCTTCGTCGCGCGGAGCGGGTTCCGCGCGTGGCGCGGCCGCCACCAGGCCTCGCCGTCAGCCGAGGCGGCCGCTAGGGTCGAGGACGACAGCGCCTAGGGTTCCGGCGCGCCGGTGACGGCGTGCGTCTGGTCCGAGCGGCGCCACCGTGGCTCCCGACGGGTCGCGGTCATCTGAACGGACAAAAGCCTGGAGGATCTCCGTCGACGTGCCCCACGTCGACGAGAAGGTCCTGCTCGTGTCCACTTTTCTGCTGGTGTTCCTCGTCGCGTTGGGTGCTGGTGCGCTCGGCGGCCTCGTCGGCACCGGATCCTCACTCATCCTGTTGCCGCTGTTGGTGATGCTCTACGGGCCCCGGATGGCGGTGCCGATGATGGGCATCGCGGCGGTGCTGGCCAACGTCGCCAGGGTCGCGGCGTGGTGGCGCGAGATCCGATGGCGACCCGTCCTCGCCTACGCCGCCCCTGGTGCCCCGGCCGCCGTCCTCGGCGCGAACACGTTGTTCGCGATCTCGCCGAGGGTCGTCGACGGGGTACTGGCAGTGTTCTTCCTGGTGATGATTCCCGTCCGCAGACTGATGGCGGCGCGGGCCTGGCGCGTGCGGCTGTGGCAACTCGGCGTCGCGGGCGCCGTCGTCGGGTTCCTGACCGGGCTCGTCCTGTCGACCGGGCCCTTGAGCGTGCCGGTGTTCACCGGCTTCGGCTTGAGCGGGGGCGCTTTCCTCGGCACCGAGGCCGCCAGCGCTCTGGTGCTCTACGCGGCCAAGCTCACCACGTTCGGCCAGCTGGGCGTCCTCACGACCGGGCTCGTCGTCCGGGGTGTGACCATCGGCGCCGCCTTGATGATCGGACCGTTCATCACCCGCCGACTGGTCCGGCGTCTTCGTCCCGGCGCCTATGCCGTCCTGATCGACGCGGTGCTGGTCGTGGCGGCCGCTGGGATGTTCGCCGCCACCTGGTCGACGGGGTGAAGACGGGCGCGAACTCAGGGGGCCTGCCGGGCGCCGGTCAGCTGTTGGATCGCCTTGACCTCGGCGTCGCGATAGGCACTTCCGTCCGGTCGCAGCAGATCACTGAACCAGACCTTGGGTTCGGACGGGTCGGGCTTGTCCCAGGTGTCCCACGGCAAGTACGTCTGGGTCTTGCCGGCGACCAGGCCCCAGTTGTAGGCGGCGACGTTGCGGCGCTTGGCAACCGGGAGGACGCCTTCGACGGTGCTGCCCTGCGGCCGCGCGAGGTATTCGGTGCACAGGATGGGACGGCCCAGCGGGGCCAGTTCGTCGATCCTGGCCTCGAACTCCGTTGGTGACGCATAGGAGTGGAAGCTGACGACGTCGGAGTTGTCGAGCTGGATGCCGGCGATCTTGCTGCGACTGCTCGAACCCCAACTGCCCTGCCACACACCGCTCGTCAGCGGTTGCCCTGGGTTCGCGGCCCTGGCCCATTGGAACACCTGTGGAAGCAGCCCCGCCACCAGCTCCAGCTTGTCGCCGCGTTCCACCTTGCGGTACACCTTGGCCGGGTTGTCGGGTTCGTTCCAGACGTCCCACGCCAAAACCCTTGGGTCGCTGCGGAACTGGCTGACCACACCCGTGACGTAGTCGCGCAGCGTGGCGACGTACTGGGGGTCACCGAGACGGTCGGCACCAGGGCCCTGCACCCATCCCGAGTTGTGAACCCCGACGACGGGCGCGTGCTGGGGCCCCAGCTTGGGATGCGGGTCCCAGCACGAGTCGAACAGGACGAACATCGGTTTGATGCCGCGGCTGGCCGCGATGGCGACGAACTGGGCGAGACGCCGCTGGAACCCCTGGCGGTCCTGCGCCCACAGCAGATCGTGGAGGAAGACCCGCATCGTGTTGAACCCGAGTTGGCGGGCAATCGCGAATTCGGCGTCGATGCGCCGCGGATCGTAGGTGCCCTGCTGGAACATCTCGATCTGGTTGATCGCGGTTGCAGGCACGTAGTTGGCGCCGACCAGCCAGCCCTGACCCTGATACCAGGCGTTGGCGCGGTCTGCGGTCCACCGCACCGGGTCGGCCGAGGCCAGGGGAACGCGGGTCAGAGCGGCACCTGCTGCCATCATCAGCGGAAGCTTCAGGGCAGTTCTGCGGCGCACCAGGCCCACCGTAGGTTCCGCGGCGGCCGGGTCGGCCTTGCGGAACGAATCGCAATCGATCGGGTTCGCAATCGTTATCCGACTGGTTCCTACCCGACGGTGAGCTCCGGCCCGATGCCGACTTTCAGGTTGTCGCCGGTAGCATAGGCAATCCTTGCAGGGGGCGGACGGAAAGGCCTTTTCGCGTGACGAAGATTCGCATCGCCGTACTGACGTCGACGATGGCTGCACTGGCCCTCCTGCTGGCCCCGTCTGCCGCCGCCGACTTCGACCGCGCGGGCTACCTCCGGTGCATGGTGTCCGACGCGATGTCGGTCGGCGGTCTCACGATCGACTCCAGTTCCGCGGCCAAGATCGGCGCCGAGGCGTACGACTCGATGGGTGGCGGGACGAGCAAGGCCGCCCAGCAGGAAGCATCCGCCGCGCTGGTGAAGAAGCACGGACTGTCCGAGCCGCTCGCGGCACTCATCGTGCGGTGCGCAAGCAACCCCCACAGCTGACGACAGGCGTCTGATCGCCCGTCTCACACGGTGACTGACCCGCCGCGCTCCAGCCGGACGATGCGGTCCCCGAACCCTCGACGCGTCATCTCCTGCGTCCAATCCGCCAGCGGCGAGGCGAACACTCCGTAGTCGTCGTAGTGCACCGGTATCGCCTTCGGCAGGTTGAGCCGGTCGACCAGCTCGGTCCCCTGCAGCCCGTCCATCGTCACAGTCAACCCGAACGGCAAGCGCCGACCTGCTGGCAGCCGGGTGCCGCCCAGATGCAGGATGCCTGCGTCGACCGCCTCGAAACGAACTGGGATTTCGGCCAATTCGTCGATCAGCAGTGTGTCGCCGGAGATGTAGATCCGACGCGTGGTCCCGTCGTCGGACCCGAACTCCAGCATCGACCCCATCACCGGGGGAAGCAGACGCTGCGTCCACCCCGGAGCGTGCCGACCGGGCAGCGCAGTCACGACGACCCGGCTGGAACCCTTGGTGACGACGTGGGTGTCCCAGGTCGTCAGGCCGACGGACTGCTCGAATCCACTGCGACGCAGTGCTTTCTGCGCCTCGGGTGTAGTCACCACCGGCAGACCGTGGTCGAGGTGCTTGCGGCCGACGCGGTCCCAATGGTCGCCGTGCATGTGTGACAACAGGATGGCGTCGAGCGGCGGCAACTCGTCGACCGTCAGCGCCGGTGCACGGAGCCGCTTGGAGACGAGGCCGTAGCCAAGGTAGGCGCGTTGGCCGCGATGGAGGAAGTTCGGATCGGTCAAGATCGTCAGCTCCCCGTAGGAGATCAGCGTCGTCGCGTTGCCGACGAACGTGACGACGATGTCGGTGGTGCCCATGGCGTCCCTCCCTAGAGCACGGGTCGTCCACCGGTCACCGCGACGCGGGCACCGGAGATGTAGCTTCCCTCGTCGGAGGCCAGCAGCACGTAGACCGGTGCCAATTCCGCGGGCTGCCCGGCACGGCCGAGCGGGGTGTCGTCGCCGAACGACTGGACCTTCTCCGGCGGCATGGTGGCCGGAATCAAGGGTGTCCAGACTGGGCCGGGAGCCACGCTGTTGACCCGAATTCCCTTCTCGCCGAGCATCTGAGCCAGGCTCGCCGAGAAGTTGGCGATGGCCGCCTTCGTGGCGGCATACGGCGCCAGTTGGGGTGACGGCATGTCGGAGTTCACCGACGAGCTGCCGATCACCGACGCCCCGGACGGCATGTGCGGAATCGCGGCCTTGACCAGATGGAAGTAGGCCCCGACGTTCAGCCGGAAGGTGTAGTCCCATTCCTCGTCACTGATCTCGTCGAGCGAGTCGTGGCTCATCTGGTAGGCGGCGTTGCTGACCAGGACGTCGATGCCGCCGAATTCGGTTGCCGCCCTGCTGATCACCTCGCGGCAGTGAGCCGGGTCGGAGAGGTCACCACGCATCAGGACACACTTGCGGCCCTCCTTCTCCACCAGGCGCGCCACCTCGGCCGCGTCGTCGTCCTCGTCGAGGTAGGAGATCAAGACGTCGGCACCTTCGCGCGCGAAGGCGATCGCGACCGCGCGGCCGATGCCGCTGTCGCCGCCGGTGATCACGGCGCGCTTGCCGGTGAGCCGGCCGGAGCCGCGGTAGCTCTCCTCACCACAGTCGGGGACGGGGTCCATTGTGGACTGAACGCCCGGAACCTCTTGCTGCTGCTTGGGAAAACCCATCGCACTCACCCTTCGCGCTAGGAGACTCGTACGGTCCGTCTACCCGCGGCGGTCGGCGTGAAACGGGGTTTCCGGGAGTCAACTCCTGGCGCGGCCGACCGCCTCGTCGAGGAGTGTCTGGGCGGCCTTCCTGGCGTGCGCCCATGGCGAGGGGTCGTCGAGGGACGTGGACATCGCGGCCGCGCCCTCGAAGAGGATGGCGAGTTGGTTTCCCAGTAGCTTCGGGTTGGCCGCGCCCGCGGCCTGCGCCAGTTCGACAACGCCGTCGACGTAGCTACGTTTGTGCGCCTCGACGATGTCGTGAACCTCGGGCATGCCGCCGGCAGCTTCGACGGCCGCGTTGTGGAAGGGGCAACCGCGCAACGGTCCCCCACCGCCCGGCGGCGCCTCGAAGAGCGCCAGGATGCGCGACCTGGGGCTGCGCTTGCTGGCCGCCGAGCCGGGGTTGACGGGATCGCCGATGCCTTCTCGGATGTGGCGTAGATACTCCTCGACCACGGCCTCCTTGCTCGGGAAGTGTTGGTAGAGAGTGCGTTTGGACACGGACGCCTCAGCCGCCAGGCGTTCCACACCGGTGGCGTTGATGCCGTCCGCGTAGAACAGCTTGACCGCGGCGTCGAGGATCCGCTGGCGTGCGCCCCGACCGCCGCGCCGTGGCTCGACCTTCGTGTTCATCACCGAAGTATACCGCTTGGTTTACTTCGTGGACAGCACCGTGTACCGTCGCCGAAGTACACCAATCGGTGTACATCGACTTGGCGGTACACAGGAGAACCACATGACCACCCTCAAGGACCAGACCGTGCTCGTCACCGGAGCCAACCGCGGCATGGGGAAGCACTACGTGACCCAGCTTCTCGACCGTGGGGCGGCCAAGGTGTACGCCGCGGCCAGGGACTCCTCGCAGGTCGACGCATCCGATCCTCGCGTCGTCGCCCTGACCCTCGACGTCACCGACCCTCGGTCGGTTGCCGCAGCGGCCGAGACGGCATCCGACGTCAGCGTGCTGATCAACAACGCGGGCATCGTACGCGGCGCGTCGGTGCTCGAACCCGGCGCAAGCAATCTGCGAGACGAGTTGGAGACCAACCTCTTTGGTCCGCTCGCCCTGGCTTCGGCGTTCGCCGACCGGATCGCCGACCGCGGTGGCGCGATCGTGAACGTCGCCTCGGTGTTGTCGTGGTTGCCCGTCGGCGCCAGCTACGGGGTGTCCAAGGCGGCGGTGTGGAGCGCCACCGACTCCATGCGTCTGGAACTCGCACCACGCGGCGTCCAGGTGGTCGGCGTCTACGTGGGTTACGTCGACACCGACATGGCGTCGTTCACCGACGCCCCCAAGTCCGATCCCGCCGAGGTGGTGCGCCAGGTCCTCGACGGCGTGGAGGCCGGCGCGGACGAGGTGCTCGCCGACGAACTGACCCGCAACGTGCGCGCGCAGCTGAGCGAGCCGATCGGGGCACGCGCGCTGGGCTGAGCGACGACGGATGTGCCAGGCTGGACGCCATGATCGTCGCGTTCAGCCTGAGCCCATCCGCCGGTGACGAAACGGGAGGCGTCCACGAGGCGGTGGCCGAGGCCGTTCGCGTCGTGCGCGCGTCCGGACTGCCCAACGAGACCAACGCGATGTTCACCAACATCGAAGGCGAATGGGACGAGGTGATGGCCGTCGTCAAGCAGGCCGTCGACGCCGTCGCCGCCGCCTCGCCCCGGGTGAGCCTGGTGCTGAAGGCCGACATCCGCCCGGGTTACACCGGGCAGCTCAGCGCGAAGGTGCAGCGGGTGGAGGAAGCGCTCCAAGACTGACTACCGCGGCCGATCCGTATCCCACCCGGTTGAACCGCTTGGCCCTGGCGATCATTCGCATGTCGCCGTCCTGGGCGATCAGCTCGGCGAGCTCTCGATGCAGGGCCGCACCCACCCGCTCACAGAACTGCTGCGGCTCCTCTGCCGCGTCGGGGTGCTCGGGGATGACCAGGTCGACGATCCCGGCCCGCCGCAGGTCCACCGACCGAATGCCCTGCCGGTCGGCCATCTCGGCGGCGTGGGCGACGTCGCGATGCACGATCGCGCTGGCGCCCTCCGGCGGCAGTGGCGAGAGCCACGCGTGCTGCGCCGCCAGCACGCGGTCGGCGGGCACCAGCGCCAATGCGCCTCCCCCGGTACCCTGCCCCAGCAGCAGCGACACCGTCGGGGTGTCCAGGTCGACCATGTCGGCGATGCACCGCGCGATTTCGCCGGCGAGCCCGCCCTCTTCCGCATCCTTGGAGAGCGCGGCGCCCGCGGTGTCGATCACGGTGACCAACGGCAGTTGCAGGTCCTGCGCCAGGCGCATCCCGCGGCGCGCCTCACGGAGGGCGGCGGGTCCGAGTGGAGTGGTCGGCGTCTGACCGCGCCGGTCCTGACCCAACAGCACACACGGCACGTCCCCGAAGCGCACCAGCGCCAGGATCAGTCCCGGATCCGACTCGCCCTGTCCGGTTCCGTTGAGCGGCAACACGTCTGCCGCGGCGTTGAAGAGGAGTTCGCGGACGCCAGGACGGTCGCTGCGCCGCGACGCCAGCACCGAGGTCCACGCGGGCACGTCCCCGACGTCCCAGTCGGGCGGGTCGACCGCCAGCCGGCGGCACCGCGGCGTGTCGGTCATGATGCGCAGCGCGCGGTCGACGATCTCACCGAGCTGCTCGGGCGGCCGAACTGCGTCGATCAGACCGTGGGCCTGCAGATTCTCCGACGTCTGTACGCCACGGGGGAACTGGTCGTCGTAGAGCGCCTCGTAGACGCGCGGACCCAGGAACCCGATCAGCGCGCTGGGTTCGGCGACCGTCAGGTGGCCGAGTGACCCCCACGATGCGAACACCCCACCGGTCGTCGGGTGGCGTAGATAGACGAGGTAGGGCAGGTGGGCCGCCTTGTGGGCGGTGATCGCGGCGGTGATCTTGACCATCTGGAGGAACGCGACGGTGCCCTCCTGCATCCGGGTTCCCCCCGAGGTGGGCAGGGCCAACAGCGGCAGGCCTTCGGCGGTCGCCCGGTTGATGGCCGTGACCAGTCGATCCCCTGCTGCCACGCCGATCGAACCGGCCAGGAAGGCGAACTCGCTCAACAGGATTGCGACCCGCCGACCGCGGATGCTCACCGCCCCGGTGACGACTGATTCGTCGAGACCGGTCTTGGCTCTGGCAGCCGCCAGCTCGTCGGCGTAGGCCTGGTCGACGGGATGTTCGACGGCCGGCGAGTCCCAGCATTCGAAGCTGTCGGCGTCGGCGACGACCTCGAGCAGCTCGGCCGCGCTCAGCCGCGTCGTCACACCGCCTCCTTGAGCCAGGCCCGCACCAGCTCGTCGTCGCCACCCAGCACCGGTGGCGAAAGATGGCGTGTCTCGGTGACTTCGGTGCCGTCGGCGTCGAAGAAGCGCAGCGGGGGGCCGGGAAGGGTGACCCGGCCCAGCGTCGGATGGTCGACCTCGACGAGCAGGCCTTGAGACTTGGTCTGCTCCCACTCGTAAACCTCCTGGACGTTGCGCACCTTGCCCGCCGGAACGCCGATCTCGTCGAGAAGTTTCAGCAGCGGCTCGGTCTCCCAGGCGCCGAAGAGCTCGGAGATCAACTCGATCACCGCCAGACGATTGCCGACCCGCTGCGGGTTGGTCGCCATGCCGTCGCGATCCGGGTCGACGCCGAAGCCCTCGCAGAAGCGGTGCCACAAACCTTCGCTGCCCACCGAGATTTGCACTGCCCCGTCGGCGGTCGGAAACAAGCCGTACGGGCAGATCGACGGATGGTGGTTGCCTTGGGCCTCGCCGACTTCACCGGCGACGGTCCACTTGGTGCCCTGAAAGGCGTGCACGCCGACGACGCTGGCCAGCAACGACGTGCGCACCACCCGGCCGCGGCCGGTGCGGTCGCGTTCGCGCAACGCGGCGAGGACGCCGAACGCGCCGTACATGCCGGCGAGCAGGTCGGCGATCGGAACGCCAACGCGCTGAACGTCATCGGGCCCCGAACCGGTGAACGACATGAGGCCCGCCTCCCCCTGGGCGATCTGGTCGTATCCCGACCGGCCGCCTTCCGGCCCGTCGTGACCGAACCCACTGATGGACAGGACGACCAGTCGCGGGTTGAGTTCGGCGAGCCGTTCGGTCGAGAAGCCGAGGCGGTCCAGCACACCGGTCCGAAAGTTCTCGAGCAGGACGTCGGCCCGGCACACCATCTCCTCGAGCGCCTCTCTGCCCTCGTCGGTCTTCAGGTCCAGCGCGATCGACCGCTTGTTGCGATTCGCCGACAGGAAGTAGGTGGATTCGCGCTCGGCGTCCTTGGGTTGGACGAAGGGCGGGCCCCAGGACCGGGTGTCGTCCCCACCCTTGGGGCTCTCCACCTTGATGACGTCGGCGCCGAGATCGCCCAGCATCATGGCCGCGTGCGGGCCGGCGAGCGCCCGCGTCAGATCTACGACCACGGTGCCGGTCAGCGGACCCGTTCTCCCTGAGTTGAGTGTCATGACGCGATCCTCCCGTTGGATTGGTGACCTAGTGGCCTAGCCAATTATCAATGTAGGGACAGCCGGTGTCAACACCGAGAGTCCCAGCTCAACGGCCATTTCGACGCACGAAACGGCGGCACACGTCACCGCGTGCCGCCGTTCGATCAGCGGATCAGAGCCAGCCGGGGACCACCAGGATGGCCCACGCGATGGCCGGTCCGATGACGACCACCAGCGCGCTGTACTTGAGGATCTGCTTGTAGAACACGTCTCGGTCGACGCCCTGGGCGTTCGCCAGCACCAGCGCGCCGTTGGTCGAGAACGGGCTGACGTCGACGATGGTCGACGAGATGGACAGCGCCACGATGACGCCGATGGCACCGACGTCGCCGGCCAGCAGGAACGGGACCGCGAGTGGAATGGTGACGCCGAGGATCGCGGTCGACGAGGCGAAGGCCGAGACGATCGCACCGATGTAGCACAGCAGCAGGGCCACCAGGAGTGGAACACCAAGGCCCGCAACGCCGTTGCCGACCCATTCGACGGTGCCCGCCTCCTGGAAAACGCCGACGAAGGTGAGGACGCCACCGATGAGCAGCACCGTCGACCAGCTGATCTGGTTGATGGCTCCCTTCTGAGCCTTCGGCGACGCGAGCGCCAGGATCACCGCGACGGTCATGGAGACGAACCCGACGTCGAGGTCGAGGATCAGCGAGAACACCGCCAGGGACACGAGCCCGACCAAGGTGAGGATCTGCTCGAACGTGATGGCCTTGACGGCCGTGGCAAGCGGCGGCGCCTTCTCGGCGGTGACCGCCTGCGAAGGGGACTTGGTGGTGGTCGTGCCGAACCCGCGCATCACCGTCGTCGGCGTCTTGCCACCGCCCACCGAGCCGGTGTCGTCGACGGGCCGAGTGGCGTCCTCGTCGTGCACGCTGCGGCCGATCAACGAGCGACCGCCGAGGAAGACGAACAGCAGGACGCCGATGGCGGCATTGAACAGCAGGCTGCCGAGGAAGAGGGTGAGCGGGCTGTTCTCCAGCCCGGCCTTGGACGCGATGTTGTTGACGGTGACGCCGTAGATGCTGATCGGCGAGAAACCGCCAGCTTGGGCGCCGTGCACGACCATCATGCCCATCAGCAGCGCGTTGATCTTGTAGCGAGCCGCGAAGCCGAGGGCGATGGGGGCGACGATGGCGACCGCGGCGGGTCCGAGTGCCCCGATCGAGGTCAGGACGCCGGTGATGCCGAACATCACCCAGGGGATGAGCGCGACCCGCCCTCCGACGAGGCGGACGGCACCCCGCACCAGGAGGTCGACCGTGCCGTTGTTCTGCGCGATCGCGAAGAGGTAGGTGATGCCGACGAGGGTCAGGAACAGGCTGCTTGGAAAGCCGCCGATGATCTGGTCGGCGTCCATTCCGACCGCGACGGTGCCGACGAAGAACGCGGCAACGAAGCCAAGCGCACCCATGTTGACCGGCAACACGGTGGCGGCGATGAACATGACGGCCAGCGCCAAGATCGGTATCAATTCGGTGGGCATCTCGATCTCCGCCTCGTCGGGTGGCCAATTGGACTAGCCACTGGGCCACTTGCAGTGAATCAGTGAACTAGGTCACTGTCAAGCCCGAGTGTGGCGGCCATCATGTCGATCATCGGGCTATCGTGTGGTCCAGAGGAACAGAGAGTGAGTGACACAGTGGCTGAGCAAATTCGTCCGGTGGCCCGGCCCCGGCTGTACGAAGTCATCGTCGAACAGCTCTGCGAGCACATGGCCAACCGTGACATGAAGGCTGGCGAACGCCTGCCCCCGGAACGTGAATTGGCAGCTCAACTCGGGGTCAGCCGGGCATCGCTGAGTCAGGCCCTGGTGGCGCTCGAGGTGCAGGGCATCCTCTCGGTGCGACACGGCGACGGTGCGGTCTTGATTCGCCGCCCAGTCGGCGACTCGGCCATCCGCGCGCTGCGCGAACATGCCGACCGACTGCCGGAGGTGATCGAGGCCCGTGAGGCGCTCGAGGTGAAATTGGCAGAGTTGGCCGCCGAGCGCCGCAGCGATGCCGAGATGGCGGCGATCGACGACGCCCTGGCGATCATGGACATGGAGATCACCGAGGGTGAGCGTGGCGTGTCCGGTGACGAGCACTTCCACCGGGCGATCACCGCGGCCGCGCACTCGCCGTTGCTGGCCCGACTCATGGGTGAGATCGCCGAACTCGTCCGTGAGACGCGCATCGAGTCGCTGTCCCAGTCACAGCGACCGCGCGCGTCACTGGAGGGGCACCGACGCATCGCCGAGGCGGTGCGCAGGCGTGACTCGATCGAAGCCGGCCGCGCCATGGCCGAACACATCCGTCTGGTCTCCGACGTAGCCCTGCTCCGCGACGGCGACACCCGCGGCGACTGAGGGGTCACTGCCGAACTGCTTGCCGCCCTTCGCGTCTCGCGCGAATCGCGATCAGCCCGCCGCCGATCACCAAGGCCATCCCGCCATAGGTGACCAGCGTGGGCGGATGGTTCCAGAAGAGCCAGTCGGCCACCGCGGTGAACACGATGACCGAGTAGATGAACGGACCCAGCTTCTCGGCCGGGGCATAGCGGTAGGCCAGCACGATGAGGGTCTGCGACGACAGCTGCGCAAGCCCCAGCCCGATCAACCAGGACCACGCCGCCGGCGGAATGGGCCGCCAGTCGAGCAGGGCAACGGGCACCGACAGCAGCGTCGAGAGCAGGAAGAAGTAGAAGAGCACCCGGAGTATGGGCTCGGTCGCCCCGAGCCACCGCACCGACATCATCGCCACCGCGAGGAAGAGCGCGCCGGCGAACGCCGCCAGCTCACCGACGTCGACGCGGTGGCCTTGGGGCTGCAACACCAGGACCACCCCCGCGAAACCGACCACAGCCCCGACCCACGTCGCGGTCGCCACCCGTTGGCGCGTCACGGCCCAGGCGATCAACGGCATCCACAGCGGGGCGCTGTACGTCAGCAGGGTGGCGTTGGCCAGTGGAATCCGCGCGATCGCGAAGAACAGCGCGTACCAGCAGGCGGTACCGGCGACCGCTCGCAGCACGTGCAACCCGATCTTGCCGGTGCGCATCGACGACCAGCCACCGCGCATGACCACCGGAACCACGAACAGCAGACAAATCGCGTTCTGGAAGAGCAGCAGCACGCCAGTCGACGTGTACTGACCGGCCACCTTCGCCAACGTGCCGACCATCGCCACGCAGAAGAACGCCGCCGTGGTCAAAAGTGCGCCGAGAACCAGGTTTTCGGGTCGTCGACCCACACTGGTCTCGGCGTCCGTCACCGGCGAGCCGCCTGCAGCGCAGCCTCGACGTCGGCCTGCGTCTCGCCGAGGAAGGCCTGAAACTCCTCGCCCACCATGAAGGTCGTGGTGAACTGGCTGCGCTCCGCGGTGTCCTTCCACGTCGCGGTGTCCACCATCTTGGCCAGCGCCTGCCGCCAGTATTCGACCGCGTACGCAGGCATGTCCGGCGGCCCGTAGAGACCGCGCCAATTCGACAGCGTGACGTCGAGCCCTTGTTCCCGCGCGGTGGGCACGTCCAGTCCGGGCAGCCGGTCCTCGGCCAGGACGCCAAGCCCCTTGAGTTCCTTGGTCTTCACCTGGCCGATGAACTCGCTGACCCCGCCGATGGCGATGCCGATCTCACCGCTGGCCAGCGCGGCACTCTGGTCGCCACCGCCTTCGTGGGTGACGTAGTGGATGGACGACGGGTTTCCGCCGGCCGCGGACACCAGCAGGTCGAACGGAGCCTGATCGTCGAGGGCGGCGCCGACCGCGACCCGGGACGGATCGGACTTGATGGCCGACATGACGTCACCGAGGTTCTGGTACGGGGCATCGGGTCGGGTGACGACCATGAAGTACTCGGTCATCAGCCGGGCGATCATCGTGACGTCCGCGTAGCCGTACCTGGACGCGCCGCTGAGCTGATTGGTCATCATCGACAGCGACGTCACCGAGATCTGGTCGTCGGCACCGCGGTATTCGTCGACCATGGTGGCCAGGAAGTCCGCCCCGCTGTTACCCGGTCGATTCTGCACGGGAAGCGGCACGTCGACGATGCCCTCCTTCTGCACCGAATCCACCACCGCGCGAATGGTCAGGTCGAAACCGCTCCCCGGCGAGGCGCCGGCCGTCATCGTCACAGGTCCGGCGGGATAGCCGTCAGCGGATGCGGAACCCTGAGAACCCGTCATCACCAGACACGCGGCGAGCAAGGCACAGAAGGCGGATCTTGGCGTCAACGGTGTTCTCCTAATGTGGGATTGGCAACCTCGGCCGGTTGGGCTCTGGCGTTCATGCGGTCGGTCTCGCGTTCCAGGACGGCGTTGAGCATCCGGGGTGCGATGACGTCGAGGGCGCGCAGCGCGAGCGCCTTGCGGGGCGCAATGCGGATCGGCCGGGTCTTGGCGGCGGTCACCAGCCACTGCGCGGCCTCCTCTGCCGAGAGCGCGGCGATGCCGTCGTACACCCGGGTAGGGGAGATCATCGGGGTCGCCACCAGGGGGTAGTACACCGTCGTGGAATGGACGCCGGCGCGCCCCCACTCGGTGTCGACGACGCGGCTCACCGCGCTCAACGCGGCCTTGGATGCGTTGTAGGCGGCGAACATCGGTGACGACTCCGGCAGCACCCGCCATGTTGCGACGTTGACGATGTGACCGTCACCGCGTTCCAACATCCCGGGAGCCACCCCGCGAATGAGTCTCAGCGGCGCGTAGTAGTTGAGCGCCATGACCCGTTCGACGTCGTGCCACCGTTCCAGGGATTCGATCAGCGGCCGACGAATGGACCTCGCCGCGTTGTTGATCAAGATGTCAACGGGCCCAGCGGCGTTCACGACGGCGTCGACTTGGTCCAAATCGGACAGGTCGGCCGCCATCGCGACGGCGCTCCCGCCTCCTGCGGTGATGCGCTCGACGACGTCGGCCAGCACGTCCCCTCGACGGGCGACCGCCACGACCGTGGCACCCTCGGCGGCGAACAGCTGCGCGGCCACCGCACCGATTCCCGACGAGGCGCCAGTGAGCAGCACCCGTTTGCCGTGCAGATCGATCGCCGTCCGCGAGGGCCAGCGCGGCACCGGACGCATGCCGGCCAACCGCATGGCCCTCTTGAACTCGGGGATCACGGGGCGACGACTGCGAACACGTTGTCTCGTGTCATCCAGATGTCCGATCCCCCGCGGTGGCTACTGGAGGGAAACAGTAGAGGACGCGCGCGCGCCAATTCGCGGTTGCGTCAAACTCGTCGACTCTTCCCTATTTGCTCATACCTCGGCTCGGCCCCGCGACCGCCGCAATTCCTCGCCGCGTTCGACGTCCTGTCGTTCCTTGGCCTCGTTCTGGTGGATCATGCGGGTGTCGCGGGCGGGCAACTGCAGCTCGCGCTCGGCGGGCAGACCAGCCTGCAGCTGCCGTCCGCGTTCCAGTTCGGAGTCGAGCTCGGCACCAAACAGCAACGCCAAGTTGGTGATCCACAGCCACAGCAGGAACACCACGACCCCGGCCAGCGTGCCGTAGGTCTTGTCGTAGCTGCCGAAGTTCGCAACGTAGACGCCGAATCCCAGCGACGCGACGACCCACACCACGATGGCTGCCGCAGCCCCGACGCTGACCCAGCGGAACCGGGGCTGTTCGATGTTGGGGGTCACGTAATAGAGGATCGCGACCGCCAGGACGACCAACAGCAGCAATGCCGGCCACCGCGCGACGTTCCACGTGGTCACTGCGGCGGATCCGAGGCCGATGGTGTCGCCGACGGCCTCGGCGAGCGGTCCGCTGACCGCCAACAGGAACGCCGCCGCGGCGACCACCACGAGGCCCACGAGAGTCAGAACCAATTGCAGGGGACGCAGTTTCCACACCGGGCGACCTTCGTCGATCTCGTAGATCCGGTTCATCGCCCGGCCGAACGCCCCGATGTAACCCGACGCCGACCACACTGCGCCCACGATGCCGATGGCCAACGTCAGCCCGGCCGTGGGCGACTGCACCAATTGCTCGATCGGCGAGCGCAGTACGTCGACGCCAGAGGACGGTCCCACTTCTCCGGCGATCTGCAGGATGGCGTCGGTCGTGGTCTTGCCTTGTCCGAACACGCCAAGCAGGGACACCACCACGACGAGCGCCGGGAACACCGACAGCACGGCGTAATAAGTCAGTGCCGCAGCGAGATCGGTGCACTGATCGGTGGAGAACTCCCGCACCGTCTTGCGGAGCGCGAACCAGATCGACGGCTTGGTGAGGTCAGTCGGCGAGTCCGGTTTGCGTGGATCGTCGGGGTCCGGCGCCGGCGTCTCGGGACGAGGCGACGGGTCGGAGTCCGCCGGCCGACGCGCCTGCGGTGGATCGTCGCGCCCGCGCTTGTCTGCCGCGGCCCTCGCAATCAAGACGCCTCCGACGACCACCGTCGACGCGTACATCGCCTTCGACAACGCGCCCATCACACACTCCCATTCATTCGGGTCGGATGCAGTCCGCCGCGGGCAGCAGGTCGCCCGCCATGTTCTGCTCCATCATCTTCAAGGCGGCCTTGCCGAGCTCGGCGTCGATGTGCGCCACCGCATCCGGTGGAATCACCACCTCGAAGTGCCGGACGTAGGCGTCCAGAGCGGTGTAGAGAATGCACTGCTCGGTCACCTGCCCCGTGATGATCACCCGCTCGGTTCCGAGCCTGCCGAGCAGGTACCCCAGCGGCGTCGAATAGAACGCGCTGTGACGCACCTTGGTCAGCATCCTGGTGTCTGGCGCCGGCACGATCGGCCCCACCAAGTCCGGCCGTCGTCCGGCAAGCGCCGCGTTGACGAGATCGCGGTGGTCTGCCGTGAAGTCGCCGTAGTTGTCGTTGACGTACACCACGTCGACGTCGTCGGTGTCGTGGGCTTGCTTCAACAGCATCGACAACGGCTCGACGATCGGCTCTACGTTTGGGATGAGAAGATCGGCATCGGGATGCTCGTAGGCGTTGAGCATGTCGACGACGAGAACGACTGTGCCACTCATGATCTAACGCTTACCCCGACGCATTCGGCACAAACGGCGCCCCACGGGTTGGCGCTCAGTCCTCCGTGGCGGTCGGGCTCTGTGCGGACTCCCACTTGGACTCCATCGACCGCTGCACGACGGCGTCGCCGGGAAGCTCCACGTCGAACGTCTGCCCGTCGTCGGTCTCGACGGTCACGGTGAACGTCGCACCCCCGGCCGACTCGGAAGCGTCGACGAAGACCACCTTGTACTGCCGCTCCCCTACCCGCTCGTCACCAGGCAGGTCGAGGGTGACGAGATCACCGGGCGCGACCTCGTCGATTCGCGCGTCGTCGGAGATGCCCGTCACGACAGCGACGTCCGCAGCGACGACTCGCCAGCTGTCCAGCGCGACATCATGTGCGCGGCCAGTCGGTCCTCCACCAGGTCGAAGGCACGCATGCCGAAGACCACGTCGGACTCCAGGTGCGGCTCGCGCTTCACCAGGTCCGCGACGACATCGGTCCTGACGACCTGCTCGTGGACGGCGTCGGCCTCGACGTGCTCGCGGTAGAACCGAACGCAGGCCTCGGGTGCCTTCATCCGCCTCAGCGCGTCGACGAGCCGAGCCGAGCCCGGGGACGAGGTGATCTCGGTGGCGGCGAAGTGGCCGACGGCGGCGCCCCGAAACTCCCGATGCAAGCCGAACAGCGACATCACGTTCACCACGGCCAGCGCCTCGGCAGGCACCGCGGACAGGTAGTGCAGGTAACGCGAGTCGAGTCCGGCCGCAGCCAAGAGGTCACCGAAGAGCTGCTGGTGCGCGTGATCGGCTCGGCCGCCGCCGAATTCGTCGAACTCCACCGCCACGAAGGCCGCCTTCGCCGCCCCCGAGAGGCGAGGAATCGCCCACGCGTGAGGGTCGCCCTCCTTCAGGTGGTAGATCGACCGATGCACGAAGTACTCCCGCATCTGCTCCCACGTGCCCTCGTCCCGCAGGTGGTAGGACAGCCCGGTGCCGTTGACGGGCGTGGTCGACAGATCGGCCATCTCCTGCTCGGCCGAGGAGTCGACGACACCGATCTCCTGCTGCAACGCCGACAGGAAGGCGTCTTCGAGGCGCGCCCGAAGGTGTAGTACGCCCGGATCCCACTCCCAGCGCGGTTCGACGTCGGCGAATCCGCGATAGTGGAGCTCGTAGCAGACGTAGAGGGCCAGTTGCAGGTCGCGACCCCACGGTGAGGAATCGCCGACCGGTGCGTCGACCGGGATGAAACTGCGCCGCGGCGCCCGGCACTTCAGGTGCGCGATGACGGCGCCGGACAGCGGGCCGGCGGCGGTCGGAAGTTCGGGCTCGAGATACGTGGCAGGTGTCGTCACTTTCTTCGATTACCCGGTGGTGGGGCGCATAAACGGACGCGTTGCGTAGAGTCGGCTGCATCCCCCCGGCGCTCGCATCAGCGCGGCGGCCACGATCGGAAACGGACGGCGATGACGACAGCGGACGAAGTCGACGACGCTCAAATCAGTGAGATCGTGGAGCAGGAATTGGCCACCGCGGTCGCCGATCCCGATCCGGTGTTCGTCGTCTACATCGAATACGACGGCGACGAATACACCTCGGCCCACACTTCTCAGGACGGCGCTGAGGCGCGCGTACAGGAGACGGCGTCGCAGTGGGGTTTCGCCGACGTCCTCGGGACCGATCTGCTGACCTACCGCATCACGAAGGTTCCGCTCGAGACCCCCTGACTCCTCCGGCGTGTCTTCGACGACTCGCCGTTAGCTCGGTTGCGATCGCCAGCGGGCCCGTTCGAATTTGCTGGCCGTATCCGAAGCGTGACGATTCCTTCATCGAATTGCTCATGCGCGCGCATATCCCGAAACGACATGGCACCCCTACGATCAATTGACAACCATGTAATTTAGAAAGTCGGGGGCCATGCGTCAGGTGTTTCGGTGTGTTCTGGCAATGATCGGAGCCAGCACACTCGTTGCTGCGGCGCCCGCGGGCACCAGCATGGCGGCGGCCGCCGCGCCCTCCATCGCGTCGGTGCTTCCCGCCAGAGGCGAGATGGTGGGCGTCGCGCATCCGGTCGTGATGACGTTCAGCAAGCCGGTCGCCGACCGACTCGCGACCGAGCGCTCCCTGGACGTGACGTCGTCGCCGGCGATGACGGGCACGTACGAATGGCTGAGTCCCACCTCGCTGCAATGGGTGCCCGACAGGTTCTGGCCGGCGCACAGCACCGTCGCGCTTTCGATGGGTCGCTACAAGACCGAATTCGTCACGGGCGCCGAGGTCGTGGGCATCGCCGACCTCACGGCCCACACGTTCACCGTCCGCATCGACGGTGTCGACTCAGGGCCGCCGTCGACCGTTCCCACCCCGCACCACCGGCCACACTGGGGCGAACCGGGCGTGCTACCAGCCTCGATGGGCAGACCCGAGTATCCGACGCCGGTAGGCACGTACACCGTCCTCGGCAAGGAGCGGACGGTGTTCATGGATTCCAGCAGCGTGGGCATCCCCGTCTCCGCCCCCGACGGATACCAAATGGACGTCGACTTCGCCGTGCGGATCACCAGCCGTGGGCTGTTCGTCCATTCGGCTCCGTGGGCGGTCAACTCGATGGGTTACGAGAACGTCAGCCACGGCTGCATCAACCTCAGTGCCGAGGACGCGGAGTGGTACTACAACACCGTCAACGTGGGCGACCCGGTGATCATTCAGGAGAACAGCATCGAAGTTCCGCGAACGGTGACGCGATGACCGCGTCGCGCGGGATCACCGAATGGGCCACCGCGGGACGTCACCATTTGGATACGACACGGCGTGGCCGGGTCTCAAGCACGGATTTGCTGCCAATAATTGACAGAGTCGTCGGTCGGCAGCAGCAGGGCGATTCGTCGCGATACATCAAATGTGGAATGAGAACGAAAATGAAGGAGTCGACGTCGATGACGATCTTGGATCGATTCAACATCGGGTTGGTGGGTGCCGTTGCTGGGTTGTGCGGGGTCGCCATGGCTGCGACCCCCGTAGCGGCGGCCGTGCCGTTCGCAACGGGCGGCTACGAGTGCGTCGCACCGGCGGCCGGCGGGGCCGCTCCCGCAGCAGGCGGAGCGGTCTGCGCCCCGGAAACCGGCGCCATGGGCGGCGTTCCGATGGGCCTGCCGGGCCCGCCGCCGCCGATCGCGCCGCCACCCGTGGTGCCGCCGGTCGCACCGCCGCCCATCGTCCCGCCGATCGCACCGCCGCCCATCGTCCCGCCCATCGCCCCGCCCATCGTTCCGGCTGCCGCACCGTTGGCACCCGCTGTCGGCGGCATGGGTGGACTTGGCGGCTACGGCGGCAAGGGCGACCCGATCCTCCCGCCCGCAGCAGGTGCACCGGCTGCCGGCCAACCGATCCTGCCCGGCCCGGCCGCCAGGGGCGCAAGCTAGCCGTTCGTCGTCGACGGGTCGTGAACAGCGCTGACGGCGCCGTTCACGACCCGTCGTGCGTACCGGCGCGGCGAACGCGACTCAGCTCTCGTCCGACCACCGGAAGACCGCGAGGCAGCCGATCAGACCGCCGACGCTCCACGCGGTCAGCACCAGAAAGATTCGCCAGTGCTCCCAGCTGCCCGCCGGCTCGAACACGACCATCTCCGGCGGCAGGAGCACTGACCGAAATCCCTGGGCCATCCACTTGATCGGGAAGATCGAGCCGATGGTCAGCATCCACGCCGGCAGGACGACCAGCGGCACGTAGGTTCCCGAGATGAATTGCAGGGCCACCGACGGGCCGTTGGTGATGACCGCGGCCGACACGGCGTTGCTGGCATAGTTGCTGATGAAAATGCCCAGTAGTGAACAACTTACGGTGCCGAGCACGAAGACCCACGTCAGCGTGAACCATCCGCCGGGGTCGCCGGGCAGGTGCAGGTCGAAGACGAACACCCCGACCGCGAGCAGGATCACGGCCTCGGCGAAGCTGACCACCGCAACCAAGGCGATCTTGCCGACGAAGTACGAGGTCGCGGTGGTCGGCGTCCCGCGGAGTCGCCTCAAGCCGCCCGTGTCGCGGTCGGCGGCGATGCTGATGCCCAAGTTGATGAACGACGTCGACAGAATCCCGTAGGCCAGCATGCTGGCAGCGATCACCGAACCCGTGCTGGTGCTGCTGCCGGGCAACGTCGTCGTGAAGATCGAACCGAGCAGGATGCAGATCACCGCAGGCATCGAGAACGTCAACGCCACCTGTTCGGGTCTGCGGTAGAACATCTTCAGCTCGGGGACCACCCGCGACAGCCCGATCCGTAGCGCCGACGGCAGCTGCGCCTCGGCCGCGGGGGCCCGGTGCCGCGCCGCGGCCTGGTCGCGCTCGACCGCCATCAGGCTTGCCCGATCAGGTGCAGGTAGGCGTCTTCCAGCGTCGGCCGGGTGATCGTCAGCTCCGACAGTTCCGCGCCATCCCGGCTGCGGGCCTTGACGAGATCGGTTGGCCGGTCGGTCTTCTCGACGTGCACGCCGTCGGCGTCGACCCAGCGCACCGTGGCGGCCGCGCTCACGTGACCCGTCAGCTTGGTCGGCGAGTCCACCGCCACCACCCGGCCGCCGACGATCACCGCGACCCGGTCGGCCAGCGCGGCGGCTTCCTCCAAGTAGTGGGTGGTCAGCACGATGGTGGTGCCGTCGGCGGCCAACAGCCGAATGAGATCCCAGAACTGGCGCCTGGCCTCTGGGTCGAACCCGGTCGTCGGCTCGTCGAGGAACAGCAGGTGGGGCATCCCGACGATGCCGAGTGCGACGTCGAGCCGACGCCGCTGACCTCCCGACAGCGTCCGCACCCTCTTACCGGCGACGGCGTCGAGCCCGACGAGTTCGAGCACCTCACCCGCACGGCGCACGGCGCCATAGCAATTGGTGAACATCCGGACGGTCTCCGCCACGGTGAGCATTCCGGCGTCACTGGCCTCCTGCAGGACGATGCCCACCTTGGCCCGCCAGCTGCGGCCCGCCGTTCCAGGGTCCTCCCCCAGTACCCACACCTCGCCGGCGTCGCGCGTGCGGTTGCCCTCGAGAATCTCGATCGTGGTCGACTTCCCCGCCCCGTTGGGACCAAGGATCGCGAAGATCTCGCCGTAGTCGACGTCGAGATCCAAGTCATGAACCGCCGACACCCTCCGATAGGACTTGGCAAGACCCCGCACCCGCACCGCAGACGACTCGTCCTGCGTCATCAGCGACCCGGTTCCTGCTCGGCGGACTCTTGCTCGAGCTCGAGGAGCAGTCGCCGCAGGTCGTCCTCGGACAGCGCGTCGAGCAGCCCGTCGACGTCGTCGGCGGCCTCGGCCGGCTCTTCCGCGACGGCGGTGTCCGCGGTGTCCACGCCGTGAACCGAGTCGACCTCGGCGAGAACGCGAACGGCCAGCGAGTCCACGCTCACGCCGCGGAGGATCTCGAGCACCGGAAGGTCGATGGCGAAGGCCGTGTTGATCCGGATCCGGAAGTCCATGGCCATCATCGAGTCCAGCCCGACGTCGTCGAGGATGTCGTCGGGCTCGATGTCGTCGACGGCGCAGTCGAACACGCCGGCGACGGTGCGCCGCAGCTGGTCGGTGACCACGCCGAGCCGTTCGGGTTCGGGCACACCGGTGAGCAGCTCCACCATGGACGAGTTCGAGTCAGCTTCGCCGAGTGGCACTTCGGTGGCCTCGAGTTCGGCGAACATCTTTGGCAACCCTGCGCTGAAACCCACCTGGCGGGCTCGACCCCAGTCGGCGGTGATCGCGATGACCTGCGGCGCCTTCTGGTTGATCAGCCGATCGAGGATGCGGGCGCCCGCCGACGGGGTGATCAACTCGATGCCCCGGTGCGCATACACCTTCTCCAGTCGCAGCTCTTCGACCATTCCCACCGACCACGGGCCCCACCCGATGGTGAGCGCGGGCAGCCCCTGCGCCTGCCGGCGATGGGCGAACGCGTCGAGGAACGCGTTGGCGGCGGCGTAGTTGCCCTGCCCCGGCGACGCGATCGCCGACCCGGCAGAACCGAACATGACGAAGAACTCCAGATCGTGGTCTTTGAAGGTGTCGTGCAACGCCCGGGTGCCGATCATCTTGGGCGCCAACACCTTCGCGAAGTCGTCTTCGCTCATGTTCATCAGCAGTTGGTCGTGGACCACCCCCGCGGCATGGATGATCCCGCGGACGGGCCGCCCGCCCTCTCGGGTGTGGTCGGCCAACCATGCCTGCACTTGCCCGACGTCGGTGACGTCGACGCTCGCGGTGCTCACCAGCGCCCCGAGCCGCTCGACGGCTCGGATCGCCTCGACGGTCGAGAAGTGGGTGTCGCCCTCGGCCAGCGTCGACCATGCGTTCCGCGGGGGGACCTCGGTTCGGCTCAGCAGCACGATGTGCCTGGCACCGCGTTCGGCGAGGTAGGTCGCCACGGTGCGGCCAAGGGCACCGACGCCACCGGTGACGACGTAGGCCGCGTCCGGCGTCAGCGTCGTCGGGAAGGCCTTCGTCAGGCTCTGGCTGACGCGGATGCGAGGCACGAACACGTCGCCGCCACGGATCGCGATCTGGTCCTCCGGGTCCTTTGCGAGCACGTAGTCGACGACGCGCGTTGCGGTTTCGTCCGCGTCGTCGGCGTCGTCGACGTCGACCAGACCGCCCCACCGCTCGGCGAACTCGTGATGGCCGACGACTCGTCCGAGTCCCCACACCGCGGCCTGGTCGGCGACGCACGAGACGGTTCCCGGTGCTGCCTGCGCGTTGGCCGTGACGAGGTACAGCCGGGGTGCGACGGTGTCGTGCGCGGCGAGGGACTTGACCAGCCGCATCACCGTGAAGACACCCAGTTGCAGATTTGCGTCGGCCGTCGCCGGGTCGGCGGGTTCTGCGACGACGTCGACCGGCCAGCAGTCGACGACGCCGGCGAGGTCGGCTTCGCGGTCGAGGTGGCTGCCGATCAGCTGTGACACCTGTTCGGCCCGTTCGGGATTCACCACGTACCCACCGTCGACCTCGGTCAGCTCGGCGACCGCACCGTGGGCCACCGTGCGCACGCGGTGACCGCGACCACGCAGCGCCTCGGCGACTGCGGCACCGACGCCGTGCGCGTCGACGAGGACGAGCCACGACTGGTGCTCCACCGCGGACTCGTCGGTGATGGCGTCCTTCTCGACCCAATGGATCTCGTAGAGACCCTTGTCGACGCGCTCGGGTGACATGCGAGACGAGGAGCTCAGCGACTCCACCGTGAAGCCGTCGAACACCGCCAATGCCTCGCCGAGCTGGTTCCTGACGGTGATGTCCGCTTCGATGCGCTCCGCGGTCGCCGAGACGACCCTGACGTCCACCGACATCTTGGCCTCGGGCGGTGCGTACACGGCGCTGTGCCGGATCCGGGCCGGCAGAAGCGGGTCGGACGGCCCGTCCTGACCAAGAAGCATTGTGCCGAACAGTGTTTGGAACGCACCGTCGACTAGCGCAGGATGGAAGTGGTAAGCGTCGAGTTCGTCGGCGATCGGTTCCGGCACGGCGAGTCGGGCCACCGACCAGTCGACTCCGCCGACGATCTCGGTGACGGGACGGAAGGCCTCGCCGTAGCCGAAGCCGAGGTCCTGTGTCCTGGCGTAGAACTCGTCACCGGAGGTGGGGAGCACCTCGTCGCCAGGGACGTCGTGGCGGCCGGGTGCCATGGGCAGCGCGCGCAGGGCGGCAGTGGCGGTGATCGTCCACTTCACCTCCCCGTCGGACGTCGCGGTGAACGCGGCGAACTCCACGGTGCCGTTGTCCTCGTTGAGCGTGGTCCGCATGATGGGATCGCAGGTCTCGTCGAGGATTACCGCCCGAAGGAACTCGAGATCGTCGACGGCGAGGTCGGTGCCGTAGTGCTCCCTCGCGGCGGCCAACGCCATTTCGACGTACACCGCCCCGGGCACGACGACGCTTCCCTGCACGCGGTGGTCGGCGAGGTAGGGGAAGTGGGACGCGCTCAGTTCGGCTTCCCAGGAGGGCCGCACGCCGCTGACCGGTTGGCCTAGCAGCGGATGCACTGGGTCGAAGTGCAGGTCCTCCGATGCCTCCGGCGTCTCGTTCCAGTAGCGCTTGTTCTGCCACGGGTAGGACGGCAGCTTCACCCGGTGGGCAGTTCCCTTGGGCTGCACCGCGTTCCACGCCACGTCGTGGCCGTTGCAGTGCAGTGCGCCAACGCAATTCAGCAATGTTCGGCCGTCGTCGTCGTTGCGCCGCTGGGTGGCCAGAACCAGCGCCTTCTCGGTTCCCGCGGTCTCGAAGATCGACGCCGCCAGCACGGGATGTGGCCCCAGCTCGACGAAGTGGGTGTAGCCGTCGTCGAGCAGTCGGCGCAGGGCGGGTTCGAAGAGCACCGTGGCGCGGGTGTTCTGCCACCAGTAGGCGGCGCCTGCGGCGTATCCGTCCAGCCGCTCGCCGGTGACCGTCGAGTAGAGCGGAATCGTGGCCTGGCTCGAGGACAGCCCGTCGAAGGCGTCGAGGAGCTCGTCCTTCACCAGGTCCATGTAGTGGGTGTGGTACGGAACCTTCACGGCGAGATGGCGATTGAACACCTGGGCGTCGTCCAGCTGGCGGGCGACGTCGTCGAGCACCTCGGCGTCACCGGCGATGGTCACCGCCGACGGGCTGTTGACGGCGGCGATCGACACCCGTCGAGTGAATTCGTCGAGGGTCTTGGCGTCGACGGTGGTCATGAGCGTTTCGGCGTCGAGGCCGACGGCGAGCATGCGACCCATCCCGCTGGTGCGCTGCTGAAGTCGGCTGCGGTGGTAGATCACTCGCACGGCGTCGGAGAAGCTCAGCAGCCCGGCCAGATGATGGGCGGCCACCTCGCCGGCACTGTGCCCGACCACGGCGTCGGGACGGATTCCGAAGTGCTCGAGCTGCGCCGCCAGCGCGACCTGGATGGCGAAGTTGGCTGGTTGCGCGAACTCCGTCTCCCCCATCCGGGTGCTGGCCTCGTCGCGTCGAAGTTCCTCCAGCAGTGACCAGTCCGCGTACCGGGACAACTCTCGGTCGGTGCGCTCCATGCTCTCGGTGAACACGTCGAAGACGCCGAGCAGCCCGCGGCACATCCCCCACCACTGGGGGCCCATGCCGGTGCAGACGAAGGCGAGCTTCGGCGGGGTGGGGTTCGTGCGTCCGGCGGAGATCTGGCCGCCGTCGGCGAGTGCCCGAAGCTGGTCGAGTGCGTCGGTGATCCCGTCGGTGATCAAGGTCTGGCGATGGTTCAGGTGCGCCCGCCGTTGCCCGAGGGTGTACGCGAGGTCGGCCAGCGTCACCTCGGGATGGTCGCCCACGTGGTCGGCCAACCGGCGGGCGGTGGCCACCAGCGCCTCCTCGCTACGTGCGGAGATTGGCAGCATCGTCAAGGGCACTGTCGCAGAGGGACTTTCGGCAACGGTCTCGGCGGCGGCGGGCGGTTCGGCGAGCACGACGTGGGCGTTGGTGCCGCCGAATCCGAACGAGTTGACCCCGGCTATGCGCCGTTCGCACTCGGGGAAGGGACGCCCCGTCGTCGGTACGTCGATGCCCAGCTCGGCGAGGTCGAGATCCCCACTGGGAGTGTGGAAGTGCAGGTTGGCGGGGACGAAGCCGTGCTTGAGCACCAAAGCCGTCTTGATCAGGCCGGCCACGCCCGCGCCTGCCTCGAGGTGTCCGATGTTGGTCTTCACCGACCCGATGAGCAAGGGTTCCCCTGCGGGCCGTCCCGAGGCGAGCGCGCTGGCCAGGGCGCGCATCTCGATGGGGTCGCCGACGGGCGTTCCGGTTCCGTGCGCCTCGACATAGCCGATCTCGGCGGGTTCGACGCCCGCCCGGCGGAGGGCGTCGACGATGGCGGCTTCCTGGGCCTCCTTGCGGGGCACGGTGATGCCGTCGGTGTGACCGTCCTGCGACACCGCGGTGCCGAGAATCTGGGCGTAGACCTCGTCGCCGTCGCGCATCGCCTGTGCAAGGGGTTTGACGACGACGACCGCGCCGCCCTCACCCCGTGCGTAGCCGTCGGCGGATTCGTCGAAGGCCTTGCTGCGCCCGTCGGGGCTCAGGAATCCACTCTTTGATTCGGCGATCGCGGTGTTGGGTCCCAACATGACGTTCACGCCGCCGGCAAGGGCGACGTCGCATTCGCCGTTCCAGATGGCCTGCGCCGCCAGGTGAACTGCGACGAGTGAACTCGAACAGGCGGTGTCGATCGTCATGCTCGGCCCGCGGAAGTCGAAGGCGAACGATATTCGGTTCGCCAACATCGTCATCATCATTCCGGTCGACGAGTGGGTCTTGAAGCGGTATCGACTGGTGCGGCCCTGGTTCTGCAGGAGTTGGTAGTCCAGGGTGAAGCCGCCGATGAACACGCCGACCGGGGTGCCGGCCAACGAGTCGGCGGGGATGCCCCCGTCCTCCAGCGCCTCCCAGGTGGCCTGCAACAGGAGGCGCTGCTGCGGGTCGAGCAGGTGCGCTTCTCGTGGGGAGATGCCGAAGAACTGGGGGTCGAATTGGTCGACCTCGGCGAGGAAACCGCCCCGACGCGTGACCATCTTGCCGACCTTGCCCGGATGGGGGTCGTGAAAGCGGGCGGCGTTCCAGCGCGTTTCGGGCACGACGCGCGTGGCGTCGGTGCCGCTGCACAACAGGTCCCAGTAACTCTCCGGGGAGTCGACGTCACCGGGTAGCCGGCATCCGATTCCGACGATCGCCAAGGGTTCGTGACCGCTTCGTTCAGCCAGCATGTCGTGTCCTTTGCCCCCACCATCTGTGTTGAATCACGAAAGGTTGCCCTGCCGCTCGCGCGGTACAGGGCTCAACACTTCTTCGTATTGACGGCCGCGTCGGATGGGGTGACGTCAGGTCAGTTCGAGCGAGCTGGTGAGAATCCACTCCGAGCTGATCGGATTGGCGGTCTGCTCGCTGCGGTAGACCGACCGGAGCTCGCGCAAGAGCGGATCGCGCTGCCACGCCTGCACCTGACGCACGACGTCGTCGTCGGCGAAGACCTTGGCCTTCTCGGCCAGCACGGTCTCGATCAACTGTCCCGCCAGCTGACGCAGCAGTCGGGCGTTGGCGTCGAACCGCTCGGAGAACTTCGGCGCGGTTCCCATCATCGCCGTGTGCAGGGTGACCATGAAGTTCAGCGGCGCGTAGAGGTCGACGAACTGGGCCGACGACGCGTTGCCCTCCACCGACGCCCACTCGCGGAAGAAGCGCTGCACGCGATTGCTCAGCTCGATCAGACCCTCGAGGTATGGCACGACCTCGGGGTCGTCGGCCACGGTGACGAATCGTCCGTTGGCGTAGAGGAAGCCCACGAAACCCCAGTAGAACGCGATGTCCCAGATGACCTTGGCGGTCATCACGTTCGGCGTCCCCATCAGGGTGTACTGGTCCCGGTAGATGGCGAGCCACATCTCGGTGAGCGACCGGAACAGCGAGTCGTCGATGGCCGCTCGGGCCACCACGTCCTCGCCGTCGAGCTCGCGGGTGACCATGTCGGTGATGAGCCCGTTGCCGATGGCGACGAGGTCAAGACCAGAGGAGTACAGCGGGTCGAGGAAGATTCCGGCGTCCCCGGTGACGGCCCAGCGGTCGCGGCCGTCGAAGATCTTGGTGACGCCGTGGCTGTACTTCTTCATGACCCGGAAGTCCATGATCAGGTCGTCGTACTTGGCCAGTTCCGCGGCGCACTGCGGCTCGTGCTCGCGCAACCACGACTTGGCCTTGTCGAGGCCGTTGATGCCGTCGAAGGCGTGAAAGGCGGGGTCGGCGACGATTCCGACACTGGTGGCGCCCGAAGCCAGCCGGATCAGCCAGACCCAATACCCCTCGCCCATCAGGTGGTTGGTGGACATCGACCGGTCGCCCTCGACGAGGCGCGACTGCCACAGTTGGTCGTCGCTCCAATTCCCGAGGTCGATCTCGGCGGCGACCCGGAACCACACGGCGTTGCAGTGGTGCTCGTTGCGGAGCTTCAGGTCCAGCTGGCGCGGCAGTTTCCTGGTGCGCCCCGACGCGTCGACCACCCAGCGGGCCGTGGTGTCGGCGACGGCGTCGTCGTTCTGCGTCGTGATTGTGTGCGGAGCGCCGTCGGTGCCGAACTCCACCGAGCGCACCCGGCCCTTGGAGAACGCGACACCCGCGGCGGTGCACCGGTCGGTGAGCTCGTTCTCCAGCCGGCCGCGGTCGATCTGATAGGTGGGTTGCGGGACGAAGCTCGAACTTCCGAGTTCCATCCGCTGGGTGATGTCGGTGTTTCCGTCGTGGGAGAAGAACATGCGCAGACCCATCTTTCGGATCTGCGCACTCTTGAGGTGGTCGGCCAGGCCGAGACGCTCACCGAAGTAGAGCGCCGACACCTCGACGGTCGACTCCCCGACGGTGTGGGTGATTTCGGGGACCGGGCGCGACGTCGGTTCGATGACGACGATTCGCGTCGCCGGGCGGGCACGACGAATCTCCAGCGCCAGGGTCAGCGCGGCGATGCCGCCCCCGATCACGGCGACGTCGTGGTCGGCGGCACCGTCGCCTTGGGCCACGGGCTCGGCGGCGCTGTCCGACTGCGTCAACTGTGTTCTGATCCGTCGCGCCAGCGCGGCCCTGGTCTCGGGGCTCAGTTGTGACACGTCCATGCGTTCCCCTTCCTCGAGGTTGACCAGGGTTCCCGGTGCAATCGCGGCGATGGTCCGACAGCGGCGACCGTCAGCGTTTCGTCACAACGAGGCGCTGTCACGGTGCCACCGTCGCCGGTCGCGGCACGACGCGGTGGCGGCCGTAGACGTACTCGAAGATGGGCGAGGCCATCAGCGTGGTGACGATGGCGACCAACACCAGAATGGTGAACAGAGTCGGGCTGATGATGCCGGCCTCCAGCCCGATGTTCAGCAGGATCAGTCCGATCAGGCCGCGCGCGTTCATCAACGCCCCCAACGCGACGGCCTCGCGCATGGGCACCTTCTTGACGCGGGCGGCCACCGTACACGCGATTCCCTTGCCGGCGATCGCGACCAGCACCAGCCCCAGCGTCACCGCCCACAGCGTCGGCGTGTTCACCAGTCCGATCTGGGTGTTGAGTCCGGAGTATACGAAGAACATGGGCAGCAGGAACGTGGTGACGAGCGGCTCGAGGCGAGACGTCAGGTGCCGTTCGAAGAAGCCGGACGGCATGGCGACGCCGAGGATGAAGGCGCCGAAGATGGCGTAGATGCCGATGACGTCGGTGAACCACGCGCAGCCCATCAGCAGGATCAGCACGACGCTGAGCATGGGCGGGGTGACGGTGCCGTGGCGTTCGGCCATCGGGCCGAGCACGCGCAGCGCCCGTCGCCCGATCGTCATGACCACCAGGGTGTAGAGCACTCCGCCGCCGATGGCGACGACGGCCATCGTGGGGTCGTCCCTGTTCATCGCCAGCACGACGGCGAGGATGCACCAGGAGACGGCGTCGTCGGTGGCGCCGCAGGCCAGTGCCAGCGTGCCCAAGGACGTACCCGACAGCCCCTTTTCGAAGATGATGCGGGCGAGCATCGGGAAGGCGGTGATCGCGATCGCCGCGCCGAGGAACAACATGGCCATCACCGGGGTCACGCCGTCTTCGAAGTAGCTTCCGCTGCTCAGCAGCGGCACGGCGACCAAGGCGCCCAATGCCAGCGGCGCCAGGATGCCGGCTGCCGAGACGGCCACGGCGGTGCCTGCGCGGTGCTTGATCAGGTCGACGTCGAAGTTGAGCCCGATGAGGAACATGTAGAGGACGAGGCCGATTTGGGCGACGGTGTACAGCACGACGTTGGGGGGTCCTGGCGGAAACAACGCCTGCTGCACCCCTGGGGCGATCTCGCCGAGGAGTGACGGGCCGAGGACGACACCGGCGATCATCTCGCCGACGACTTGGGGCTGCCCGACCCGCTTCGCCAGCAGCCCCACTACCCGGCAGGTCGCGAGGATCACGGCCAGCTCGAGGAAGAAGTGGATCGCAGTCGCTGCGGGCATGCCTGCTATTCGACGACGGGCGCCCTTCGGATGGGTGTCGGGTTCAGCGCGGTCGGCGTCAGCGCCACGGCGTGCCGTCGAGCAGGCACACCACCTCGCTGAGCGGGCGCCGCGGCGTCGCAGGCAACGGGTCGGCGTTGACCGGCGGCCACCCGACGCGCAGCAGCATTTGAGGGAACTCGGCACCGTCGAATGCATCGGCCCGGATGGCATCACGCGTCTCGCCGACCTCCAACACCTCGGTGACGGGACACGTCGCCATGCCGAGCGAGGTCGCGGTGAGGATCGCCACACTGGTGGCCTCGCCGGCGCGCAGTCGGGCCAGGTCGTCGTCGTCGACTGTGCCGAAGGCCAGCAATTCGCCGTGGTCGTCGGCCGCCGCGGCGTCGGGGGGTTGGGCCAGTCCGGGGCCCGCGAACAGTCGGCCGGGCACCGGGGAATTCGGGTTCGACTCGGGGGTGTTGCGCGCGGGCACGCCGGCGACGGAGCGGTAGCGGCCACTCCACATCGTCAGCTCGCCGAGATACTCGGCGTCGGTGGCGTGCTGCCAGACGGCGTGCGCGAGGGCGGCCCGCAGCTCCGTCGACGGACTCATCCGTCTCATCGCGATGCCCGTTCGCGCCACTCTCATGCCGATCAACGCAACGTCGGCGTGGGCGACCGGCCACCCGCTGAAGTGGCGGCGATCGGTGCGCCGCCTCGGAATGGCCGCCGCAAGGGCGATGTCCACGTCGCCTGCGACGTAGGGCTGCAACTCGATCGACGCCAAGTGCGTCCGCTCCACGGGATTGGGGAACCGACGGACCTTGCCGTGCCAGCCGAGGGCGGCGAGCGCGACGACGCAGTGGTTGAGCGTTGCACCGCAGCTCACCATCGCATCCCGCCCGTCGGGGTCGGTGTGAACGAGCTGTCTGTCGGCGTCCAGGTACAGGTGGAGGCTTGCCGGACCGACCTTCCACCGCCATGGCTGGACGTTGTGGACCGACGGCGCACGAATCGCCAACGAGAGGGCTGCATCAAGCGTTGCGCGATCCGGATGTGTGTTCATCCGATGATCACCCGACCTCTGACTCGAAGGGACACACGACCACGGGAACGCTGCAGTGGTGCAACAGGTTGAGGCTCGTCGAGCCGATGATCCGCTGACCGTGGAAACCCCCGTGGCGTCGTCCCACCACCACGAGTTGGGCGAATTTGGCGTGGATGTGCAGGGCGTGGCTTGCCTTGGCGGACTCGCCAATGCGCGTGACGTTCACCCGTGCGTGACGTTGGTGGCACGGCTCGATGAGCTCGTTGAGCCGCCGCCACTGCCCCTTGGTGTTGGCGTCCCAGTCGACCACGCTCGGTCGGTGCTTGTCCGCAAATCCCTTGAGGGCCCAGGAGTGCACGACCCAGAGCGGAGCGTCGAGCCGATCGGCCAGCTCGAACGCCAGCCCCAACGCACCGCCGTCGCGTCCCGACCCGTCGACGCCCACCAGGATCGGCCGGTGGGAAGGTGCCACGGACCCACCGCGCCACGCCACCACCGGACACTGCGCGCGGTCCAGAGTTGCCAACGTGGTGGAACCGAGAAGCAACGCACCAACCGCACTTACCTCGTCGCAGCCCAACACCAGGAGCTGTGCAGACCGGGTCGCCGTGGCGAGCGCATCCTCCGCCGACGAGGTGGACGATTCGGTCGTCACCGCCAGGTTGGGTCGATCGGCATGGACGGCTGCCTGCGCGGCCTCGAGGTACCGCTCGGCCCACTCGTGGTGGTCGGCCATGGCTGCCACCCGCGCCGCCATGGCGAGCTCGGAGGGAGCGTGTCCCAAATACGGCGTGGCAGTAATGATGTGCAGCGGTACCTGCAGGCGATCGGCGAGGGCCGCTGCCCAGCGGGCCGCGTCGGTCGCGCCAGCGGAACCGTCCACCCCGACCACGACGGGTGCAGCGGTCTCACTAGTGACTGCCGCCGCCATCGCGACGTCGGCGCTGCTCCCCGCTTCGTCGGGCGATCGGGTGGGGTGTTCCATGTCGCTCCATTGCCGTTGGGCGACGGTCGCACCGGTGTGCCGTGCAGTGTCGTCGCGTGCCTGCCCTCCAATTGGACCAGCAGCGAGAGAGCGTCGAAAGGGTCGAAGTGCCCTGAACCGACGTCGGCCGCCTCAACCGTCGCGACCCGCCACCTACCGGCCGTGGCGCGACGCACGTTACGATCCGAGTTTCTCCCTAGAACTCGGCGGGTGAGTTGACTCATGGGACACGACGACGATTTCGCGTTCTCAGAACTGAGCTGGACTGGATCGGCCGGCAGCATGCACGCCCAACTCGACGAGATCATGGCGTCCCGCGACCAGATGGCACGCCTGCTACGGGTGATCGTCGGTCTGGCCTCCGATCTCGACCTCGACGCGACCCTGCACCGCATCGTGACCGCAGCGATGGAGCTGACGGGAGCTCGCTACGGCGCCTTGGGTGTTCGCGCCGACGACGGCAGGTTGTTGTCGTTCGTACACTCGGGCATCGGGCCGGCGACCGCCGATCGAATCGGCCACCTGCCGGTCGGCATGGGTGTCCTCGGCGTCCTACTCGACCACCCCGAGCCCCTGCGCCTCGACGACCTGGGCTCGCACCCTGCGGCGGTGGGCTTCCCAGAGCATCATCCGCCGATGGGCGCGTTCCTCGGGGTGCCAATCACCATCCGCCAGAAGACATTTGGCAGTCTGTACCTGACCGAACCCACTGCCAGCTCGGTGTTCACCGAGTCCGACGAAGTGGCCGCGCGGGCACTGGCTTCGGCTGCCGCGGTCGCCGTCGACAATGCCCGACTGTTCGACCGGGTACGCATGACGGGCGAGTGGATGGAGGCCAGCAGGTCGATCACGACGGCGTTGGTCTCGGAGGCCGGCCCCGTCGCCCGACCCTTGACGATGATCGCCGAGCAAGTGTGCGCACTGACCGGATCGGAGCAGGCGATCGTGCTGGTGCCCAGCGATGCCGACCTCCCCGCCGACGAGGTCGACACCTTGGTGGTGTCCGCCGCGGTGGGATTGTCGGCCGACGAGGTGATGGGTCAGCGGGTGCCGGTGGAGGGCTCGACCACCGGCGGCGTCTTCCGTTCGGGTACTCCGCTGATCACCGAGTCGCTTCGCCATCCCATCCAGGCGTTCACCGACGTCGGCCAGAGGCCGGCGATCGTGATGCCGCTGCGCGCTCGCCGAAACCAGACGCTTGGCGTCCTCGTCGTGGCCCGCAACCAGCGCGACGCCCCCTTCGACGGCAGCCTTCTCGACCTGGTGAGCGACTTCGCCGATCACGCCGCCGTCGCTCTGGTCCTGGCCGAGAGTCGGGAACAGGCACGGCAGCTGTCGGTGATCTCCGACCGCGAGCGCATTGCCCACGACCTGCACGACCACGTCATCCAGCGGCTGTTCGCGGCCGGAATGGACCTGCAGGGCACGATCGCTCGTTCCCGGTCCCCGGAGATCACGCGACGGCTGAATCGGACGGTGGACGAGCTACAGGGCACCATCGACGAGATCCGGAGCAGGATCTTCGCCCTGCAGTCGCCCGTGCCGGAGGCCGGCCTTCGCGAGAGAATCCAGGACGCAGTAGCGGCCCTCACCGAGAATCGCGACATCGAGACGACCGTCCGCATGTCGGGCCCGCTGAGCGTGGTGGACGGAGAGGTCGCCGAGCACGCGACGTCGGTCGTCAACGAAGCCGTCAGCAATGCGGTCCGACATTCCGGCGCCGCGCACCTCGTGGTCGCCGTCGAGGTCGCCGACGAACTCACCGTCGACGTCACCGACGACGGCTGCGGCATCGACGCCGCCAACCCCAGACGGAGTGGGCTGACGAACATGCGGCGCCGAGCCGAATTACTGGGTGGCGGTTGCCAAGTCGACGCGATGCCCGATGGTGGCACTCGCGTGCACTGGTTCGTGCCGCTCGACAGGACCTAGCCCGTCGCCGACTCTCCGCCGACGCGGAAGGTGCGATCGCGCTCCTGGGTTCGGGACTCGTTCGGCAGGAGAGGACTTTCGCCTCTGACCGGAAGTCCTGGGCGTGCTTATCGTGCGATGACCATCCCGCAACCGCTTGGAGTGCAGATGCCCGAAACCTCTTCGCCGACCGGCGACCGCGATTGTTCGACACTGGGACGTGCGGACTCCGGCGCGCCATGACCTACTCCAGGCACAATGGCCATCAGGTCGACGATTCCGCGGTCGGTGCCTTGGCCCCGGGCGACCCCAGTGGAAGGGGCACGGCGATGGTCACGGTGTTCCTCGTGGACGATCACGAGGTCGTTCGCCGAGGTTTGATCGACCTGCTCGGTTCCGATCCTGAACTCGACGTGATCGGTGAGGCGGGCACGGTGGCCGACGCCATGGCACGGATTCCCGCGCTGCGCCCAGACGTTGCCGTCCTCGACGTTCGACTGCCCGACGGCAACGGCATCGAGCTGTGCCGAGATCTCCTCTCCCGCCTTCCCGATCTGCGGTGTCTGATGCTGACGTCCTTCACCTCCGACGAGGCGATGCTCGACGCCATCCTCGCCGGAGCCAGCGGCTACGTCGTCAAGGACATCAAGGGAATGGAGCTCGCACGGGCGATCAAGGACGTCGGCGCCGGTCGCTCCCTGCTCGACAACCGGGCCGCAGCCGCCTTGATGGCCAAGTTGCGCGGCGCCACCGAACACGCCGACCCACTGCAGGGATTGACCCCCCAGGAGCGAATTCTGCTGGACCTGCTTGGCGAGGGCCTGACCAACAGACAGATTGCAGCCCGAATGTTCCTGGCCGAGAAGACGGTCAAGAACTACGTCTCGCGCCTGCTGGCCAAGCTCGGCATGGAACGACGCACCCAGGCCGCCGTGTTCGCCTCCAAGCACGGTCGCCCCGCCCGAACCGAGGACTGATTCCCGCCGGCCGCCAAGAATCACCCTGAATACGGGTCCTACGACCCTAGGACGGCCGCGCCGCCCGAGCCACCATGGGACACATGGACTTCGGCACACGCTATGCCCCGACGCCCTCGGTGGTGGTCGGCGTCGACGGATCACGCTCGGGCCTTGCCGCCGCGTCGTGGGCGGCGGAGGAGGCCGTCGCCAGAGGCGTTCCGCTGCGCCTGGTGTCGGTGGTCGACGAGTCGACGGCGCACGACGGAGCGGCAGCAGGGCGGGCGCTCGCGGCTGCCGAAGCCGCGGTCGAACACGGCCTCGCCGCGACGAAGTCGTCGACCACACCCGTGCGGGTCGAGCTCGAGGTGCTGCGGGGACGGCCGGTCCTCCGGTTGCTCGATGCCAGCCGCGGCGCCACCATGCTCTGCATCGGCTCCCTGGGAACCGCGGGAGCGACGTCAGGTCGCCTCGGGTCGACGGCGATCGGACTCGCAGACGGAGCGCACTGCCCCGTGGCGATCGTTCGTCAACCTCGTCCGTGGTTGGCTCCGCACAAGTCAATCGTCGTGGAGCTGGACAACTCGTCCGACGGGGACGCCATGCTGCGACTCGGCATCGAAGAAGCACTCGTTCGCCACGCACCCCTGGTCGTCATCTCCGCCTGGCGAGCAGACGTCACCGACGTGCACGACGCTCGTGCCGTCGCCGAACAGAATCGGAAGATCCGGGCTCAGGTGAACCGCCGACTTGCCTGTACGCGACGCCGGCACCCAGAGCTCGAGGTCGAACCCGTCGCCGTTCGCGGCACGTTGCTGAACTACGTGGCCCATCACCACGATTCGATCCAGCTACTCCTCATCGGCCGCCGCCGAGCCCATGGCGTCGCCGAGATGATGGGAACGGCGGGTCACGCCGCGTTGCGGAACAGCGATTGCGCGGTGTTGGTGTGCGACCAGCACGCCGCGCTCTGAACTGCAGGTGTCACTGCCCGCTCAGGCGATGGCGAATGAACGGGACTGTGCGCGAGATGATTACGGTCAACGAGTGTGGCCTCCGACAGCGCCACTTTGGCTAGCCTAGGTTCGCTGGCGGATGTACGGTTCGGCCGCTAGCGTTGCCACGTGTCGACGAATCCGCATCCCGCCGAGCCGCATACGGGCTCGTTGTCCTCGAAACTGAACTGGTTGCGCGCCGGCGTCTTGGGCGCCAACGACGGGATCGTCTCCACCGCCGGCATCGTGGTCGGAGTGGCCGCATCGGCGACGTCGCCCGGCCCGATCTTGACCGCCGGCGTCGCGGGACTCGTCGCCGGGGCCGTTTCGATGGCGTTGGGCGAGTACGTTTCCGTCAGCACGCAGCGTGACACCGAGCGCGCCCTACTGGTCAAGGAACGCGTTGAGTTGCGCGACGACCCGGCGGCCGAATTGGACGAGCTCGCAGCCCTATACGAGGCCAAGGGATTGTCGACGGCCACGGCGCGCACCGTGGCCGAGGAGCTCACCGATCACGATGCGTTCGCCGCTCACGTCGACGTGGAACTGGGTATCGACCCCACCGACCTGACCAACCCCTGGCAGGCCGCGCTGTCCTCGGCGCTGTCGTTCACCGTCGGCGCACTTCTCCCACTGATCGCGATTCTCTTGCCGCCACACGCATTTCGAGTACCCGTGACCGTTGCGGCCGTGCTGGCGGCCCTCGTCATCACCGGAGCTACGTCGGCCGCCCTCGGCAACGCCCCCAAGCGGCGGGCGGTCGCCCGCAACGTCGTCGGCGGCGGACTTGCCCTGGCGATCACCTACGCCGTCGGACATCTCGTCGGTGCCGCCATCGCGTGACCCCGCGGGTTGGGACTTTGGTCCCACGCGCACCGGTCGTTGTGCCCTCGTCGGCGCGCCAGCGGATCCCTAGGTTTGCACCATGACCTATGTGATCGGAACCGGTTGTGTCGACGTCATGGACAAGTCCTGTGTGCCGGAATGCCCCGTGGACTGCATCTACGAGGGTGACCGTTCGCTCTACATCAACCCCGACGAGTGCGTGGACTGCGGCGCCTGCAGCGTGATCTGCCGGGTCGACGCGATCTACTACGAGACCGATCTTCCCGACGACGAACAACGGCACCTGGCCGACAACGCTGCGTTCTTCAGTCAGGTACTGCCCGGTCGCGCCGCCCCGTTGGGCTCCCCCGACGGCGCCGCGAAACTCGGGCGGGTGGGAGTCGACACTCCGCTCGTCGCGAGTCTGCCGCGGCGGGAAGGATCACCGTGCCCAAAGCCGTAGTGCCCAGCGGGGTGATGGCCGACGCCGTGCACCTGGCGTGCCGCGCGCCGTCGTTTCACAACAGTCAGCCCTGGCGGTTCGTCGGGGAGGGAGCGGGAGTCCTGCACCTGTTCCTAGATCGGGACCGCCTCGTGGAAACCGATTCCTCGGGCCGGCAGGCCCTCATCAGCTGCGGGGCGGTGCTCGACCATCTCAGGGTGGCGATGGCGGCCGCCGGTTGGACCGCCGACGTCGACTACTACCCCAGCCCCGGCGACACCACCCACCTGGCTACGGTGCACTTCGACCCGATGCAGTTCGTCACCGACGGTCACCGTCGGCGCGCCGACGCGATCCTGGCGAGACGAACCGACCGGCTGCCCTTCGCCGAGCCCGCACACTGGGACTACTTCGCACCGCTTCTACTGCTCGCCGCCGACGGCGATCTGGCGCACTTGGACGTGCTTTCGGGGGATGCTCGCGACCGGCTCGCCGAGGCGTCTGGCCTGACCGAGGCCCTCCGCCTCTACGATTCGCCGTACCACGCCGAGCTGGCTTGGTGGACGGGACCGTTCGCCACGCACGATGGGATACCGCAGAGCTCACTGGTGTCTGCAGCCGAGAGCGACCGCGTCGACGTCGGTCGTACCTTTCCGGTGACCCATCACCGAGATCGACGTGGCCAAGTTGCCGAGGATGGTTCGACGCTCCTCGTCCTCTCCGCGCTCGGCGACACCCGCCGCGACATTCTCACGTGTGGAGAGGCGCTTTCGGCGACACTGCTGGAGGCCACGATGGCCGGCCTGTCGACGTGCCCCCTGACTCATCTGACCGAGGTGCCCGCCACCCGGGAGATGGTGACCGTCCTCACCGGACGACCGTTGCCCCAGGTGCTGATTCGGGTCGGATTGGTCCCCGCACTCGACGACGTGCCGCCACCCACGCCCCGGCGCCCGCTCGCGGACGTACTGTCGTGGCAGCCGTCGGTTGCCGAGATCCCGCGGTGAACGGCGGCGACTGACGTCTTGGCGATGTGATCGTCTGGGGCGGCATCGCCCACTCCGCCATGCGGGCGACGCGGCTCGATCCGATGGCCCTCGCCCAATACTTACGTCTAGACCATTCACCTGCGCGAACGACCCCGGTCTGCAACGATCACGGACGTCAGCTTGTCGTCTTGGCCAGCTGTACGACTGGGGGTCCCGTGTGGAGCAATCGCCAGTGCCTTCGCCCACCGCTGACGCTCCCCCATCGCCCACGGTAGGGGCCGCTCGTCGTGCTGTCGGCAGCCACCGGCGTCAACTGTGTCGCGTGGCGGCGGATCGATGTCGCACCGACATGAATCACATTCTGCGCGACCGTGATTCGCCTGGCCGCGCACTCGATGACTGACCACACGTTGGAGCCCGTGACGGGCCACCGGACGTTGACCTGCCGCCGGACCTGGTGATCATGCGACTGCGTGACGACACCCGCTCGACAGCGAGCCCAAGCCCGAGAATGCGTGGGCGGACTCGCATCATGCCCGATGTGGTCTTCATTCCGCTCGTCCTGGTGGCCATCTCGCTCGTCGCGGCCATGTCCTTCTTGACGCAACCCACGGCCTTGGCAGCTGCCG